>Ga0207422_1000114_pt1 | contig 302133 bp, 213 predicted proteins | sample MarCyaLeptolynsp_FD_187757 | JGI IMG/M metagenome (GOLD analysis project Ga0207422, IMG submission 187757) | Marine cyanobacterial communities from Panama - species 1 Leptolyngbya sp. (SPAdes) | ecosystem: Environmental > Aquatic > Marine > Unclassified | place: Panama: Panama City | collected...
CAGACGGTGAATTTTGAGGTTGAGGCGACGGTGAATTTTGGGGTTGTTTCGCAGACGGTGAATTTTGAGGTTGAGGCGACGGTGAATTTTGGGGTTGTTTCGCAGACGGTGAATTTTGAGATTGAGGCGACGGTGAATTTTGGGGTTGTTTCGCAGACGGTGAATTTTGAGGTTGAGGCGACGGTGAATTTTTCGGTTTTCCCGGTGGCGGTGAGGAGGAGAAGCGTTTTGGAAGAACAGGGCTATCCCCATCAGGAACCGTCAACAATTCAACCACAAGCAAACTTGGGGTGGTACTAGAATGAGAATTGTGGGGTTTAACCCATTGCACCCTAAAAATGGCGAAGGCCAATCCGTGAAGAAAAACAGAGATCGAGAAAACAAAGAGCCAAAGTTGGGGCGATTCAGTACGCCGCCGCCAGCTAGGAGGATGAGTCGGGGTATGCGAATCTGCTAATCGTGTCATGACCGAAAAATAACAACAATACCTGCAGGCCAACAACCTGCAGGTACTGAATGTAGTTTTGGGTTAAGGCCCCATTTCGCCTGCAATCAAGCTGATAAAAGCAAAAGTCCCTTTCCCTGATAAACTCATTCGCACTCAACAGTATCGATCTCATCCGAATTGCTTTGTCTAGATTCATCTGAGGAGCAGTGAGGAGACTAAAGCCTTTCACTCAGCATTCCCAGTTTCTGCACAGTTAAGAATCGCGACTTTATGAATACCTGACTTCTCTTAGGGAGATATAGCACTGCCATGCCCCTAAAAGTTTAGTTATTCTGAAGTTACTGAATTCAAAACCTTAACGAAGAGCAGTATTAAGTAAAGGGAAAGCCTTCTTTGTTCCTCAACATCTAAGGCAAAGCATCAAAATAATCAGATCGCTACTCTTGCAAAATCTTCTTCAGCCATCGGTCGAGCGCTCGCTGCCCGCCCCAGCGAGCAACAATCTCATCGTCATATTCATCAGCTAGCTTAACCACAGTGATGACGGACGTCTTCAGCTCCTCTTTATCGCAAGTAGAACCAATGAGATTGTGCTCAAACACAATGTCATCGTCGCCATCCAGGGAAAATCCACCAAAGTAGAGGCTGTTGTTCTCTCGCAGCAAATAGTACATCAATTCCTCTGTCATTTTAATGTCCATCACCACAAAGGAACGAGTCATGATGATGGCATCATTTTCGCCCCAGGGAACAACCTGGGTATATGCGATCGCAGAGCCAAAATTAATGCTAAAGCGTGGCTCCTCCTCAGAGGCAACCAGGAAATCCTCAAAAAGCTCTTGCATCCAAGGCAAAATCTTTTCGTAGCATTCCTTTTGTGCTTCGGTTTCAAATTCCAATCCTAATACCCCCTGCTGAAGCTGTATTTACTACTCTAAGGGTTCAGACACACCTGAAACAGACCGTTCTTTATAATTTCTGTTTTTCTTTTCCCTCCCTTAAATCAATATTTTCCCCCATCCACTGCAGATAAGGCATTGATGCTGCAACGAAAGGCAAGGCAACAATTTCTGGAACCTCATAAGAATGAACTTCCTGAATTTTGGTCTCCAGGATTTGAAATTGCTTCAAATCAGTTTTGATCAGCAACTGCCACTCTTCATCCTGGCAGAGTTGACTTTGCCAGGTGTAGACGGAATGGACTGGAAGCAAACTAACGCAAGCAGCTAACTTCTCAGACACCAAAACTTTAGCAACTTTTTCCGCTTCATCACGCGAAGCAACAGTTACCAGAACAATGCCATAACGAATAGTATCCGCATCCATCATAAAGACCTGAGCAGCAAATCCACAATGAATAAACTTGACCATCAATTCGCAAGCGAGCGATCCCTCTTGCTTGGAGAACAGCAAATTCACAACGAATAGACCTGACCATCAATCAGCAACAGAGCGATCCCCTTTGCCTGGAGATACGAACAGGTCTTCTGCAGTACGCGACTGTCTGGGATCTTAACAACTCTTTGAGAACGGTTAGAGAAGCGTCGGGCAACCCGATGATTGTCAAAGATGGGGAGAGTTTTGGCCTGGTTTTCCTCAGCAGGAATTTGCCCCAGTTCGCCAAATTCTTTTAGCGGCCTCGCGACCAGTTCAGCAGCCCGATCTACTACCAAATAACAAGTTTTGGGTAGCGAAGCTTCTTCCAGAGGCAGAACGCTAAGAAGCACATTTGCTCGAACTCGATTTTTCAGGGTAAAGGTCTCATCATCCTCCTCGAGATCGTCTTCATCCTCGAGATCGTCCTCATCCTCGAGATCGTCCTCATCCTCGAGATCGTCCTCATCTTCGAGATCGTCCTCATCCTCGAGATCGTCTTCAATATCTAATAATTCCTCACCCAGAAGGTCTTCTAACACACTTGTTTTAGTTTCATAGTCCTTCGCCAGTCTATTTTCATCATCCAGACTATGCTCTTCTGAATAATCAGCAATCAGAGGAGAATCTTTTGCCATTGGCTCCAACTTTTGGATAGGCTTATTTGGCTCATCCAGGGGCAAACTTGGCTGCTCCCAATCTAAGTTCTTGAACTTTGAGGGTTTGGATTGACTTTCCTCCTGCTGTGAAAGTTCATCGCTTGGTTCTTGAAGGGCGGAGGAACGTCGCCGTCTCCGTTTACCCGACAAATCCGAGGAACTTCCTTGAGGTTCAACAGGCTGAGAATGGGGTTTGGGCTGAATAGGATGCGGACGGATAGAACGCTTTTGCTGAACTAGAGATTCATACTCTTGTTCAGAAAAACCTTGCCTTAAAATACGGTTGATTGTGGAATTACTAACGCTATAGCGACTCGCAAGCGTTGAAGTTGTTTCTCCGAGCTGGCGATACAATTTGAGGATATCTTGCTTGTCAGAGTCAGACAGTTTGCTGGTGCTCATACTGATAAGCTCCGATAATAAGGACAAGATGAAGATCGTAAGGTCAGCCCCATCATTTTAGCGATTGCTAGAGAAATCGCTGTTGAACTAATAGTGCTGCCGATCAGAACCAAACCTTTTCAAGTAAAAGATTTGGGTGGCTAAGCGATCCAAATCTATTGTATTCCGGCAACATTGCATTCTGGCAGGGGAATTTTAAGTAATAGGGTATTAAGCCCGTCTGCGGCTACCACGACGAGACCGGCTGGACGAGGTTGAATACTCTAGAGCTGCCCCAATACCAAACAATACACCGCTAAAGATATAAAAGACCTCAAGAAAAGCTCCACTTTGATAATCAGGAATGGCAGTATCAGCATACACTGTATAGATGTCTGCAATGTAAAGGCAGACCGCTGCTGCTGCAATCATTCGCCAGGATTGAGCAAACCGTCCACCCCAAAATGCTAACAGAAGAGCAGTTGCCACAATCAGCAACCCAATATCCACAATAACGTAAAAGATATTCACAATGCTCTCAAGGGGTTCTAAGAGATTTTCTAAACTGACAACCCAACCTGGAGGAGATCCTTCAGATGGTGGCAGCGATTCAGGAGAACTTGTTGCATCAGGGGAAGGAGTGGGAGAGGGCTGAGGTGAAGCTTGGACCAATGACGGGGTCCCCAATTCAGTTCTGTCTGTAGGGGACAACAATAACATTTCAATTGGGGCTTGAACTGCGCCCAGGGTCGGCAGTACATCAAGCGCTGGCGTATAATAGGAGACTTCCTCAATAACGGGTGGGCTAAGCATTGCCTCTTCTGCTACTGGTTCTTCAAGGTTGTAAACCCAGAAAGCCAGGATGACGCCGATGGCTGCGATCGCAGCAAAAACCCCCCATTGCCAGAGTTCTAAATTGAGACGTCTGGACGTAACTGCCAGTCCCATGCCACAGCCCAAACAGATATAAGAAGCGATATAGAACAGATCTCCTGGGGAGACCAACGGATCTACATTAAAAACGAGTTCCCAAACTCCAAAGCCAAACGTCCCCAGAAGATAGAATAGCGTGCCCAAACCCAGGTAGAGCCAGACCGTCCGACCGCTGACAATTTGAGAACTACGCCAATTCCGAAAACACAGACTTGCTGCGGACAAAAATGCCACCATTTCAAAAATATAGGTACAGATCAAGTACCATCCTGATCGTTCCTCTCCTTGTCCAACAGTGCCAAATGAGAGGAAAAATACTAGCGCTAGAAATGCCCAAACAATCCCAGCAATGACAATTGTCTGCGCTGAGAGAAGGGATTTGGAACCAGATGACTTGTTAGAAGAGCTGCTCACGGGAATTTACTGAAAAATGAAAGACAATGGAAACTAGAAATACAGGCTCAGGAGACTGACAGACTGATAAAATAGCAAACTGGGTTGCAAAACTGAAAGCCAGCCTCGCACATTTAGGTCAGTTTATGGCGCATCGCTCAAACATTCTTCAAGACTAGTAACGCCACAAGCTCCCTAAAGGAGATTGACCGAGCCAATCTTTGAACTGGCTCTGTTCAGCATCTGGTAGATCTTGCAGGATATCGCTCACACCCTCCGAAAAGTTGGTATTGCCAAAATATTCTTTCCCTAAACGATGCAATTCTTGCAGCATAGTAATGATATGGTGCTCCTGCCAGGGAGGAATCTGACCTGTGGAGAGCGGATCGAGATCCAGGATAGCTTTCACGGCGTCAGGGGAATCTGCTTGGGGGAAATGCCACTGTTTGCAAACTTCCGTAACATCTTTTTGGAATAGACCTGCTTGCCTGCCTCCCAGCAGATCTTCAATATCTACATAGACTGCCTGCAGTAGCAACAGACAAGCCTGAATCAACGGCACAAATTTAGCATCATCAGCAGCTTCACTGGCAACCTGTTCAAGACGAATTTTGCCCCAAACACTATAGCGATCGGGTTCCTCAAGAAGTACGCATGCCTTACCGCGATTGTCAGTGAGATCCCGCCAGAAGGATCTAGCATCTTCTGCCTGACTGGCATTAAAGACACTAATCAGCCGGAAAGACTGCCCCTGATAGTTGAGGATGGGAATCTGCTGATCCCGCTGGGGGTGCTGAATGCTTGTGATTTCAACATCCTGCCTCTTCAGAATAAACATGACAGTGGCGTTTGGCTCCTACCAGGGTTTGGGGTCTGTGCTGGTCACATTACTGCTTGCTAAGCTTGCAGCCGTCACCTGCAAAAGTCCAGTTAATGGGTGCAGTCCGCGCAATCGCATTAGATTAACACCCTATCTCAGCTGGCACACATTAAATTGGTTTTAGTTTACATTCCCTAACGACCCTGTTACTGCTTTGTGGTTGGAGAAACTCCAGTTTCTAGAGTATTCTTGGCGTACAGCCACCTTCTGATAAGGTTAAACCTTGGGGCGGCTAATTGCTCCCTTTCTGTGTTTTGATTGGAAGGCGTTAGGAACCCCAGCGCAACTCTAAAACCAAATGTACAGGCATTATGAAGGGAGAACTTTCTTACTATTAATATAAAACCCAAATCTTACCATCGATCGATAATTGAGCCAGGAGTTCATTATTCAGGATTCAGTAAACCTTGTCTCTGTCGGGAAACAGAGTTTTGTGCCTGGAAAAACTATCAGGTTTCAAAAGGAATTGAGTTTATCTCTGAGTGAGTACAACAAATTGCTATCATAATGAACCATCAAATCAATGGCATCTTAATCTGAAATAGCTGAGCTATCAACTGATTGGGACTCTCAAAAGGAGAAAATGAGCGATTTTGTATCTTTACATCTCGCTAAAATTTGGAGAACTGTTGTTTGGGGGTATAGCTCAAAGGATAGAGCAAGAGCCTTCTAAGCTCTGTGTTGCAGGTTCGAGTCCTGCTACCCTCGTTCTAATCCCGCTTATAGTAAAGGGATGAGTTGTACAAAACCTGCTCCTGATGGGTTTCAAGGGTACAATCTGAGCGAGGGTAGGCAACGCAGGTCACTGTATAGCCAGCTTCAACTTCTGCAGGACGCAGAAATTTCTGTTCGCTTTGATCTATCTCTCCGCTCGCTAATTTGGCGAGACAGGCAGAGCACTCTCCTTGCAAACACCCTGAAGGAAGACGAATGCCTGCTTCATCAGCGATATCCAGAATGTATTGATTTTCAGGAACCTGAATGGTGCAATCGAGCGCGATCGCAGGGTTCACCAAACGAACTTGATAAATTGCCATTTTCCAAAACGATAAAGGGATCGATATACTCAAAGCAGTCCATTTTTTTACAGCAAAAATGAATGCTCAATATCAAGATTGTATTGAGTATATAAAGATTGGTGGATCTTATTAGGAGGGTCTCTCTCTAGCAGGGGGAAATAGAGACAACAATACCGATGGCAAATAGCGAAACAATTGTACTTTTATCAAGCCGCGAACTGGAGAAAATGCGTTGTGCTGGTCGTCTAGCTGCCAGGCTGCTTCAGCATTTGGGAAGAATGGTGAAGCCAGGGATCAGTACTATCGAGATTAATGATGAGGCTGAAAAGTGGACCAAAAAGCATGGTGCGAAAAGTGCTCCCTTAGGCTATCGGGGGTTTCCAAAATCCATTTGTACCAGCATTAATGAAGTGGTCTGTCATGGAATCCCGAGCAAGACGCAGATTTTGCAAGAAGGGGACATTGTTAATATTGATGTTACGCCAATCCTGGATGGTTATCATGGCGACACATCTAGAACATTTTTTGTGGGGACTCCTTCCCCGGCAGCAAGGAAGCTGGTAGAAGTGACTGAAGAATGTATGAGTCGAGGTATTGCTGAGGTTAAGCCTGGGGCACGCATTGGAGATATTGGAGCTGCGATTCAACATTATGCTGAAGCCCAGGGGTTTTCAGTGGTGCGAGACTTTGTTGGGCATGGAGTTAACCGCGTTTTTCATGCTGCTCCTGAAATCCCTCACTATGGTAAACGGGGCAAAGGGAGGCGACTGAGACCCGGTATGGTTTTCACTATCGAACCGATGATTAATGAAGGGACACACGAGGTTAAATTGCTGTCAGATGGATGGACAGCAATTACTCAGGATAAAAAACTTTCTGCTCAATTCGAACACACGGTTGCAGTCACTCACGAGGGAGTCGAAATTCTCACGCGGCGTCCTGATTAAGGCAAACTGAGAAAATACTGCAGCTGTGTAAATTTTGCGATCGCAACGAACAGTTCTGGTTTTGCAGCGCGCTCTACTCAATGTAAGTGCGCGGCCTCAACATCAACCCGCTCATTTATTTATTCTTCAACCCATAGCAAATCTGCACGTCCGATTAAACCCATCGCTCTGCGCCTCAACTGCTTAGCTGGCCATAGCGACCATATTCATCTACCCAGCACACTGGAATATAAAATTCCTTCTTCACAAAAAATATTATCAACAAACACAACCATGACATTTGGTGATTCTTTGCTATAGAATGTTGCAATTTCTTAATAATCTTGTTAATATTATTTAACAATAAAAGCCCTAAACTCTAACGAATGTTTGCAGTGCGGGTTTCAAGATTGTTTCCGAATGCCGGTTTGCTAACCCAACTGACCTTAGAAATTAGACCTATGACTGTTCGCCACCTCAACGAAGCCGAAGTCAACACCCTGATGCTAAAGCTAATCCTTGCAGGATGTATTCCAGGAAGAGATTTTCAGATCGATTCTCAGGGCAAAGTTTGGGGTAGCCCACAGGTGCTGAAGTTAGTGAAACGGATCCCCGTCATGCCTGAGCATTACTTTAGGGAAGAGAAGGCTGAATACTATCTGACTTGCAAAGCATGAAGCTAGAAGGTAAGACATTTCAAGCTCTCTCTGAATCGGTAGTCTGGTTCAAGTTAAACCAATCAATCCGTCGAGTCAGGTACATCACCACTGCCAGAAACAAGAAAAGCCCAATCGAACCAATGAGCAGGGCATAACTCTGGTGCGCTAGCACAATATAGAGGTAACCATATAACATGGCTTGGGTAACTCCGATGGTGCCGCCACGTTGACTGGCTTTCAGGACAGCAATCGAGTAGGTTGTCGTGAGTACAACGACTGCTCCACTGGCGACTAAATAGGCAATCTGAAAGCCGATATGTTCTGACAGGGAGAGCTGCAATAGGTAGAACATGCACATGGCAGTTCCAATCATCAAATATTGCAGGGGATGGACTCGCAAACGCACAATAACTTCAAACAGCCAGAATACAGCGAATGTTAGCACCAGGAACAGGAAGTTGTACTTAATGCTGCGATTCACCATTCGATAGTTATCCACTGGCGCAATCAGGTCAACTCCAAACAAAGAATCAGCAATTAAATTTTCGGCGACAGGTTGTTCGTTGTTCCACTGCTGGGCGTAGCTGCGTCCCAGAGAGGGAATGTTCCAGGAGGCTTCAAATCCCTCGGCAGTTATCTGGCGGTTTTCTGGCAACCATGGCCCCTGAAAGCTGGGATCGCTCCAGTTTGAAGTCAGTTTGGTGTTGGTAACTTTGCCGAAAGGAGCCAGGTTAATCCGCTCGCTGCCATTGAGTTCCAGGGGTAAAACAAATTTGAAGGCATTGCCCTGCATTTTGCCCCGCAAACCAACATGCACTCCGGGACGATTGCTGCCAAATTTTCCTTTTCCAGGTGCCAATGGAATTTTGCTGCTGTTCCAGGACAACAGGGCCTGATTTTGGATGGCACTGGTATCGGAGATTTGCAGAGCTAATTCTGTATCATCCCAAAGAATGTCTTCGGCTTTGATACCCCAGGTGGAAAAATCAGGACGCTGAAATTCTCCACTGATCTCTAAGTTTGCTCTATAAACAGGAACTTTAAACAATCCTCGATATCGGGTTTCGCTTTCTAAATGGCCGCTCAGTTGCAATGTTTCGGGTAAGAAGGTGGCGTGTTTCATGTCTGACCGCAAGGTTTTACCAGAGCCAGACCATTTGCGATAGGGGACTACCAGTTGAGGCCCGATCAGGGTTTGCTGTTCTCCCCATTTAGAAGTGATGTCGCTGACGGCTACTCGATGGAGCTGTTGGCGGTCGCTCACCAGGCTGAGCAGAAAAACGATAGGAATTTGTAGCAGCAGGATGAGGAAGCAAACGATGAGGATGCGGGTAAATTGAGAGGCGCAAATCCGATCGAAGATGTTGTTCTGGGCGTTCATTATTTTATGAGATAGGGCTTTATCAGTAATCCACAGAGGAATGACCTGATTTCGCATTGCGAACATTAAAAAGCGCGATCGCGTCCAGTTTGCTTCAACTGTATGGCATCGCCAATTGCGGGATAAATGGGAATTTGGGATCTTCAGCCCCAGATTCTAATTCATTTTTGAAGCTTATCAATAGCCAACACGACTTGGAAGGTTATTTTGAAAACCTGGCGGAGCAAGGCTTTCAAAATAACCATTCTGCCGTTCTGTCACAAAGAAATGGGGATTAGTGCCCCTAAGGAACAAGAATTAAATAAGATGTGGGATCCTGTAGGGGCAATCCCTTGTGGTTGCCCCGATATGACAGGTACCCACAAGGGGCACCCCTACAAATCGGCAAATTATTAAATTCTCATTCCTAAGGGGCACTAACCTTCCAAGTCGTGAGCCAATTGATCAGTAACCTTCCAGTCAATCAGGATTTTCGAGCAGGTGAGTTCCAACCGTAAGCCCAGGCAGCCTTACTTATTAGAGCTGTCCTAATAACTGGAGTGGAAGCCCCCTCTGAGGGGGGGCTTCCACTCCAATTTCCGAATGAGTCTATTGACTACTACCCAGTTATGAATGCGGACGAAAGGACTTGAACCTTCACACCTTGCGGTACTAGAACCTAAATCTAGCGCGTCTACCAATTCCGCCACGTCCGCAGGAACATAGCTTTTTCATCATAGCAAAGGACATCCTTGCCAGCTTGCCAATCAAGGAACAGCGATAGGCCGAGAAGCGATATCGCCTGCAATATTAGTTTAAGTGCTTCGCCACCCCCATTTATGATGTAAAAGATAAAGATTGCATGCCAATATGTAGGGTGCGATCGTCAGTTTTTAGCTTGGTCTGTCTGCAAAGACAGAGACAGATGCAATTCTGTCCTATGTCTGGGAATGATGAGCCATACTGCAGAGATAGGGTTGAGTTGCTCGATATTGATAGTTTAAGTTGCGGTGTTATGTCTGAAATTTCAACGGCTTATCGCCAATTAAAGTCTTTGCCTGAAATTTGGTCCCTGACGGCAAAGTCTTTCGGCAATATTGTGGCGCTGCGAGATCCGCATCAAACGACTGAAATAGTCCTCACCTATGCAGAACTTCTACAGCAAATGCAATGGTTTGCTGCTGGGTTGCAAGCTCTGGGGGGGCTGATGGAGCCAGGCGCAGAACCGCAACGAATCGCGTTGTTTGCTGATAACAGTCCCCGCTGGTTAATTGCCGATCAGGGCATCATGATGGCGGGCGCTGCGAATGTGGTGCGCGGCGCTCAGGCAAACCCGGAGGAACTCTTATTTATTCTGGCGGATAGTGGCAGCACTACTCTGGTTGTCCAGGATGCTGCTACTTTTGGGAAATTGCGATCGCGCCTCCACGACCTGCCCATCCAAGTTGTAGTGTTGCTCTCTGATGAAACTCTAGAAGAAGCCCCCTTCAAAATCTTCAACTTCTCCCAGATTGTGGCTGCAGGCAAAGGCCAATCGTTCCGATCCAGCTCTCAAGATCGACAAACCCTGGCTACATTGCTGTATACCTCTGGCACCACAGGCAAACCCAAAGGCGTGATGCTCAGTCACGGCAATTTGTTGCACCAGGTGATTCACACAGAAACAATCCTGAAGACCCAGCCTGGCGAGCGCGTTCTGAGCATTCTGCCCACCTGGCACAGTTACGAACGCAGTTGCGAATACTTTCTGCTCTCGCGAGGCTGCACCCAGATTTACACCAACCTGCGCTCCGTCAAGAAGGACCTCAAAACCTTTCAACCCCGCTACATGGTTGGCGTTCCCCGATTATGGGAATCCATTTACGAAGGCATCCAAAAGCAACTCCAGGCCCAACCTGACAGCCGACAAAAACTGGCTCATTCCCTCTTAAGCGCCAGCCAGCGCTATCATCAGGCCCGTCGAATTGCTCGCGGGCTGACCCTGACCCCCTATCCACCGGGGAGGGGGCAACGCCTGTTTGCCGGAATCCAAGCGGCGCTCTCCTGGCCCCTCCACGCTCTGGCCGGACAGCTGGTCTACAAAAAAATCCAGGAGGCCACTGGCGGTCAACTGAAATGTTTCGTCAGCGGCGGCGGTTCCCTGGCCATGCACCTGGAAAACTTTTTTGAAGCAGTTGGGATCGAAATCATCGTTGGTTATGGCTTAACCGAGACTTCGCCTATTTTGAGCGGTCGCCTGCCCCAGTTTAATATTCGCGGCTCGTCAGGACGGCCTTTGCCAGAAACCGAACTCCGGATCGTCCATCCAGAAACGCGCAAACCTCTACCGACAGGAGAAAAAGGTCTGGTTTTAGCCAGAGGAACCCAAATCATGCAAGGCTACTACGGCAATCCCCAGGCTACCGCCAAAGCCATCGATCCAGACGGTTGGTTTGATACGGGCGATCTGGGTTGGATGACAGCCCAACAGGATCTGGTGTTGACCGGACGAGCAAAAGATACGATCGTACTTACTAATGGTGAGAATATTGAGCCCCAACCCATCGAGGATGCTTGCCAACGCAGTCTGTATATCGATCAAATAATGTTAGTAGGACAGGATCGCCAATCCCTGGGAGCGCTCATTGTGCCAAACTTGGATGCCCTGCAGCAATGGGCCAGTACCCAAAATTGTCGTTTGCAGCTGCCGGATTCTGCCCTCAACTCCTCAGCTGCGGACATCATCCATTCATCAGATGATGCCGCAATAGAAGCGCTCGATTTCGATCATCAGAAGATACAAGCTCTGTTCAAAAAAGAATTGCTCAGAGAAGTGAAAGACCGACCTGGCTATCGACCGGACGATCGCATTGGCCCTTTCCGATTACTGTTGGAACCCTTCGCTGTAGAGAATGGCATGATGACTCAAACCTTGAAAATTCGACGCCCTGTGGTGAGGGAACGTTATCGCGCTATGATTGACGGGATGTTTGATTGAGAGCGGAGAAAATGTATATTCGTCCTTTCTGATACAAGAAGTGCGATCGCGTTCCACTCTTGCTAGAGAATCCGCTGCTTTGCCTACAATTCCAAGGCTGCAACCCTTTTCAACTCTCAGACCCTCTTTCAGGAAATACACTGCTCTTTTATGGATGTCTCCAACTCACAACTACTCCTAAAACGGAATGTGACCGTCAAAGCTGTTGTTACGCCTCGTTGGAAAGAGGAAGCTCAACAACAGCTTCAAGCTCAAATCAACCAGATTGATGGCCAGCTTCAACAGCTAGAAATGCATGGTCAGCGAACAATTGCCGAAATTCAGAAGCAAGGTTCGCAACCCCCCGATGCTAAAACCACACAACAAATTGAAAACATTCAGAGTCAAGTGAATCAGAAGAAAAGCGAACTGCTGGAACAGAAAAATCAAATCCTGCAACAACTCCAGCAAGTTCAGTTGTTAGAACTCGATCAGGAAGTCAATCAAGTCCAGCTTGAGGGGTTTTTTCGAGTGGAAGTTGGGGATAACCTGATTAAGAAAATGCAAGTCGAAATCCTTCTGCGAGATGGAATTGTCGAAGCGATTAGAGGCGAAGTCTAAGGCTTGTTGGCCATTTTTTGTTTCTGATACTTGTGCCACACTGACCAGCTGTAGGCTGAAATACTAGGGTAGCGATATCGCCGACCATTATTGGCGCGATAATACTGGGGGCGGGTCGATGTGTACAAATTCGGATTACCTGAATACCAACGACTCGCCACCCGCAGAACTGCTGTCTGTTCTTCTCCTCCCGTGACCTGCAACTCCTGCTGCCAATACTGTCGTAACTTGTAGTCAACGATACGCAACTGCAAATCCGGCTGACGGAGAAACTGGCGCTTGCTTGGTGCATATCCCAATGCTTCTTTTCCCCATGCCTTAACATTGGCAGGCATTAGCTGTGCATAACCGAGAGCCCCCGAATGAGGATTGACCAGATCGAACTTGCCACCGCTCTCCTGCCCAATAATGGCCCGGCGTAGCGCGACTACCTGGGATACAGTTGTTTTTTTTGCTCCTTCATCAATCGTTCCCAATTGCGATGAGGTCAACCGTTTATCTGACGCTTCAACAGGCAACTGCTCTTCAACAAATCCAGAAGCGGATTGGCCTGATGTGCGATCGCTGCTGACGCTGAAATCGAGCATGCCATTGGCAGGGCTGATAGGCTCTGGATTATCCAGAATAGGAATGCTGTTGTTCGATTCCAATCTCTGGTGTTGGTCTGGTGCTGTCACTACCTCTGGTTCCGACAGGTCAAAATTGAGGCCTACCGAGTCCGCTCGAGCTGTTAGACCATTCCCCAGGAACACCAGGAGGCTAAGCAACCAACCCAGGAATAAACCATATAACTTCACAGACAATTTCATATTTCCTTGCTGCTCATTTCTTCTTTACTTCAGGGTTTTCTTAATAATCGTTTTAATAGATCGGGTGAAGGTGGCACAAATACCCATTGCTGGTCGTGGCGCAATAGGGCCAAATGCAAATAGCCCTGAGCTTTGCCCAGGACGCTACCTTGTTTAACAAGACCCAAACGACGCTTATTCAATCCGCATAACTGCAGCAAATAGGCAGGCAACTGGGGACTGGCAAAGACAAGACAATCCCGTTGGCTTTGGGTGAGCGTACCTTCACTAATCAACACAAAACGACCGTAGACGATGCCATCTGCTGGGGCATAAACCTCATCTTCTAATGCGACTGACAGATCGCCCAGGCCGCTGACGACACGATGACCTTCAATCGACTCACCTGCTTGCAAACTCCAGGTTTGACGCAACGAGATTTCCTTTTGGCTAGGTTGGGGAGACTGGGAGGGATCGCGGGCATAGCCAATAAGATTATCGCTCTCGTAGGCAACTATTGCCCAGGAGTCGTCTTCTAAGCGATAGGCTTCTCGTTCGGTAATGACCCCAGAACGGATAGAGGTTTTGGGCAGCAAGCAATAGGGTTGGCCCAGTAATTGTTGGATGGTTGCGCGCTTGTTCCCTAGATGACTTTTCAGTTTGTCCAGTTGCTGAGCAGGTAAAGTGACGTCACCATTGACGATTTCCAGGCAGCGGTTATCCAGGTTGCTGTCTTGGGAAGGGCCTTTGGAGCGAAAAGCAAGGCTGGTGAACAATAGAGCACCCAGAAGCAGGCCAGCACTGGAGATTTGCTTGCGACTCAATTTTAGTTTTAGCCGAGGAAACATGGAAAGAACCTCCTGAGTTTTGGAGGAAAGGCAAAGGGTTGAAGGAATAGAGAGGTATAAGAAAGAAGGCGAGTTTTAAAATTTTGGTGTTTGGCTTGATGGGTTATCCAGATTAGACCATGTCGCTTTGACCAGATAAATTATGCTGCTTTGAAGTCTTAAATAATGTGAGGATGAAAATGCTTAATCAGTTCTTGCAGTACCGTTTGGTTGTCAATGAGTAATGAATAATGAACAAATGACTTTTCCTATAGCAAATGAATAACATGGGTCACAACGCCCCAAATGTGAAAATGCATATCTGGGTGAATGGTAATCGGAGAATAACAGGAATTCTCGGGGAGTAAAAACAGTTGTTCTTTGGCTTTGCAGAGGCGTTTAACTGTAAGTTCGCCATTGATTGCAGCAATAACAATATCTCGATCTCTAGCTGAAAATGTAGTATCAACGACAAGAATATCGTTGGCCTGGATGCCTGCTTTAATCATTGAGTCGCCGCTGGCCCGAACTAGAAAAGTGGTGTTTGGATGTTGGAGTAGGTGCTGATTGAGGTCAATTTTACTACAGGGGGAGACATTGCAAGGATTGGATAGTTTGGCTGGGGTAAGATGGGGAACCAAGGGCGACGGGAAGGCCGGGAACAGAGTGGTATGTTGCCGTTGCTGAGTTGAAAGTTGATGGCGATTGGCGGAAGATTGGAGATGTTGTTTGACTAGAAGTTCAGACAAACGGTCGGCTAAACTGATTGGGATGCGAACGACTGTTGTGGGTTCGCCATATTTACCGCTGCCCCTGGGACGACCAATTTTTTGGTGTTTGCTATGTTGGGGGAAAGGAGGATTTTTTTGAGGGGTTGAAATCTGGTTCATGACTAGATTGAATTTTAGCGATTCTGTAAATTCAGTACATAGATACTATATCACGAAATTCTCAACCCAGATCAATTTAATTTCAATAGACCTGTCCGAGAACAGGAGAAACTCTCCTCCGGGGGGCTTCCACTCCAATTTCCGCATGAGTCTAATGTTGATTGAAGCTTTTTGCGAAGCCGAATGCTTTCGGCTTGTAGGACTATAAAGGATTTGTCAAGCGAGAGAGTACTGAGTCTGCGATCTCAATCGCCCTGATGGGGGAGTTGAGCGGGTGAAGCGGTCGCTCAGTTTGGTTTCATAGGATAGTCACAGAAATCGATCTTGTTTGGACTGCAACTTGAGATTCAAAGGGAGGAAACCATGTTTGAAAAACTCCTGTTAGCTGCAACCTTCACCCTTCTTCTGAGTCTGTTCGTGAGGCTCAAAGTGCCTGCTGCCACTCAGCCTGCTTCCCGGTTCAAGACCCTGGAACAGCCCACTGAAACAATCGACTGGCCGCAGCGTTCTGCTGTGCATCTTTAGCGATTGGCGGTTGGCAATTCGCTTTTAGCGGTTAGCTTTTGGCAATTGGCGGTTATAGCAAAAGGCAGACGGCAGACGGCAGACGGCAGAAGGAAAAGGTTGACAACATCTGGCTTTTGCACTTTTGTTGTGTCCTCATCTATTCTCGTAGTGCTATCGCTTTTGGTGGTTGGCTTTTGATCGGGTGCTTGCGATCGATAAAATATGGCCCTAAGTATGTGGACTGACACGGCTCAGTTGGTGTATTAAGACTCAAATTGGCAGCGGATGAAATTGGATGTAACAGATGGACAATCTATAGAGTCTCAACGGGATAGCCATCCGCTACATCCGTTCAAATCCGTTGCCAACTATGGCACATTTTTAGGCATGCCGGTCTACTATAAATTGATATCAATTTTGCTAACCTGGTATTCGGGGTTGGGAATCAGTTATAAACTACGAACCACGATCCATGAACAGTTCTCAATTCGTTGAACCCCGAATTAATAGTCTCTCATCCGTCAGTTCTATGCCGTTGATGCGAATTCCTTCTAGATCGAGGGCATGATTGATCTGATCTTCTATCGTTTCGATGGGCATGCCCATCTGTTGCGAAAGCTGAGATAATTTCATGCTCAGGTTTCCCACTTTGATTTTGGTGTTGCGATCCAGCTGAATGCGACCGTTCTTGACTTTTGGCGTTCCTTCAATGCCTATATAAACTTCCCGATCTTTGAGCATGGGAAAGGTTTGGAAGACTTGCGCGATCGCAGCCTGCTCTTTGGGACTCAACTGTTCCAGAGGGAGTTCTCGCAAATCCACGACTGCCCCGCTCTCGATATGGCCATCTTCGATTTCAGTATTTGTCCCCTTCACCACGGCTGCAAACTCGCTATCGCTCACCCCAGCGAAAATAGCTGAATTGACTAGCCCTGTAACGTCTTGTTCGCTCAAGGTTACCTCAATCTCCCCATCCTGAATCTTGAGGTGACTGCCACTCGAACGGGGAGAGGGATTTGTGGTGGTATAGGTATTGTCTGCGTTCTGTTCTGTTGAGGTTGCTGTACTTTCGTTGTTCTGAGCGTCTTCAGCTGTTGTCGTGCGTTCCTCGTTCTGATCCTCTCCAACTGCAGCACTTTCTACCGCGTTAGGAACTGCACTTTCTGCTTGCGGCTGTTTAACATACCAATCTGGTAGCTGCGTTGCCCGGCTCCATACATAATAAAGAACACCAGATGCCCCCAACACGAGCACCAGGAGTAGAATTCCCAGTTTTTTCAGCATCGATTGGGCCTCCTGTTTATTCTCCACATCTAGCTTAGCGCAGCACCTTTCAGTCTTCCCAACCTTCAACGACACCAACAAGGGATTGTAAGTCGAAATCTCGATCCTGCCCGCTCAGGCAAATACCCGCACTGATAACGGTGAGATCGCGTTTTGCGATCGCACTTGTCTGGTGTTGCCCATCTGCGGTCGTCCAGTCCACCCTCCAGTAGTCACCTCGATCTTGGAACTGCTTCAACTCACCGCCCCCCTGTCGCAACGCTTTTCCCAGGCGTCGTTCTTCTCGTTTATGTTGAGAGAACCCTTCTGTATGCTGAGTTGCCAGATCGTAGACCGTTCTCATTTCTGGAGTTAACCCCTTGAAGCGTAGCTCTTCGGGCAATGTTTCCTGTTTCAAGGCCAGTCGCAAGGTCTCCATCACCCCTGGATCGGCGCGTCGATCCACTTCCTCAAACCACCAGGATTTGCCATCCCAGCGGGCAACAATCTGTTCGAAGGCTGCACCCTCCATCACTAGATGAACAGGCACAGGTTTGACATGCCTCAGTCGTTGGCGCATATCAGATTCATTACTGGGATATGCTAGCCAGGTCTGATGTTGCAGCGGACAGGCCAGGCGCAACCGGAACGCTGGGAATGTGTGTAAATATTCAGCAATCTGCGGCAGGCTAGCTTCTTCGACCAATGTTGCCGTTTGCCCATCTGCTGCCTGGAAAATTCCCCATCCTTCGAACCGTCTCAGTTCAGGTGTAAAAGTATATACGATCCCTGCTATATGCGATCGCACCTGTCCTCCTTGAACACAGGGTGCAAGGAACTCGCCAGAACGCAGATTTTCTTCTTGACGAGCAATTCGAGCCAGTAACTTGTGAATATCAGGCATTTAACAGAGGTTAGAGGGCAGACGGTAGAACGGGGAACGGAAGACTGACTAGGGGTAACTGCAAACACATATAAAACATTATGATATAGCAGTACAAAAACATGTGTTAGGACATGGAGACAGGCTGAAATCCTCGATCGAAAAATATTTGGGAGTTTTCCAAAATAAGTAGCCGACTAAAAAACTGATTCCCAAAACTCTGCAAAATTTGGTAGTGGTAAACAAGTAATGACTTTTGAGCGTGCGGTTGGAACCCGCACGCTCAAAAATCATTACACCTAAAGGACTACCCAGGACTACCCAACATTTTAGCGGTGTCATAGCGCTACTTTTTACCTCCTGCTTCCATGAGTCCAATCCTTTGTCTCCCCCCTGTGTACCGTCTGCCCTCTAACTCCTGCCCTCTACCTTATGAATCCAATTCTTAACCAGGCTGTGCAATTTCTGAAAACTTCAACCACTTCTGCCCCTGCTCCTGCAGCAGTAGTTGAAGCCTTACTTCAGCTAGAGAAAATGGCAAAGCGGGCCAGAATAAAACATTCCTATTCGCAGTTACAAGGTTGCTGGCGCTTGGGTTTTGTCACTGGAACCAAGCGCGTACGCCAACAAGCTGGGATTGTTCTTGGTGCCGGACGTTTTTTGCCGCAGTGGGTCAAGATCCAGTTGTCTTATACGTCTTCAGAAGAGAGACCCGATCGAGGACAGGTTGAGAATTCGGTGAGTCTTGGCCTATTGCAGCTAACCCTCTCAGGCCCAACACAATTCTGGCCCAAGACCAATATCCTGGCTTTTGACTTCATCCGCATGCGGATTGTGTTAGGAGGTCTGCAGCTGTACGATGGCTCAATCCGAGGTGGGGAAAACCGGGAGGCTCAGTTCTACAAACAAACAGTCAAGGAACAGCCTTTTTTCACCTATTTTTTAGCGGCAGGAGATTGCATTGCTGCCAGAGGTCGCGCTGGAGGATTAGCGTTGTGGACAAAAACCAAAAGGCAGGAGGCAGACGGCAGATGGCAGAAGGGGTAAGTTGGCTTACATTTGGTTTTGAGCCTGTTTTTATGTCCTAATCTGTTTCTTGTAGTGCTAGGGCCTCCAATGTAGAAGAACTTCGGGTAACAGGTCACTGGTGGGGATGAATGGGAACCTGAGGCCGAAGGACCCAGGTTCCCATTCATCTTTTAGATTATCAACGCTGAATATTGGGCTACTGCAGCGATTGAATAACTTGTTAAGAATTATCAATCTCGATTAATACGAGAGATCTGTTTTTTTGCAGGTTTCAGGTTGAATTTCTTTCAAGCTGCATGATTGTTTTGATAAAAAGCGACAAATTTTGGAGTTAAATTTGTGTATATTTTCGGTTCATTCTGTCACCGTTAGCCTGGGATCTTTAAGATTTCCCAAAGACAGCACTGACTGTTGAAACGTTAGTTTAATCTAACTTAGACAACTATTCTGAAAGCTCTGATTCAAGGGGCTTTCAGAATAGTCTGGCTTGTCTTTCTAGCACAAAAAGTCAAAAGTTAGAGCAGCTAAAGAGGGTGCTAATCCTCTATGTTGCGAGATAAAAACCCTGTTAATAGGCATTCTGTCTTTGTCAGCTGACAAATAAAGTATTCCTCTGCAAGAGCAAGTAAGATACCTGGACTACGGATTAAACTTGAAGTCAAAATTAAGAATTTTAGAAATAGTCTGTACGAGATTACCGAATATCAGCAATCAGTTATTCTGCGGCTGATTTCCAACAAAAATCTGGGTAGACTTGACGAACAAGCACTATCAGCTTGCTTGTCTTGTCCTGGTCAACTGTTCCACCATGATTGCTTTATCGCACTATCAAGCTCTCCACAAAATTTATGAGAGTGCTTCTTCCCTCGTTTATCGAAGCGTCCGAGAGGGAGATGATCGGCCTGTCATTCTCAAGGTTTTAAAAGGAGATGACCCAACTCAGCAGGCTCTGACTCGATACGAACGTGAATATGAAATTGCCTCTAGTCTAAATCTTCCGGGTGCGATCGCAGCCTATAGTTTAGAAAAATATCAAAACAGTCTGTGCATTATATTCGAGGATTTTGGTGGTGAATCTTTGAAGCGATTAATGCGCAGCCGCAGGTTTTCGATCCAGGAGTTTTTGTATGTTGCGATCGCAACTGCCAAAAGCTTAAGCGAGATTCATGCAGCTCGTATTATTCATAAAGATATTAATCCCAGTAATATCGTCCTGAATCCAGAGACAGGACAGTTGAAAATTATTGATTTTGGCATGGCGACAACGCGATCGCAGGAAAGATTTTCCTACAGAAATCCCAATGCTTTAGAAGGAACTCTCGCTTATCTATCACCCGAACAGACAGGGCGTATGAATCGATCGTTGGACTATCGAACTGACTTTTATTCTCTAGGCGCAACATTTTACGAATTGTTGGCTCAAAGACCGCTATTTGATGCTCAAACGCCCATGGAATGGATCCATTGCCATGTTGCTAATAAACCTTATCCACCGCATAAAATCAATCCAGAAATTCCTAAAGCTGTTTCAAGTATTGTAATGAAATTACTCGCAAAAACCGCAGAAGATCGATACCAAAGTGCTTTAGGAATTCAGTCCGACTTGGAAGCTTGTCTAAAGCAATTACAGATTGCTGAAAAAATTCCAGATTTTCCTCTGGGATGTAACGACATTTCTGACAAGTTTCAAATTCCTCGTAAACTCTATGGTCGAGAGCGAGAAATTGAAATTTTACTCGCAGCATTTCAGCGTATCAGCAGCAACAAACAACAGCAAAGAAGCAGCCAACAGCAACAGCAAGATTGGATAAAAAATATCGCCACAAAAAATAATCCACAATCTGATACGACTGCGAAGTCTGAAATGCTTCTAATCTCGGGTTACTCTGGTATTGGTAAATCAGCATTAGTACAAGAACTTTACCAACCCATTACACAACAGCAAGGTTATTTTATCACTGGAAAATTTGAGCAATACCAAAAGAATATTCCCTACAGTGGAATCGTACATGCCTTCCAATCATTAGTTAAACAGCTGTTAACTGAAGGAGAGGAAGAGCTAAGTCACTGGCGGAAGAAACTTTTAGCGGTTCTAGGATCTAATGGCCAAATTGTTATTAATGCAATCCCAGAGATAGAAATGATTCTGGGGCAGCAGCCTGCTGTCCCAGAACTCGATCCCAAAGAATCCCAAAACCGTTTCAACCTGGTATTGAAAAACTTTATCCAAACGTTTAGCCAACCAGAACATCCTCTGGTCATCTTTCTAGATGATTTGCAATGGGCCGATAGCGCCAGCCTCAAATTAATAGAAAAGCTAATGTTGGCTTCTGATAGTAGTCATTTACTCTTGGTTTGTGCATACCGGGATAACGAGGTTAGCATTCATCATCCATTGATGATGACTTTGGCTAAAATCCAAGCAGGTGGAGCAATCGTCAGCGGGATTTGTCTCGCTCCATTAGAGATATCACATATCAGCGAATTAATATCAGAGACACTTAAATGTAGTACCGAGAAAGTCCGCTCTCTTGCAGAACTTGTTCTGACTAAAACCAACGGAAACCCTTTTTTTTCGAACGAGTTTTTGAGATCGCTTTATAGTGAAAACCTGCTTTATTTTAATTATGAATGTGCCGGTTGGCAATGGGATTTAGAAAAAATAAAGCTACAAGATATTGCTGATAATGTTGTTGGGTTAGTTGAACGGAAGATTCGCAGGTTACCTGTGGCTGTACAAAATTCTCTTCAGCTAGCAGCTTGTATTGGTAATCAGTTTGATTTAAGGACATTGGCCAGCATTGGCGAACAGGATATGAGGGAAACCGCACTTTGGCTCCAAGATGCGATCTCTGCAGGCCTAATTTTGCCCTTAACCAACAACTTTCAATCTATTGAAGAAGATGTTCCAGCACCAGGAGCTGGGTTTAAAATTGAATACAAATTTGCCCACGACCGTATTCAACAAGCCGCCTATTCTCTCATTCCTGATAATCAAAAACAAACTGTACACTGGCGAATTGGAAAAATCTTTTTGCAAATTGCTTCAGCAAAACAGCGAGAAGAAAAGATCTTTGACATCGTTAACCACCTGAATTTTGGTCTTGAACATACGAATTACCCAGTAAGCTCCATCCATTTTGAAATGCATGGTTCCTTCCATCAGCAAGGTACCAGTTATCAAAACGGGAAAAATCTGGAACGCAATGAGTTGGCAAAGTTGAATCTAGTTGCTGGGAAAAAAGCAAAAGCAGCAGCAGCATATGAGGCAGCATTCAGTTACTTTGAAATTGGTATCTGTTTATTAGGAAAAGAATGCTGGGAAAAAGAATACGAACTGTCATTAGTATTATACAAATCAGCAGCAGAAGCAGCCTATCTTAGCAGTAATTTCGAACAAGCTGAGGTATTATCGCAGCTCGCTCTAGGACAAGCCAAGACATTATTAGAAAAAGTTAGCCTCTATGAGATACAGATCCAGTTTTATATTGCTAGAAATCAAATGCAGTGTGCGATCGAATTGGGTCTAGAAATTCTTGAAAAATTAGGAGTCTTTCTATCAGAGTTAGCACCGAATAATCTGTTACCAGAGGAGCTCATTCAACTCCACAGGATGACTGCTCCAGATAAATTGGCAGCAATGCGAATATTAGCCAGTTTGTTTGCGCCGGTATTTATCGACCAACCCGATCTTTTGCCAAAGATTGCATTTACGATGGTCAATCTATGCACTCGTCATGGTAATTCCTCGCTATCAGCATTTGCCTATGGATTTCATGGAATGCTCTTGTGTGGTTTATTGAATGATATTGAGTTGGGCTATCAATTTGGCAAACTAGCCCTGAAGATTTTAGATAAATTTGATGCCAGAGAAATAAAATGCAAAGTATATCATCTCTTTAATGCCCATACGAGATTCTGGAAAGAACTGGCCAGAGATAGTATAGAACCTCTCTGCGAAACCATTCAATTTGGGTTAGAAACTGGGGATGTTGAATATGCTTGTTATGCGTCTTTAGGCTATTGCCACACCCTATTTTTGAGCGGGGAACCTCTGGAATTAGTCTATCAGAAACAAAAACAATATATTAGCTTAATCCAAAAATTAAAGCAGGAACACCCCTTACCTTATGCCAGTATATGGGGCCAGCTGGGATTAAATTTACAAGGCCAAGCAACTGGAGCAGTCTGTTCTCTGACAGGAGAACTATTCGATGAAGTCGAAATTTTGCCCGTTTTGCTCGATACAAATAATCTCAATTCAATTTTTTCGATGTATCTGGCAAAAACGATTCTCAGTTATTTGTTTAAAGATTATATTCAGGCTGATATGCATTCCTCGTTAGCCAAAGAATATGCGCAGTCTGTTGTCAGTTTACCAACAGTTCCCCAACAAAATTTTTATCATTCCCTAGTGCTTCTTGCTCGATATCCTCGAGTTGAAGCTTGCCAGCAAAGAACATATTTGGAAGAAGTCTCTGCGAACCAGAAAAAAATGCAGGTCTGGGCTACGTTTGCCCCAATGAATTTCCAACACAAATACGATCTGGTAGAGGCGGAGAAAGCCCGTATTTTAGGGCAAGTCGTTGAAGCAATGGAGGCATACGAGCAGGCCATTAAGGGAGCAAAAGAGAACGGATATATTCAAGACGAAGCCTTAGGATATGAACTCGCAGCAGAGTTCTATCTGGCACGAAACATGGAGGACTTTGCGCAGCTCTATATGACCAAAGCCCGCGATCGCTACATTCGCTGGCAAGCTTGGGCAAAGGTTGAATCGTTAGAGTCCTGCTATAGTCAGTTTTTTGCAAAAAGAACAGTCAGTCCGATGTGTAACAGTCTAACCAGTTTAGAGTCTGGTTCCGACACATCTGCCGCCCTGGATCTGAACAGCATTCTTAAAGCGTCACAAGCTCTGTCAGACGAAATTGTCTTAGAAAGCCTGTTAGCCAAATTGATGAAAATTGCGATCGAAAATGCGGGAGCAGAAAAAGGGTACTTGATCTTGCCGTCTCAGTCAGGGGCTGACAACGGCAACCTGCAATGGGCGATCGAAGCATCAGGAATGGTAGATTCAAAGGATGTTGCAGTCTTGCAATCCATTCCGATTCTCTCAGCAGAAAACGGCCGCAACCCTCTCTTGGTCTCTAGCGCTATTGTCAATTACGCAATCCAGACGCAGGAAAGTGTTGTTTTGAATGATGCGGCGCATGAAGGCAGTTTTGTCCGCGATTCCTATATTGTTGAGCAGCGACCCAAATCAGTTCTGTGTATGCCTTTGCTAAACCAGCATCGGTTAGCGGGCATTCTCTATCTGGAAAATAATCTTGCGACAGGAGTATTTACCCCAGAGCGATTGGAAGTGCTGAATTTGCTGTCTTCACAGGCTGCCATTGCCATTGAAAATGCCCAACTCTACGCAGACGCCAGCGAACGCCAGAACCAACTCACTCAATTCCTGGAAGCAATGCCCGTGGCGATCGGCATGCTAGATCGGCGCGGTAACCCGTATTATACCAATCAACGCGCGATTGAATTACTGGGGAAGGGGGTAGTTCCAGACGCTGCTGCAGAGGAGATTGCAGAGGTTTACCAGCTTTATATCGCTGGCACAAATCAGATCTATCCTGTCGAAAATCTGCCGATTGTCCGGGCGTTGAGGGGCGAGCAGCACTCGGTTGAAGATGTGGAAATTCACCAGGGGAATCAGATTATTCCGGTAGAAGCTTGGGGAACGCCGATTTATGACAAACAGGGGCATATTGTCTATGCGATGGCTGCGTTTCAGGACATTGCAGAGCGCAAACAGATGGAACAAGCCTTAGAGAATCAGAATCGTACTTTAGAAGCGCAAGTTGTCGAACGGACGGAGGCATTGCGGGAAAGCGAACAGCGCTTCAGGAATGCCTTTGAGTCTTCAGCTGGTGGCATGGTTCTGGTGTCGCTGGAGGGGCGGTTTCTGGCGGTGAATGCATCTGCTTGCCAGATTTGGGGATACTCGGAGCAGGAGTTGCTCTCAATGACGTTTTACGAGATTACTCATCCGGCAGATCTGGAATTGGGTCAGCGTCCGACTCAACAACTCCTGGCTGGAGACGTTCCCCATTACGATCTGGAGAAACGCTACCTGCATAAAAATGGACAGACGATTTGGGGATTGTTGAGTGTCTCGCTGGTGCGCGATGGGCAACAAACGCCGTTATATACGATTGCTCAAATTCAAGATATTACTGCCCGCAAGATCCTGGAACAGAAACTGGCGGTGCGAGAGGCGCGACTGAATGCTTTTTTTGCCTCTGCGCCGATTGGGATGGTAATTATGGATTCCGATTTACGCTTTGTCCAAATTAATGAACCGCTGGCTCAGATTAATGGTTGCTCGGTGCAAGAGCATGTTGGTAAGTCTTTGCATGACGTTATCCCTGCAATTGCGCCTCAGGTTGAGCAGCTCTATCAGCAAGTCCTGTCAACAGGAACACCGATTCTCAATTTGGAGATGAGCGGGGAAGTCCCAAGTCAACCGGGCGTCCAACGTCATTGGGTTGTTTCTCATTTTCCCATTCCTGATGGGGTGGGATGTTCTGATGGGTTCGGTAGCGTTGTATTTGAAATTACCGATCGCAAACGCGCTGAACAAGAATTGGGGGAAAGTCGGGCGCAATACAAGTCTCTGGTCGATGCGTTACCGCAGTGTCTCTATCGTACAGACCGGGAACTGAGGCTGACGTTTGCTAACCAGGCGTTTCTGTCTACGATCGGATGTTCCCTAGAGGACTGTCTGGGCAAAACGGCTGCCGATTTTTATCCTCCGGAACTAGCGGCTAAATACACCGCCGATAATGAGCGGATTCTCCGCACTGGAGAAACGCTGGACATTGTTGAGAGACATCAGGCTCCTGAAATGGATACGCCAATCTATGTTCAGGTGGTTAAGACACCCATTCGCAATGCGGATGGGCAGATCGTCGGTACCCAGGGCATTTTTTGGGATGTCACGGAGCGCCAACGGCGAGAAGAGGCGTTGCGGTTGATTGTTGAGGGTACTGCTGCGACGACGGGTAGCGAGTTTTTCCGCTCCTGTGTTCGTTCTCTGGCTGAAGTGTTGCATGTGCATTATGCTTGTGTGACGGAGTTAATGGATGAGAGCCGGAGTCGCGTCCGGACGCTGGCATTTTGGGCTGGTGACGATTGGGTGGACAATTGCGAGTACGATCTGGCAGGAACACCCTGCGAGAACGTTTTTGAAGGGCAACTCTGTTATTATCCGAACTCGGTTCAATCTCGCTTCCCTGGCGATCGCGATTTAATTGATTTAGGCGTGCATAGCTATTTAGGGATACCATTAATGGACTCGGCAGGTCAGGCTCTGGGGCACTTGGCGGTGCTGGATGTAAGGCCAATGGATACGGGGCTGGGGCAGGAGTCCATTTTGCGGATTTTTGCGGCGCGGGCGGGGGCGGAGTTGGAACGCCAGCAGGCTGAGGAGGCTCTGGTTGGGCAGATGCGTCTGGAGGCATTGGGCAGGACGATTGGGGTGGCGCTGACTCAATGCGATACGCTGCGGGAGATGTTGGGGGATTGCGCGATCGCGCTGCAACAACATCTCAATGCTGCCTTTGCCCGGATCTGGACGTTGAACAAGGCGGAAAATGTCCTGGAACTGCAAGCCAGTGCTGGTCTATCTACATATTCGGGTGAGGCGCATAGCCGCATTCCTGTGGGGCAGCTCAAAATTGGCTGGATTGCTCAACAGCGTCAGGCTTACCTGACCAATGACACTGGCAACGATCCGCACATTAGCGATCGCATCTGGGTTAGAGAAGAAGGAATCGTGGCCTTTGCAGGTTATCCGTTAATGCTGGAAGATCAGTTGTTGGGGGTGATGGCAGTTTTTGCCTGCCAGCCCCTCTCCCAAAAAACGCTCGAAGCGATGGGATCGGTTGCGAATGAAATTGCGGTAGGGATCGATCGCAAATGGTCGGAGCAGGCGTTGCAGCATCAGGTCGAAAAAGATAGTTTGCTCAATCAAATCTCGCGGGCATTCATTGACCAGGATGTCGAAACGGCAATTGAGTTTGCCTTGCAGTCGATCGGCCAGTTTGTTGGCTGCGATCGCAGCGGCATCCTCCATTACGACGAAAATCAGCAAGCCTTTATCCCGACTTATAAATGGTCTAGTGATGGAGTCTCGTCGAGCGAATATGCTGAGCGTTTTCCCGCTGACTATTTCCCCTGGTTTTATCAGCAACTCGTGGATCGTAAACCGATCGTCATTCATCAACTCGCAGACCTGCCGTTGACTGCCACCGCTACCCGCGCAGCACTAGAACAACGCTCGATTCAGTCCCTGCTGGCTGTTCCGCTCATCCATGTCAGCAAAGTGGTAGGATTTATGGATCTGAGTACCACCCGCCACTTGAAAGCCTGGACTCAGGACGACATTCGCCTGCTCGAATTTGCGGGCGAGTTGATTGTCATTGCTGAAGCTCGCCATGCGGCTGAAGAAGCTTTGCGCACCAGCGAACAACGCTATCGCTCTATCTACGACAATACCCCTGTGATGTTGCACTCTATCGATTGCAATGGCAAGCTGATCAGCGTTAGTAACTACTGGTTGCAGATCCTGGGCTACGAACGTCACGAGGTGCTGGGTAGATCTTCCACTGATTTCCTCACTGAAGAGTCGCGGCGCTACGCCAGAGAAGTCATTCTACCCCGATATTTTAAATCGGGCGTTTGCACCGATGTTTCCTATCAATTTGTGAAGAAAAACGGAGAAACGATCGATGTGCTGCTGTCTGCCACAGCTGAACGAGATCGATCGGGACGGGTGGTTCGTTCCCAGGCCATTCTGGTGGATGTCACCCAGCGCAAGCAGGCCCAGGCATTGCTAACGGGGCAAAATCTGATTCTGGAAATGATTGCCTATGGGGCACCGCTCAAAGAGGTACTTGATTTTCTGGCCCGGCTGGTGGAAGATCAATCCCAGCAAATGTTGTGTTCTTTCCTATTGTTGGAAAAAGACAACCGACTGCATTTTGGTGCTGCTCCCAGCTTACCAGATACTTACAACCAGGTTATTGATAGCCAGGGCGTTGCGATTGGGCCGCAGGTTGGCTCTTGCGGCACTGCTGCCTATCGCCAGGAGACCGTTGTCGTCACCGATATTGCCAGCGATCCACTTTGGGCAGCATTCCGAGAGTTGGCCCTGGCCCACGGTCTGCGGGCCTGCTGGTCCACCCCAATTTTGTCCGCTGGGGGAACCCTATTGGGCACTTTTGCCGGTTACTATCGTACCCCGCAACCTCCCTCAGAGCACGACCAGGAATTGGTTGCCCAAACCATTTATCTGGCCAAAATTGCCATTGAGCGCCAGCGATCGCAAGAAACCTTGCAGGAAACCAGTACGCGCCTGACATTGGCCATTGAAGCGAATCGGGATGGGTTGTTTGATATCAACCTTAAGACCGACGAATATTACTTCTCTCCCCAATGGCGCAACTTGATTGGCTATCCTTTAGATCGGCCGGGCCCCAGGCGAACGGAGTTTCTTTCCCTGGTTCATCCTGAAGATCGAGATTTAGTGGAAGCTGTGTTGGGCGAGCTGGCTTCAGGGGCGCGATCACAGTGGCAAATTGAGTTTCGCATGTTGCATCGCGAGGGTTCCACTCCCTGGATCTTGTCCCGAGGACAATTGCTGAGAGATGAAAATGGCGAACCCGTACGGCTGTCAGGTACTCACACTGACATTAGCGATCGCAAACGAGCCGAAGACGAGATTCGCGAAATGAGTAACGCCATGAAAAACGCAGTCGAAGGACTCTCTCGCCTCGATCCCCAAGGACGCTATACCTTTGTCAACCGGGCTTACGCGAACACCTGCGGTTATGAGCCAGAAGAACTGCTCGCTCGAGAATGGCCCATCACCGTTCATCCTGACGATAGATCGCTGCTTGTCGATGCCTATATTCGTATGAAAGCGGTTGGCAAGATCGAAGCAGAAGCCAGAGGTGTTCGCAAAGATGGTTCCTTGTTTTATAAGCAGGTGACCATGGTCAGTGCCTATAACGAGCGGGGCGAATTTAACGGTCACTACTGCTTCATGAAAGATATTAGCGATCGCAAACGGGCCGAAGCAGAACTCCAACAAGCCAAAGAAGCAGCCGAAATTGCCAATCAAGCCAAGAGTGAATTCCTGGCCAACATGAGTCACGAAATCCGTACGCCCATGAACGGTGTCCTGGGCATGGCTGACTTACTGACCAAAACCCCCCTCAATCCCGATCAACAAGACCTCGTACATACCCTCAAAGACAGTGCCAGCAACTTAATGCTGATCGTCAACGACATTCTCGACCTTTCCAAACTCGAAGCCGGCAAAGTTCAGCTAGAGATCCTGGACTTCGACCTCAAAACCTGTCTCCAAGAGGTTGTCGGATTGTTGTTTGCCCAAGCATCAGCCAAAGGGCTGGCCCTGTCTGCCTCGGTTCCCAGCGACATACCCATTGCTCTCAAAGGCGATCCAGTGCGGCTAAGGCAAATCTTAATGAACCTGGTCGGCAACGCGATCAAATTCACCGCAACAGGCGAAGTGACCATTGTCGTGTCTCGCGAAGAATCAGATAGCAAAAAAACTGGAAAATCAACCATCAACCATCAACCATCAACCATCAAAATGCGCTTTGAGGTTCGCGACACTGGCATCGGCATTGCCCCTGCAGACCAGAATAAAGTCTTTCACAAATTCTCCCAGGTAGACGCCTCTACCACCCGTCTCTACGGCGGTACAGGCTTGGGTCTTTCTATTTGTCAGCAACTGGTAGAACTGATGGACGGCGAAATTGGCTTGACCAGTCAGCTCGGACAGGGATCCACCTTCTGGTTTGAGATCCCCTTTGAACTGCAACCCGAAAACTCCCTTCAATCATCAGCACGCAAAACGGTATATCTCCCAGCCAACAATCGCCTCGCACCCACCGCTAGTGAAGCTCGCGATCCAGCACAACTCGCAATCCTGAAGCTTTTGTTGGTCGAAGATAACCCTGTCAACCAGAAAGTTGCTCTACGTCAATTGCAACGGCTGGGCTGTCAAGCAGATTGTGCCAGTAACGGTCAAGAAGCCCTGGATAAACTCGCTGTCCAGAACTACGACATTGTATTAATGGATTGTCAAATGCCCATTTTAGATGGCTATCAAGCAACCCAGGCGCTTCGCCAACGCGAGCGCGACACCCAGCGACACACCATCGTCATTAGTCTGACTGCCGGAGCCATGAAAGGCGATCGGGAAAAATGCCTGGCCGCAGGCATGGACGACTACATCACCAAACCCGTCGTTCTCGCAGACCTGGAAGACGTCCTCTGGCGATGGTTGCCGACAGCGACTCAACCTACAGATTCTGATTGCTAGCTACTGTATCAAAACATTTTAAAGTTTTAAACTGTTCAGCCACAATCTCATTCAAGCAGGTCTGAAAACTTTCAATAGAGTTAACAACGCTTGCCCGCTGCCAACGCTTCCAACTCAATTCTTGTCTCTGGTTAATGTGCTTAAACATCACATCGGGGACTGAAAAAATTTTGCAGGAACTTGAATAATTACCCTTTATCCAGTCTGGATGCTTCCTTGCTGCATTCCCTTACGTTTGTAGGTGGTGATATAGGGCATTCCTTCTTCCTCCTGTTGAAGAGAGTGTTTAAACTGCAGCTCCAGGTCATTGGGCAACACACCAGCAACCAGTCGAGAAATCGCAATCATTCCAGGATAAAACTACTCAGCCAACATCTGATCCAGAAATTGCTGAAACGCTTCAACAGAAGCAACTACAACTGCTTGTCGATGCAAAGTGTTTAAGATCGCCAAATCGTTCATCTGGTTGATGCGTTCAACCAGAATTTCAGGAACTGTCTCAAACCGGATCTCCAGCACCTCAAGGATATCCTCTTGCGCTTTTTGTTGCAGTCCCTGCTGCAGTCCTTGTTGCAGTCCCCTGCGTTCGTAAGTAGTGATATAGGGCATCTTCTTTTCCTCCTGTTGAAGAGAGTGTCTAAACTGCAATTCCAGATGATCGGGCAATACCAGCAACCAGTCGAGGAATCGCAATAATTCCAGAATATCCTGTCGATTGTATCCTCGCTGATATAATCTTTTGGCCAGGTGCTGCTTCCACTGTAACCGAGCGTGGGGATCCTGGCGCGTAGACTTGGCTTTCAGGTGGGCCATTACCACGACTGCAAAGGGATTGCTGCTTTGCTCCAGCTCGCTCCAGCAGGCGTCATAGTCCAACACCTTCACCATCGGGAACTCCAGACTGACACGACACCCCCAGAGTTCAGCCGTGTAATGGTTGGGTCGCCAGTGGGGATGGTCGTCGATTAACACGGCTAAACTGACCACTGACTGGCCGTAGCAATCCTCAATCCGGTAATTGTAAACATGCATGCGTCTGGGAAACGCATCGTCCCATTGACCCTGAATTTCCAGGTGGATCAAAACCCATGCCTCCTCGCCATTGCACCGCCAGACTTTCACCAGTTTGTCTGCCAAACGACGCCCCACTTCCGCATCGCGGACAATTTGCTGGAATTCTTTATCGAGGAATTCGCAGGGCTTTGTCCAGTCAATATCGTCGTAAATCCAGGGAAAGAAGAATTGCAAGAATTCTGCAAAATAGAGTTCTAATGCTTCTTTCCAGGGAGTGTCCCAATCAGACATTGTTGCCGTCATTTTTTACTTTAAATCTTGTATATTGATTGGCGCTATAAAACAAGAGTACTGCAAATTAGCAGGTTAAGGCAATCCGCAAATTTGGATCGACAAATTTGGACAAGCTGCGTTTTCCTTGGATACTGAAGGCTTCAGGCAAAGTTCCGTTGTTAACCTTCAGGGGGATGATGTTCCAAACCCATCTCTCTTCCTGAGATGAGAGACAATCTTAAATATTGTTTAACCTCAAACTCCAGTGAAGCCTGACATGCTAAGAGGAGTTCAGCGAAAGCTATTGTTTCTATGAAAATCTTCTATCTTATTGATGTCTTCTATTGAGTCCTTTAGGCAAGCAGGAAATCCAGCCAAAGTCATTTTTTTGAGGAAATTTTGGAGAGATACAGACTGTTTTGTTCCCAATCTCAGACGTATTTCAACATTCTCTCAGCTCAGAATAGCTTGACTTAGCAATTATTCAGACTGATCTCAACCTTATATTTCCCAGCTCTCATATTCTTTTTCTACAGTCTGACTGTGTATAAGAGGATGTTTGAAAAGTATTGGATCCCCCCTAGCCCCCCTTGAAAAAGAGGGGAACACCGGTCAAGAGTCCCCCTTTTTAAGGGAGATTTAGGGGGATCGAGAGCGTTTTGTTACCGGTTTTAGACCTTTTCAAACAGCCTCTAAGCGAGTTATAACACCGAGAAACGCTGATTTCTTTCGTCTTTATCAAACATTGTTCAGGAGTTGCTCTTGGCACATGGATAATACTCAAGCCTATCTACCGGGAATATCTGCACCATTGTTTCGCGATTGGATGAACGTGTCATGCTGAGTCCAGGTTTCATCTTGGCGATTGGGTTAGCGGTTATTCATGGGTTTGCGGCCCAGTTGCCCATTTTTTCTGTCATCCCCCGATTTCGGTGGACATCGTTTGCCGGAGGGGTTTCTCTGAGTTACGTGTTTTTGGAAATTTTGCCAGAACTCAGCCATACACAGGCAGAACTCCAGCATGCTGAGATCCCATTGGTACAGTATTTGGAAAATCATGTTTACATTCTGGCGCTGCTAGGATTGGTGGTGTTTTACGGCTTAGATTGGCTAGCACTGACCGCAAAACGGAACAGACCCGTCATCAATCGCAGGGAAGGAAGCGGCGCAGCTGTTTTCTGGATTCACATCATTGGGTTTGCGCTGCTCAATTTCATTTTGGGTTATCTGCTCCAGGATCTAGGCGCTCACAGCTTGCTGACTTGTATTCTGTTTTTTGTGGCGATTGCTCTGCACCTGTTTATTATTGATGAGAGTTTGCGAGAACATCACTCAAGCCTCTACGACAGGCAGGGTCGCTGGGTTCTGGTGGGGGCGATCGTGCTGGGCGCGATCGCAGGTCAGACCATACATCTGAATGAAGCGGCAATTGCCATCGTCTGGTCATTCCTAGCTGGCAGTATTATTCTCAATGTACTCAAACGAGAACTGCCTGACGAGAAAGAAAACTGTTTTGGGTCGTTTATTGGGGGAACTGCCCTGTTTGCAGTTCTGGTGTTGTTGATGTAGCGTCAGGTTGGTTTGCGATCGCAACACCTTGCAGCAAATACTGCTTTGAACGGTGAACTATATTTAATGTTGAAAAAATTGAATGCTGAACGAACAAGAGAAATAAAGTAAATTGGCAAAGGAAACCAGAGACTGATGAACAAAGTTAAAATCGCTGATTGGAGTCAGATTCCCGACCGTCAGCCCATTGGCGCGTTGATTGAAGACGTCGACCTGGTTATTGTCCGTTGGGACAACAACGTTTCTGTTCTATACGGACGCTGCCTGCATCGGGGTGCGCTCATGGCCGATGGTCGCATTGACGGTGACAACCTTATCTGCGGTGTTCACAACTGGGACTACCGCTTCGATACAGGTGTCAGCTCCTACAACGACAAAGAAGTCTTATACAAGTTTCAAGCTTGGGTCGAAGACGATGCCGTCTATGTGGATACGGACGAAATCATCGCCTGGCGCGACAAACATCCCCAACCCTACAATCGCGACGCCTATCAGGGCGCTTACGCCGACCTCCACGGTACGCCCGAAGAACCCTACACCCAATATATCCATCATCTAGCAGCCCACGGTCTTTCCAAAGTCGGACATCACGGCCCCGTTGCTGCCATGGGCATTCCCGCTCCCGACCTGCCCCGTTGGGACGATTTGCAATTCGTCACCGCCCAACTGGCCCGCCTGCCTCAACTAGACAATACTCCCGTCGACACCGATTTAACCATCGGCCCGCGATCGCAGCAGCCACTGAAACTGGCAATGCCTATCTTCGTCTCAGACATGAGCTTTGGTGCTCTGTCAGAGGAAGCCAAGGTCGCACTGGCCAAGGGCGCAGACCTCGCAGGCACTGGCATTTGTTCCGGGGAAGGGGGCATGCTACCTGAAGAACAGGCCGCAAATCGTCGTTACCTCTACGAGCTCGCCTCCGCCCGATTTGGGTTTTCAATGGACAAGTTAATGCAAGTCCAGGCATTTCACTTCAAATGCGGGCAGGGAGCCAAAACCGGTACAGGCGGACACCTGCCAGGTCATAAAGTGAAAGGCAAGATCGCCACCGTTCGGGGACTCCAGGAAGGCGAACCCGCCATCTCTCCCCCGCGTTTCCCAGATTGGGAGTCGGTCGAAGATTTCCGCAAATTTGCTGAAACGGTACGAGAGGTCACGGGCGGCATTCCCATTGGCGTCAAACTGTCCGCCCAACACATCGAGCAAGACTTGGAGGCGGCACTGAGAATTGGCATTGACTATATTATCCTGGATGGCAGAGGCGGTGGCACCGGAGCCGCTCCCCTGCTCTTCCGCAACAACATTTCCGTACCAACGATTCCAGCTTTAGCCCGAGCGCGACGATATCTGGATCGCTGCAAAGCCAACCATGTGACGCTGATTGTCACCGGGGGGTTAAGAACCCCTGCAGATTTCGCCAAAGCCTTAGCCTTGGGAGCAGATGGAATTGCCGTTTCGAATGCCGCGATTCAGGCAATCGGTTGTCTGGCCATGCGAGCCTGTCATACCAATAATTGTCCAGTAGGCATTGCCACTCAGAAAGAGAGTCTGCGAAAACGCTTAATTATTGATGAGGCAGCTCAGCGTCTCGATCGTTTCTTCCGCGCCTCCGTCGAACTGATGCAGGTGCTCGCACGGGCCTGCGGACACACCCATCTGAACCAGTTCTGCGAGGACGATCTAACCACCTGGAATCGCGACATGGCATACCTGAGCGGCGTCAAGTATGCGGGTGCGGTACCGCTCGCTTAACTTCAGATAACAGGTATTGGAGGAAAGAATTCTGGATAAATGACACTGACATCAGCTAGGTAGTGGTATGACACACCTAAAATTGTGCAAATTCGTAGCGAGCACTTTAGTGCTGCCGAGGTCTATCGAGCAAAGATTATAGCCTTGTCGATTTCGTAGCGGGCACTTTAGTGCTGCCGAGGTCTATCGAGCAAGGATTATAGCCTTGTCGATAACCTAACTCTATTGCATTAAATTAGCTGTGTCAGTCCAGGAGGGTGTGTTAGCGTTAGCGCAGACTTAGCGCAGCCATGCCGATAGGCTATAGCGTAACGCACCGCATCATCTGGTTGACTATCCAGTTGGCACGGTGCGTTACGCCTATCGGCTAAAGCACCCTACGAGGCTACGAGGCTCTGGATAAAATTGCATCGCTAGAACTGCACACCCTGATTGAGGAATAGAGCAATGACCGATACAAGCACTCAATGGTTTCAGGTACTGGACTTAGAAGAACTGCCAGAAGGTCGAGTCAAGACCGTCGTTGCTGGCCATAAAAGTCTAGCCATGACCCACTATCAGGGTCAGTACGGTGCCCTGGATAACCGCTGTCCCCATCAAGGCGGGCCGCTGGGAGAAGGGTCGATTGAGAATGGCTTGCTACGCTGTCCCTGGCATGGTTGGGACTATTGCCCGCTCACAGGCAAACCGCCCGGTCACCTGGATGCAGACGACCATCTGGAAACCTTCCCAGTAGAGGTGCGCGAAGATGGCGTTTATGTCGGCTTACCAGTCGAGAAGCCTCACATCCGCACCGTCAGCGATGTCATGGCAGAAACGATGGTGAATTGGGGTGTGAACCATGTTTTTGGTATGGTTGGACATTCCAATCTGGGGCTGGCAGATGCGTTGCGTCGTCAAGAGGTACAGGATAAGTTGACATTTATCGGCATTCGCCATGAAGGAGCAGCTGCCTTTGCGGCCTCCGCTTATGCCAAGTTAACCGGACGCCCCGCAGCCTGTTTAACCATTGCTGGGCCGGGTGCCACCAATCTGTTGACGGGGATGTGGGATGCCAAGGTGGATCGAGCACCTGTTCTGGCCCTGACAGGACAGGTGAATTCCCAGGTCTTAGGCACGGGTAACTTTCAGGAATGCGATCTATCGGCAGCGTTTAGCGGCGTTGCAGCCTGGAGTCAGACGGTGCTGGGCAACAGCAAACATGCTGAGTTGATGACGCTGGCGATTAAGCATGCCTTGCTCGAACGGGATGTGGCGCATCTAATTTTCCCGGATGAAATCCAGAATCAACCGGCACCAGAGGCAAAAGCATCCAGTCCAACGGGTCGGATCGCGCCGTTGCAGATTGCACCTCCACCTGAATCCTTTGACAGCGCGGTCGATTTGCTGAAGCAGTCGCGTCGCCCCATCATTATCGTCGGTCACGGTGCGCGAGGGAGCATGCCCAGGATTACGGCTCTGGCAGAGCAATTGAATGCGCCGGTGCTGACAACGTTCAAAGGCAAGGGCTTGATTTCAGATCGCCATCCTTTGGGATGTGGGGTGCTGGGTCGGAGCGGCACGCCGATTGCGAGCTGGTTTATGACGGAGTCGGATGTGTTGCTGGTTTTGGGGGCGTCTTTTTCCAATCATACAGGGATCTATCCGGGTAAGCAGATTATTCAAGTGGATTTCGATCCGCTGGCATTGGGGAAATTCCATCCGGTTACTGTCCCAGTTTGGGGCGAGATTGGTGTTGTAGTTGAACAGTTGCAGGATGCATTGAGAGGACAGGTGGAGACGGTGGATCGGCGTTCGGAAGTGGCGGAGCGCTGGGCGATCTGGCGAGAGGAGAAGCAGCGCCGCCAGATGGATAATCGCGATCGCGGCGTCAACTCAGCCGCCATCTTTGCCGCCATGACCCGTCAGGTGCCTGAAAATGCCGTCATCGCAGTCGATGTGGGCAACAACACCTATTCTTTCGGGCGCTATTTTGAATGCCAGGCTCAGTCGGTTTTGATGTCAGGTTATCTGGGTTCCATCGGCTTTGCTTTCCCCGCTGCTATGGGAGCCTGGGCTGCTGCGGGTCAGGAAAGACCCATTGTTTCGGTTTCAGGAGATGGTGGCTTTGGCCAATATTTGGCTGAATTTACCACTGCAGTGAAATATAAGATGAACATTACCCATATTCTGTTAAACAATTCGCAGCTGGGTAAGATTACCAAAGAGCAACGGGCGGGTGAGTGGGACGTATGGCAAACTTCGTTGCACAATCCGGATTTCTCCAAATACGCTGAAATTTGCGGCGGTTGGGGAGTGCGCGTCACTCAGAAGGAAGAACTGGATGATGCGATCGCGCAAGCTCTAGCCCATCAAGGGCCCGCCCTCGTGGAAATCATCGCCGATCCAGAACTAATCTGAGTGTCATCGCGCTGCTTTTATAACGTATTGGTCAATCGGGGTATGAATTGGAACCTGGAGCATTCGTCCCCGAGTTCCAATTCATCCCTTCAATTACCAATGCTTTTATGACACGATTGGGAAGGTTAGCGCCCCCTTCGGGGGCGCTAACCCCTATTGCTTCATGCCAGAACGGAAAGTTATTTTGAAAGCCTTGCTCCGCAAGGCTTTCAAAATAACCTTCCAAGTCGTGTTTATGACAATATGGAGAGAAGAAGCAGGATCTAGATGAAACGAAGAAAAATGCTGATTTCATGTCGTTCTTAAAAGAGTTGTCAACAGAAAAAGCAACAATCTCTTTAGAATCGCTACGAAACGATTTGGGATTATAATTGCAGCCAAATCGACATCGGAAAAACTCCCACACATTCCCTTTCTACCCTATCCTGCAAGTGGAGTCTCACTGCTGCTTCATCCAGGCGAGAATCAAAGAGATGGGCAATCTATTCATCCATCCCTACGGAGCAACCGATCTTTAGGACATAACAAAAAGCTTCACAACCAGATGCAGACAACTTGTCATTTCTGCCTTCTGCCTTCTGCCTTCTGCCTTCTGCCTTCTGCTATACAAACACTATCTAGCTACTTTTGGTTTTTCTGCTAGATGCTTTCAGGGCTTTCCGCACCAGTTTAGGCAAGTCCGAGGGACGGCGAGCCACTGGGATTTTTGCCTGCTTGAAAGCCTCCAGTTTGCTGATAGCAGTGCCGATCTGCTGATCTGACGACACTTCTCTGGCCAGAATCGTTTCGCAAGGCTGGAAGTGGATCGCATCAGCATAATCCGATTGTTTTTCCGCTGGAATATGACAACCCGCAATATAAGCAACAACAGATTTTTTGAGAGTATGGCTAATATAACGAGCTGCCACTTCTTCGTTATTGCCCCCTAACTCTCCCACCAGGACAATAACCTGGGTCAGAGCATCATCTTCCAGCCGCTGAAGCCATTGAGGAAAGGATGAACCCACAATACTGCTATTCCCCAGAGTGACTCCAAATGACTGTCCTAAGTCGGCCTGGGTCAAGGTCAGGGCAACTTCATGGGTCAGCGTTGGACTGCGACCGATTAATCCAACTGCACCAGGGGTATAGAATGCACCAGGATGCGTTCCCAACAACGTTTTCCCAGGGACAATAATGCCAGAACAACTGGGTCCGAGCACGATCGCACTTGCGGATTCAGCCTTACGGACCAGGCGCACCATATCCAATGGTGGAATCCCTTCAGTAACAAGAATAACCTGTTGAATACCCGCTGCAATTGCTTCAAAAGCACCATCCAATGCTAGATAGGGAGGCAAGAACAGGATAGTAGTATCGACTCCCCCAACCGTTGCTAAGGCTTGCTCCACCAGGTCAAAAATCGGAATATCATGCAGGACGGTTCCTCCCTGCCCCGGACTAACCCCAGCAACAATATTGGTACCATAGGTTTTCATTCTGGCCGCATGGATTGCTCCCAGGGGTTCGGTAATGCCTTGAATCAGGACCTTACTTTCTGGTGTCAAATTCATGGTTAGGTAGTCCTCAATGGGCCAGGGTTGTTGAGCGTGCAGGTTTCCTACAGGCGCTCAACAATCTTCACATTTTTACCGTTTTCCATCGTTGCTTGGTCTCTTCAGCAGTCAGCGTCCTGCAGGGAACTCAGTAACCAGTTTGCCATGGTGGCCCGTCGGGTTAACCGGGGTATCAGCTGATCGACTGTGTATCCTTTAAACCCTAACTTTTCTTTCAACAACTGTTTGTTTGCTTTTGGAATCGAACGGGTTAGTTTCACGGTTGGCGGCCGGTTGGCGATAAAGTCTGGGGGATTGGGATAAACATCGCGCCATTCTGGGGCAACTGCAGTGTTGTCCCATTGCTCCGTTTCATCGTTATAGCGATACCCTAAAACATCCCAGACCAACCTGTTAACAGTGGCGTCATCGAGTTCATCGTTGAGGATTGCCCAAAGTGTCTCGGTATTTAGAACAGGTAAGTTCATGGTTGATTGTTCATGGTTGATTGTTCATGATTGATTGTTCAGGGTTGATTGTTCAGGGTTGATTGTTCAGGGTTCGTTCAGGGAACAGGCAAGGCGAATTGCTGTTTCCTATTGCCTGTTTCCTATTGCCTGTTCCTTGTTCCCTGTTCCCTATTCCCCGTTCCCTTTTTTTTCTCAACAAACGGCTTCTAACATCACTTTGGAGCGCTTGACGGTTTCGGGAATGGGGACCGGGTACTTGCCGGTAAAGCAGGCAGAACAAAAACTATCGGGATCGGTTTGGGTGGCGTGGAGCATGCCTTGCCAGCTGAGGTAAGCCAGGGAGTCAACGCCGATTTGTATGGCAATCTCTTCAATGGATTTGGTGGCAGCGATGAGTTGATCTTGGGTGTCGGTGTCGATGCCATAGAAGCAGGGATGGGTTACAGGGGGAGAGGAAATGCGCATGTGAACTTCGCGGGCACCTGTTTCTCTCAATGCTTTGACCAGTTTGCGGCTGGTGGTACCTCGAACCAGGGAATCGTCGACGATGATGACTCGTTTCCCCTCCAGGACATCGCGTAGGGGGTTGAGTTTCATGCGGATGCCTGTGTCTCGCATGGTTTGGGTGGGTTGGATGAAGGTGCGTCCGACGTAACGATTTTTGATCAGTCCTTCGGCATAGGGAATGCCAGAAGCTTCAGAAAACCCAATGGCTGCAGGGATGCCGGAGTCGGGGACGCCGATGACCATGTCGGCATCGACATAGGATTCATTGGCCAGACGCTGACCCAAACGCAGACGATAGCTGTATAGGCTTTCGCTGTGCATGGTGCTGTCTGGACGGGCAAAGTAAATCATCTCGAAGATGCAGAGTTTGCGTTTGGCTTGCTGGGTCCAGTGGAAAGAGGCTAGACCTTCTTCATTAATCCAGACCAGTTCTCCAGGTTCTACATCGCGTAAATATTCTGCGCCAATAATGTCGAGGGCACAGGTTTCGGAGGCCAGGACGTAGCGTTGGGGAGTTTGTCCAATGGTGCCGATGACGAGCGGGCGAATGCCGTTGGGGTCGCGGACGCCGATTAAACCGGCGGGGGTGCCGATAACAAGACTGAAGGCACCCCGGCAGCGGTTGAGGGCGCTGATGGCTCCTTCTAGCCAGTCTTTGCCTGCGTTGACTGCTTCTGCGATCGCGAAGGCAATGACCTCTGAGTCTGTGGTGGTGACCAGGTTGTAGCTGCGTTTCAGCAACTCTTCCCGCAACTCCAGAGTGTTGACCAGATTACCATTGTGTGCCAGAGCAAGGGGCCCTAGCCGAGTTTCGACGACAGCAGGCTGGGCATTGGCAACCCGGCTTGAACCTGTTGTGGAATAACGGGTATGGCCAACAGCCAGGTCGCCGGGCAACTTGTCCAGGATTTCTTCATTAAAAACCTGATAGACCAACCCCATGCCCTTATGCAAGCGCACATGCTTCAACGGAGAAGTGGCAGATCCGGCAGCTTCTCCGCTTTCACTGGCAGCAAAGCTAGCAATTCCAGCGGATTCTTGTCCGCGGTGCTGTAGGGCATAAATACCAAAGTAAGCCAGGGTTGCGACGTTTTCTCCGGGGGCATAGATGCCAAAAACACCACAGGCTTCCTCTGGTTTGTCGGGTGCGTGCGGGGATGAGTTGCCAGCAGTGGCCTCAACCGCAGAATCGGAATAATCGTCGAGGGGTTGATGAGGCGTCATTGCAACTTGGCTCCTGATTGCGAGAGTGGGTTGACAGGATCGGGGTTCGAAAGTTCTATTGCGATCGCATTAAGATTTATTTAACGATCGCACCCACACTCTACCTCAACAAACCCAAATCGGCATAGACAATCTTGCCAGATAGCAGCCGGATTCATCAATTCTTCAAATATCCAACCGACGCTCAATCGCATTATTCCAACATTGGGCCATTGCGTTCAAGCTGAGGTCAATTGAGGGTGGGTGGTCGTTCGCGCTGACTCTTAACGTCGACTCTTTGGCAGTGACAATGCCAATTTGTTGCCAGTCATCCTTTAACCGTTCCTTTAAATAGGATTCCCAATTTTCCTTACACTCAGGCACAACCGAGACCAAAATGCGCCCCCCTCCTTCACCAAAAAGGAGGCAATCCCATCGCCAGAGGGAAGAGGCAGTCTGTTCTGCGGGGAGATTAAGATGAATCTCCGCGCCTAAAGTGTTGCTGAGACAGGCTTCGGCGAGCGCGATCGCAACTCCTCCTTCCGCACAATCATGCGCCGAACGCACCCAGCCCCGACGGATGCCCTCACGACACACTGCCTGAATCAGCCGTTCCCGCTCAAAATCGACTCTGGGCGGTCTGCCCGCAACCATGCCATGAATGGTAGCCAGATACTCCGACCCCCCCAAAGTGATGGAGTTTGGAGTTTGGAGTTTGGAGTTTGGATTAGATTCTTCTCCTAACAAATAGATCGTGTCCCCCTCATGCTGCCAGCCCTGACCGCAAATCCTGGAGAGATCTGGTATGGCACCGACCATACCCACAACAGGAGTGGGATAAATCGGTTGGGGTCTGCCCTCAGCATCCAGGGTTTCGTTATAGAGCGAAACATTTCCCCCGGTAACCGGTGTTCCCATCGTTTGACAAGCCTCTGCCAACCCCCGACAAGCCGAAGCGAGCTGCCAGTAACCGACCGGCTTTTCTGGATTGCCAAAATTCAAATTATCCGTCACTGCAAGAGGTTCAGCTCCCACACAGCTGAGATTACGGGCTGCCTCTGCCACAACCGCCTTAGCCCCTTCATAGGGATCCAAATAGACATAGCGAGCGTTACAATCCACCGTTGCTGCCACGCCGGCTTGGGGCTGATGCGGAACAACAGTTGCATTCAAAGGTTCGCTCTGCGGGTCTGCCACAGGCGCTTCAACCGGGCGCAACCGGACAACCGCCGCATCCCCGCCACCCGGCAAGAGCACTGTATTGTTTTGCACCTGGTGATCGTACTGGCGATAGACCCAACGCTTGGACGCCAGAGTGGGAGTATCCAGCAACCGCAACAGGATATCGTTCCAACTGCAAATCTCGCCTTGCAACTCAATACCTGCCACAGTACAAGCAGGAAGAGATTCGTCGCTCCATGCCCAAGCCTGACGCACATAATCTGGCGGCTCCACTAGCAGTTGCCGCTGATAGAGTGGAGTATTATCTGCCAGAGCGGTGGCTGGAATCTCTGCCGCAACTTTTCCTTGAAACAAAATCCGCACAATTGGCTCTGCGATCGCAGTACCCGCAACCACCGCGTGCAATTGCCAGCGCTGGAAAATATCAATCAATTCCTGTTCGCGTCCCTTCTGTGCCACAAACAACATGCGTTCCTGGGACTCAGACAATAGATATTCATAAGGCACCATGCCCGTTTCCCGCACCGGGATGCGATCCAGATCCAGCTCAATGCCAATTCCCCCCTTTGCCGCCATTTCGGCCGTGGAACAAGTAATCCCTGCAGCTCCCATATCCTGAGCAGCCACCACTGCTCCAGTTTTAAAGGCTTCCAGACAGGCTTCAATCAAGGATTTTTCCAGGAACGGGTCCCCCACCTGTACAGCGGGTCGGTCATCTACCGACTCATCGCTCAGCTCCGCACTAGCAAAGCTTGCCCCTCCCATGCCATCGCGTCCAGTGGTGGATCCCACATAGAGGACGGGATTGCCAATACCGCTAGCTCCCGCTTTGACAATCTCAACCGTCTCCATCAAGCCCAGAGCCATGACATTCACTAAAGGATTGCCGCTGTAAGCCGGATCGAAGTAGATTTCGCCGCCCACGGTGGGAACGCCGACACAATTCCCATAGTGGGCAATGCCTTCAACCACACCGCTAAAGATGCGCCGCGTCCGAGCATTCTCCAGCGCGCCAAAACGAAGGGAGTTGAGCACAGCAATGGGCCGTGCGCCCATGGTGAAAATATCTCGCAGGATCCCTCCCACTCCAGTGGCTGCGCCTTGAAACGGTTCGATGGCCGAGGGATGGTTATGGGATTCGATTTTAAATGCCAACCGCAGGCCATTGCCCAGATCCACCACCCCAGCATTTTCTCCCGGCCCGACCAGAATCCGTTCTCCCTCGGTGGGAAATTGCTTCAGCAGCGGGCGCGAATTTTTGTAGCAGCAATGCTCTGACCACATCACTCCAAACATACCGAGTTCCGCCCGGTTGGGATGGCGACCGAGCCGCTGGACGATGTCATCATATTCCTCCGGTTTCAATCCTTCTGAAGCAATCTCTTCTGGGGAGAAGGGGGCAGATGCAAGGCTGGTCATAAATTAAGTTCCCTTGGGCGATGTTGATGAGAATCGGGTTGAGATTATAGCTATTTTATGGGGAACGGGGAACAGGGAACAGGGAACGGAGAAAGAACAAAAGACCAAATTTTCTGAGATTCGTAGTCAGGACTTTAGTCCAACCCGATGCTGGCTCTGGGAAAGAGATTCCAGAAAAAGAACAAGAGACCAATTTTCTAAGATTCGTAGCCAGGACTTTAGTCCAACCCAATGCTGGCTGTGGGAAAAAGATCTCAAGGAAAGCACAAAAGACCAATTTTCTGAGATATGTAGTCAGGACTTTAGTCCAACCCGATGCTGGCTCTGGGAAAAAGATCTCAAGGAAAGCACAAAAGACCGGGTTTCTCTAAGAAACCCGGTCTCTAACTCCCATCTCTCATAGAGAGGCATCAATTCGTAGATATAAAGGTGGGCCATTGCCCACCAACCTTATGTCAGGGACCTCCTGGGAAATTTAGTGCTGGCGTTGGCGTTTTAGAAACATCAGGACTGCCAATTAAAGTTGCCGTTCCAGTATTGGGATTAACGGAAAACAGACCTCGTGACCTGGCATTGCCATCGACAAGATAGGGTTCGTCTGTGAAAGGACGGATAGGGTTCTGCGAGCAGGCTGTTTTCTGACTCTGCTGTGAAGGGCAAGAGGGAAAAAGGACCAAAAGACGTTGCAGCACTAAAGTACCCGCTACGAATGTTTCACTGTTCCCTATTTCCCATTCCCTGTTCCCCGCTCCCTATTCCCCGTTCCCCGCTCCCTATTCCCCATTCCCCAAATGGAACGCAGCGTGAATCGCCTTCAATGCCTCAATACCCTGTTCCCGAGCAACAGCGCAGCTGATTTTAATTTCGGAGGTGGCGATCATTTGAATGTTGATGTTCCGCTGGGCAAGCGCTTCGAACATGCGGGCAGCAACGCCTGCTTGCACTTCCATCCCAGCTCCAACCGCACTGACTTTTGCGATCGCGCGATCCACCAACACAACCGATTCTTCTGCCAAGCCAGCACCGCATCCCAACGCCGTCCCAACAGTTTCCAGGATCGAACGAGCGGTTTCTGCTTCCCCTTCAGCAGTTGTGAAGGCAATATCGCGAGTGGGGATGCCGTCTGCAACCCGACACCGCTGGGACTGGATAATCATATCGACGCTGATCCCTTGCTGTGCTAGAGGCTGAAACAGGTTGGCTGCCATGCCGGGGCGATCGGGAACGCGTCGGATGGCCAGACGAGCTTGCTTGAGATCCAGGGCAACACCGCGAACCACTGGCAATGTTTCGGCAGTGGCTGTCTGGGAATGGGCGGTGGCAGCATTGAGCGGGGAACGGTCGATCTCGAAGGTGCGACATAGGGACTGGAGGGCGCGATCGCAATCCTCCACCCCGATCAAACAACTGACCTGCACCTCCGAGGTCGAGATCATGCGGATATTCACCCCGGCCGCCGCTAGCGTCGCAAACATCCGCGCCGCCACCCCTGGACGACCAATCATCCCCGCCCCAGCAATACTGACCTTTGCGACTCCCCGATCCACCATCACCTCCGCCTGTTGGTGCTCCAGCGGATCGGTGCGGAACACGGGTGCGATTGCCTCTGCCACCGCTTCAGCCCGATCGATCGCGGCCTGCGTCACCGTAAAGGCAATGTCGTTTGCATTCATCTCATGGATCGACTGAATAATCAAATCCACGTTCAAATCCCGTTGCGATAGCTCCCCAAACAACTGCGCCGCAATCCCCGGACGATCCGGCACCCGCAACAATGCTACCTTCGCCTGATCTGTGTCAAATGCCACTCCATCCACCGAACGAGCAATCTCCAGATTTTCTAGCGAACGCTGCGATCGCGGCGGTGCCAGCACCCGCGTCCCCGGCTCATCTGTCCAGCTCGACCGCACCACCAGTGGCATGCCATAATTACGCGCAATCTCCACGGCCCGAGGATGCAACACCTTTGCCCCCATACTCGCCAGCTCCAGCATTTCATCGCACGTAATCTCCGCCATCAGCTGCGCCTCAGGCACCAGCCTCGGATCCGTACTCAGAATCCCCGGCACATCTGTATAAATCTCGCAGCAACTCGCCTGCAACGCTGCGGCCAGCGCCACTGCCGAAGTATCCGACCCCCCTCGACCCAGAGTCGTAATCTCCAGCTCATCAGCTGCCGCAATTCCCTGGAAACCCGCGACCACGACTACCTTCCCATCTTTCAGATGGCGCTCAATCCGTTCTGTCTTGATATGCAAAATGCGCGCCCGCGAATGCTCCGCCTCGGTCACAATTCCCACCTGTGCCCCCGTCAGCGAGATCGCTGCCTGCCCCAACTCCTGCAACGCCATACTCAACAATGCAATCGAAACCTGCTCTCCCGTTGAGAGCAACATATCCATTTCCCGGCGGCAAGGATTCGCAGACACCTGATTCGCCAACGCCACCAAACCATCAGTGGTTTTTCCCATTGCCGAAACCACCACCACTACCGAATTCCCCGCCGCAGCTGTTTGCTGCACCCGCAGCGCCACCGCCTGAATCCGCTCCACCGTACCAACAGAAGTACCACCAAATTTCTGAACAATCAGCGCCATATGCTCTTTCTTCTCCTAACCCTGTTCTTTTTTCTGACTGCTCGCGACCCACATCATCGATCCCACCTGCTGCTTTCTAGCTTTTGCCCTCTGCCGTCTAAAACCCTAAACTTCAAACATAATCGCTGTCATCCAGGAAACATTATCACTTCTTCAATAAATCTCTAGAAAATAAATTTCTATAAACAGAGCAACCCAACTTCTCCAGAAGAAATGTTATGCTGAGAAATAATTTTGCGGGCGTAGTTCAGTGGTAGAACGTCAGCTTCCCAAGCTGAATGTCGTCGGTTCGATCCCGATCGCCCGCTTTTTAACTAAAACCCTTGCTTTTAAAATAAAGCAAGGGTCTCAGCCATTCAAGAGGCCCCTATTCATAGCAATCAAGAGCATATTCCTGATCTATTTTGAGGCCAGATTGGGGGAATTTAGAGCTTTTTTTGGGGTAAAACTGGGGTAAGAATACAGCTTATCCTCGTCTTCGCCATGTACTCCAAACCTGAGAGAAAGAAGACTACCAAGGGTTCAGTTCAAATCAAAGTCTCCAACGAGCGCTTGCAACTTGCATTCAGTTTTGGGGGCAGATGAAGTATACCTATAGCGTTTACACCTACTATCTCGAGAAACTGTCTACCTACGACCTGGAAAAAGCGACAGAGATCGGAAGATTTTGTTCTGAAAACCTTTTCCCTCGATTCTGGAAAGCGCTTCATTACTCGCTGGAAACACGTTTCGCGGGACTGCCGACAGATGTCCTTCGAGCCAGCAACCATCCGAACAGAGGCAGGCATTAAAAGTCGAGCGGAATTGAAAACACAGGATCGCGATCGCAAACGATTCCCTTGCAATCTCTTTCTGCCAACATTGCTGAAGTCGATCGAACCCGAAGACGCTGACAAAGAAGATTTGGTCCAATCCTGTTCGGTTTAGAAACGAGAATTAATTTCTCGCGTAGGGGCACGGCAATGCCGTGCCCCTACCAGTCTATTTTTCGTAAAGTTATTGAACCCGCTACCCTTAACCGAACGGTATTGAGATTTGGTCTTCCCTTTCCCAGAGGGGAAACCCATCGATCTGAATAATTTCAGAAATCGTATCTGGAAGACGGTTCTAGCAGGGCTTGGAATTGAATACCAGGAACTTTATCAGACTCGTCATACCTTCATTACCCATGCCCTGGAAGTCGGTAAACTGGATGCGAAAGATGTCGCTCGCTGGGTCGGCAATTCGCCAGAGGCGATCTATCGCCACTACGCTGACAACAAGCGGGAACTGTTTGTTCCTGAATTTTAGAGGATCGATACGATTGCCTAGATGTTTCAAGCAATGGCAGTTCTTTGGGGAGGCTTGTGCGATCGCGCAGTCGACAAAGGCTCCTTGTCTTTCGCTATTCTTCCTCTCCCCTCCTCCAACAAACTCTCCAACTCAGCTAAAATCTGATTCAAGCGTTGCTGCGCTTCAGGGTAGCCCTCCACAAGTCAGGATATGTTAAGAATCAGACCATTGATTTATCATTCCGATATACTTAATATTCAGAACACCACCTCTGAAACATCATTGCGTTTTTCCCACTAGTGGACTGACACGTCTAAAATTGTACAAATTTGTAGTGAGCACTTTAGTGCTGCCAAAGTCTATCAAGTCAGGATTATAGCCTTTTTGACAACCTGGCTCTATTCCACTAAGTTCGCCGTGTCAGTCCACCAGATAGACTGAACTCAACCCTTGTATCAGGTTTGAAGCTATGACTCTTGAAACAGTTCCAGATACTACTCTGCAATATTACTTAATTAACTTTGATGCCTCAGGTGCCGAGCGCGATGAACCAGATGGCAGCAAAATCAGTCAGACAGTGCTGCAAGTGTTGGCTCAAGATGCCATTACTGATGTGTTTATCTTTAGCCACGGTTGGAATGGAGACATTCCAGCTGCCCGCAACCAATACAATCGCTGGATCAAGGCGATGGCGAATAACACAGTTGATATAGAGAGGATGCAGCAGCGGCGGCCCGGTTACAAACCCTTACTGATTGGGTTGCATTGGCCCAGTTTGCCCTGGGGGAATGAAAAGATTGAGGCCAGGACTGAAGCAGAAGTCCTGGCAGGCATGACGTCCCACTATGCAAGACAGCTGATGGACGCTCCCAGTGAGACTGCCAAATCAGCACTGGATACGATTTTTACAGCAGCGCTGGAAGATATGGAACCGGATGAATTATCAGAGCCAGTGCTGGAAGCTTATGCAACCCTGAACCAGGAAGCAGAGATTGGCAATGAAGGCGCTGCGGCTGCACCTGGTGAAGATCGAGATCCCTTCGACCCGGAACAAATTTACGAAGAAAGTGAAGAAATTGAAGCAGAGATTTTGGGAGAGGGTGCAGATTTTGGGATTTTGGAGGGTGTGGGGTTTATCCTCAATCGCGTATTTGCACCTCTGCGCGCGTTGTCGTTCTGGAAAATGAAAGCACGAGCCCGGACATTTGGAGAGAGTACTGGATTTGAACTGCTGACCCAGTTGCAACAGGCTACGTCTGAGCAGGTCCGATTTCACCTGATGGGTCATAGCATGGGGTGTATTGTCATGTCTGCGGCTTTAGCAGGCCCCAAAGCTCAAGGGAGTTTACCACGTCCGGTAAATTCTCTGGCGTTGATTCAAGGGGCGTTATCTCTGTGGAGCTATTGTGCCGATATTCCCAAGGCTCCAGGTAAGACGGGATATTTCTATCCCGTGATTCGAGATCGGCAGGTGGCAGGCCCGATTATTACGACGGTGTCAGAGCACGATATGGCCGTAGGGAAGTTATATCCGCTGGCAAGTGGGGTCGTACTGTCTGAAGTCGATCTGGACGATGATTTTCCCAAGTATGGAGCCGTGGGGTCGTTTGGTATTCAGGGGAGTGGCATTCCTCTTAACAACATGGAGATGTTGCCCTGCGACCAGGACTATAGTTTTGAAAGGGGGCAAATTTACAATTTGGAGAGCAGCCGCTATATCGCAAAGAAACCACCCGAGGCAGGTTTGGCAGGGGCGCATGGAGAGTTTGACGAGCCAGAGGTGGCCCATGCTGTGTGGAGTGCAGCAATGGTGGACTGAGGCAGCATAAGGCTAAATAGGCGACCAGGAGTCTTTATAATATCTCCGTTTTTTGGTGTAGTCGTGCAGGTCATGTGAAATGTCTGGCAAGCGTAATAACGATAAAGGTGCATCGTTCCTGGTTGGGATCGATCAGTACGATGACCCTTCTCTGAAGAACTTCAGGAAATCCTCATCCGTGAGGGGCGTGCAAGCACTCAAGCAGATACTCAGCAAACCAGAGAGCCAATACTGGGCACCACAACCTGACTTTGAGCTGGTTGATGCAGTGACTTATATGCAATTAGATCGTCAATTAAGGGCATTTCTTGAGAATGAGAACTACACAGATGTTCTGCTTTATTTCTCAGGGCATGGATACCAATGCTGGAATGATGATTATGGAAAGTATGAAGGATACTTAGCTACCTCAAGCTCTGACATCTCTGCTTCATCATTCAAGGATGAAACAGGAAAGATTCTGCATCAAAATAATGGTTTAGCCTTTGTAAAGATTGCCAGACTGATTGCTGCAGCAAAACATCTGAAGAGCCTGGTGTTGCTCATTGATGCTTGTCATAGTGGCCATGCGATCGCAACAGATGTTTTAGCAAATACACTGTATGAGTTACGGATGTCGTCGTCAAAGAAAGCAGACGCAGACCGATTTAAATACTGCATCATTCCCTCCTGCCTGGATTCTCAAGTCTCCTGGGTTGAGGATGGTCTGGGAGTGCTGACCCAAGCTCTGGTGACAGCCCTGGACGATCCAACTCAAGGTCCAATCACAGCAGAAGGACTAGCCCAGAGAATCAAAGAGCGTCTGATTAGTCGCCACCAACAAACGATTAAGCCAGATCACTCCGGCTATATTTTGTTGATGGATAATCCATCAACAGACGATCGACCAGCAGTTGTAGCCCCCCCCATTCCAGACGAAAAAGACCCAACAAAACCGAAGAATCCTTACCAATCATTGGAAGCATTTGACCAGAACTCTTGCGAGTTCTTTTTTGGTCGCGAAGCATTTGTTTCAGAGATTATTGAGCAGTTTGAGCAAACTAATTTTGTTCCCATTATTGGCGCATCTGGCAGTGGTAAGTCCTCGGTCGTTAAAGCAGGGCTTTTTCCAGAACTGGCAGCCTCTGAGCAGTGGGAACTGATGGCTTGCGTTCCAGGCGAAGACCCCCTGGGTAACCTCACAAGCACGCTAGAAAAGGGCTTGACAAAGGCAATGGAACCCTCCAAAATTCCAGGTCTTGGGTCATTTATTCGAAGACCCAATCAAGAGAAGTTTACTCAGCTTTTGGAACAGCTTCAGCCACTTGCCGCTGACAGAAAGTTCCTGTTACTGATTGACCAATTTGAGGAAACATTTACCCTTGCCAACCGGGTAGAAGACCCTGAAGAACGGCAAGCAATCCTGGAAGACCAAACGACTTTTCTGAAAACGATCGCCGCTGTCAATAAACCCTTGTACATTGTGGTAACCATGCGGGCTGATTTTCTGAGTGCCTGCCTTGAAGAACCGGATCTTTGCGATCTGATTCAAAGCTACGCTGTTTACATCCCTCCCCTGCGCGGGCAAGCCCTCAGAGATGCAATTCGCAAACCAGCGGTCCGTCAAGGTGGGCATGTAGATGACGATCTGGTTGACCAGTTAGAGCGAGAAGTTGCAGATGAACCAGGCGCTTTACCCTTGCTGGAATTTGCCTTGACCCAACTTTGGCAGCAGCAGGAGCGGGGTGAAACGGTGCTGACCCTGGATGCCTACAATAAGCTGGGCGTTGAGGAAGCGGGGACGGAATCCAATCGAGCTTTAGCACCATCTCAGGCTAGACCTGAAAGCGGACTCAAGCGTGCCTTGAACAGCCATGCTGATGCGATTTATCACCGTCGAGATCCAGTCGAACAAGGCTGGATGCGTCAGCTCTTTTTGCAATTGATTCGACCCGGTGAAGAGACAAGGGATACCCGACAGCGACAGCGAAAGGCCAACCTGTTGGAAATTGCAGGGGAGAGGGAAACCCAGCCAGCGGAACACAGGCTATTTGAGCAATTACTGCAAGATTTGGTACAGGCTCGACTGCTGGTAACAGGCCCACCGGAACAGACCCGGTCAGCGGATGAACTGGAGAATCTGAGCGGTGACGCCCGTCAACAATGGGCAGAAGACAATCAGGTGGTTGACTTGGCCCATGAAGCCCTGATCGAGGGATGGCAGTGCTTTCGGAACTGGCGGGAAGAGACAAGAGAGTTGCGGCGGCTGAGAGCGCAGATTGAAGACCAGCGCAAGCTCTGGGAACAAGCAGGACAGTCTGATGAAAATGCGATGCCGCGTGGGATGGTAGCCCGCGTAGACGTAGTGTGGGAGCAGTTGCAGCCTCTCTTGAGACGAGAAGGAGGACGATCGGTTGATGAAGACTTTTATAACCGGAGCCGGGATTTTTGGGAAGCACAAGATGCAGCCGAAAAGCGTCGCAACGCAGAGCTGGAAAAGGCCCTCTTAGAAGCACAGTTGCAGCTAAAAGCAATACAAGTCGAAACCAAACTGTCCGTGGGACGACGACGAGAAGCCCTGACCCTGGCCGTGGAAATCATGGGTGAAAACTGGGAGAAGCTGCCTGAGAAAATATTGGGGTCTGTGCAAAAATCCATTGTCAGCTGTCTTGAACCGGTTCGCTTTGTTTATCCAGACATCGCAACCTTTGCTGGCCATACAGGGTCTGTCAATGCAGTGGCCGTGAGTGCAGACGGTCAGACCATCGTCAGCGGCAGTTGGGACAAAACGGTGCGAATTTGGCGCACCGATGGCATCCTGCTACGCATTCTCAAAGGCCATATAGGGTCTGTCAATGCAGTGGCCGTGAGTGCAGACGGTCAGACCGTCGTCAGCGGCAGTGATGACAATACAGTGCAGATTTGGCGCACTGATGGCGTCCTGCTGCGCACCCTCGAAGGCCATACGGAACCTGTCTGGGCAGTGGCCGTGAGTGCAGATGGTCAGACCATCGTCAGCGGCAGTGATGATAAAACGGTGCGGATTTGGCGCACTGATGGCATCCTGCTGCGCAGCCTCGAAGGCCATACAGACCCTGTCCGGGCAGTGGCTTTGAGTGCGGATGGTCAGACCATCGTCAGCGGCAGTGATGACAACACAGTGCGGATTTGGCGCACCGATGGCACCCCGCTGCGCAGCCTCGAAGGTCATACAAACTCTGTCCGGGCAGTGGCGGTGAGTGCAGATGGTCAGACCATCGTCAGCGGCAGTGATGATAAAACGGTGCGGATTTGGCACACCGATGGCACCCTGCTGCGCAGCCTCGAAGTCCATACAGACCCTGTCTGGGCAGTGGCGGTGAGTGCAGATGGTCAGACCATCGTCAGCGGCAGTTGGGACAAAACGGTACGGCAGTGGTGCGTGGATGGCACCCCGCAGCATACCCTCGAAGGCCATGCAAGCCTTGTCTGTGCAGTGGCTTTGAGCGCGGATGGTCAGACCATCGTCAGTGGCAGTTGGGACAAAACGGTGCGGCTGTGTCGCGTGGATAACACCCCACTGCATACCCTCGAAGGCCATATAGACCCTGTCCGAGCAGTAGCTTTGAGTGCAGATGGACAAACCATCGTCAGCAGCAGTAATGACAACATAGCACAACTGTATCGCGTGGATGGCACCCCGCTGCACACCCTCGAAGGCCATAGAGAGCCTGTCTGTGCAGTAGCGGTGAGTGCGGATGGTCAGACCATCGTCAGCGGCGGTAGGGACAATACAGTGCGGATTTGGCGCACCGATGGCACTCTGCTGCGCAGCCTCGAAGGTCATACAGACTCTGTCCGGGCAGTAGCAGTGAGTACAGATGGCCAAACCATCGTTAGCGGTGGTAGGGACAAAACGGTGCGGATTTGGCGCACCGATGGCACTCTGCTGCGCAGCCTCGAAGATCATGCAGACTCTGTCCGGGCAGTAGCAGTGAGTGCGGATGGACAGACCATTGTCAGCGGCAGTGATGACAATACAGCGCGGATTTGGCACACCGATGGCACCCCACTGCGCAGCCTTGAAGACCATACAGATGCTGTCCGGGCAGTAGCAGTGAGTGCGGATGGACAGACCATTGTCAGCGGCAGTGATGACAATACAGTGCGGATTTGGCGCACCGATGGCACTCTGCTGCGCAGCCTCGAAGGCCATACAGACGCTGTCCGAGCAGTAGCAGTAAGTGCAGATGGACAAACCATCGTCAGCGGCAGTGATGACAATACAGTGCGGATTTGGCGCACCGATGGCACCCCGCTGCGCAGCCTCGAAGGTCATACAAACTCTGTCCGGGCAGTGGCGGTGAGTGTGGATGGGCAGACTATCGTCAGCGGCAGTTTGGACGACACGGTGAGGGTTTGGAGCGTGGATGGCATCCTGCTACATAGCCTTGAAAGCCATACGGGCGATGTCAATGCAGTGGCTTTGAGTGCAGACAGCCAGACCCTTGTCAGTGGCAGTAGTGATAACACAGTGCGGTTGTGGCATTGGTGTGGATGGCGCTCTGGGTTGGACATCTGCTTGAAAATCCTGGAAGATGACTGGCAGGACGATCCCAGGAAACTCAGGGCTAGAACTCGACTCTTTGCGGCAGGCTATACCCTGTGCGAGCAGGGAGATCTGGAGTCGGGTCTGACGAAACTGAAATTAGCGCTGCAATGCGGCGAGACCGACCAGGCCGTTCGCCCATCCGTTCAAGGGCAAGAGGCGCTGACCTTAGCACAGCAGCTAGATCGGGTGAAACAATCTTACATTGCACCGATCTTTCTCAGTCAGGGCCATCAGGCCGCACTATGCGGTGAATACGATCGGTCCCTGCAGTTGTTTGTCCAGGCCCAGGATTATGGATTGGCTATCGATCCAGAAAAGAAAGCCAAGCAACTCTGTGCGCCAGTGTTCAAGACCTGGGGAACCCTGAATGCCTTGCAACTGAAGTTTTCAGATGCGGAAGCCTGCTTCAAGCAGGCTCAACAGTATGGACTGGAGATTAATCCGGAGGCAGAGGTTAAGCGTATTGCAGCCCTTGGTTCCTTTGAAAAGGCAAAAGTCTGGGTTAGAGATCGGGTTAGACAGGATGATGTCTCCCTGGCTGATGTCCAAAACGCCCTGGTAGCCTATCAGACAGCCCAGGCTTTGAATCCCGAACTCGAAATCGCTACCAGGGACTGGAACACTTTGCTCTGGTATGGCAGTCTTCACGCTGCGATGCAGAAGCGGCCCGATCTGATCGAAGCACTGCTTGCTGCCAGTCAAAAGGCGTTGGAAGCAGAACCTGAGAATACAGATTGTTGGGACACTCTGGGTGTTGCTAAAGTCTTAACGCAAGACCAGGACTGCTGGCAAAGCGCTATCGAAGATTTCCAGTATTACATTGCTTACTCTGATGCCTCATCAGAGCGCAAAGAACAGCGACAGTGCTGGATTGATACCCTCAGCGAACCCAATCCCAAAAATCCTTTCACCTCAGCGGACATCCAAACCCTGTTTGGGCAGTAATCGCTGTTCCTACCTCTGTACATTCTTCCGAAATTATCCTCGAATTATGGCTGACTACGACAACGGCATCCATGGCGAAACTGGCGAATCTCTATTCCCCGCTCGTACCGACAAACAGTTGGCTGCCCAGGCCAGGGAAGCCCTGACTGGCTCCCCCGCATTCGATCCGCACCAGGCAGAATTGCGAGAGCGCGCTGCCTTGCGGGACGAGTCAAAAATGCCCGCTGCCTGGGTCGATCCCACAGACCTGGCCAAAGCAGGGTGGGGGGTCATTTTCGCCTCAGACTATCCCACCTACAGCCTGGAAGATCTGCAGTCTCCCAACGGTTTAGGACTCCTGCTCAGCCATCGTCAGGCCCAGGCCACCCGAGAACATCCTGACTATTTCAAAACCTTTATCTTCAATCCCCGTTGGAACAAAACCAGGTTTCTAGAAAAATACAAAGCCCCCATTTCAGGGGCCGTCGATCCCGATCGAGGCGTGCCCTACTACCTGCTGATCGTCGGCGACCCAGCTACCATTCCCTACGAATTTCAATATCAATTGGATGTGCAATATGCCGTAGGTCGCATTTATTTTGACACCTTAGAGGAATACGCCCGATATGCTCAAAGCGTTGTCCAGGCAGAAACCCAGCACATTGAGCGCCCTCGCCAGATCGCATTTTGGGGCGTCAGCAACAGCGGCGATAGAGCCACCCAACTGAGTGCCAAACATCTCGTGACTCCCCTGACCCAATGGGTTGCGGACAAATATCCCGATTGGGCTGCCCCGGCCCTGATTGGAAACAACGAAGCAGACCCTGGCCTCTCTGCGACGAAAGAAAATCTTGGTCTGCTGCTCAATCAGCACCCTGCCCCCGCCCTCCTGTTCACTGCCAGTCATGGGGTTGGGTATCCTAAAGGTCATCCTCACCAGAGAGCACTTCAGGGGGCGCTGGTCACCCAGGATTGGAAAAAGCTGCTGGGCAAACCCGATCCAGAGACCCATCTTTTCTCTGCTGTTGATATTCAGGCGAATGCAAATCTGCACGGCATGATTGCCTTTAACTTTGCTTGCTATAGTTTGGGTACTCCCCAATTCAACGATTTCAAACAGAACGATGGAGAGGCCGAAATTGCTGAACGGCCCTTTATTGCTCGTCTGCCCCAGAAACTCCTGGGCCATGCTAATGGGGGTGCCCTGGCCGCGATTGGCCATGTCGATCGGGCCTGGAGTCACTCTTTCAGGCACAGGACTGTCAAGCAGTTAACTGTTTTCCAGAGCGCGATCGCATGCTTGATGCAAGGCTGCCCGGTGGGTTACGCCATGGAATTTTTTAACCAGGAATATGCTGAACTTGCCTCCGACTGCAACCAGGGCATCCAAAACAAAACGAAAAACGATCAAGAAATTGCCACTCTCTGGACCCGGAGCCATAATGCCCGCAACTTTGCCGTTTTTGGCGATCCAGCAGTCAAAGTTGCGGTCGGCCATTCATCGGCTGAAAGGACAGAGGCATCAGAGCCAATTATCTGGTTCAAGCCTTCGGGGAGGCGTCTTCACGCTGCTGCTTCTGAGAATACTCTTGATTCTGAGAATACTCTGGTGGATCGTTTGACTCAATTGGAAAAGCAGGTCCAGGCTCTCCAAGCAGAATCAGCGAGTCAGAGGCAAGAAATTGAGAATCTGAAACGGGCACAAGCAAAATACTTGTAATTTAGTCCCCCATCTTTGCCATTTCGCTGAGACGACACAACTCCGTTTCAAATTTGTTTTTGCTGCTATATAGCGGTTCCCATGCGACTGCGGTTCCCATGCGATTGAAGTACATGGAAATGTGCCCCTACATTTCCATACCTCACAAACCTTGGAAGGTTAGCGCCCCCTGTGGGGGCGCTAACCTTCCTTTCTTCGTGCTAGAACGGAAAAATGGGTTATTTTGAAAGCCTTGCTAAGCAAGGCTTTCAAAATAACCTTCCAAGTCGTGTACCTCACTAGCCTGAGAATTGCTATATCTTAGCGGAGGTGATATCCCGCTGGAAAAATGTTATCCTTGCTCTTAAGTCCATTGTCGAAATGTGTGGTGTTGGGATTTTGTCCTTCACCCGTCTTTACTCCAAGATAGAGAATAAGCTTTGTTTCGGTAATGTAACGAATACTTGCGGGGAATACGATCGTGCCTTTTGATTTCCACGTGCTGTTGACTAATACTGGCACTGGATTAATAGCAGGAGATTCCCCATGCTCAATTTTCATAACACGATTTCGCCGATCGCTTTGCTAGTAATGGCTTTGCTTGCAATAGGTTGTGTTCGCAAAAAAGTTCAGCCCAATAAAATTCTGAAAATGACTGGTAAGGCAGCTTTAGTAACTGGTGCTGCCTTACCAGAGAAGTCCAGAGACTTGATGAATGTTGCTACAGTATGGGATCGACTCGCAACAGACTTGATAGCTCTGGGTGTTACTAAAAGCACGCCAAAAATGTATCAATTGGGGCTTTTGAAAACCTATCAAGATACTGGTTAAACTCTATACGTTATCACTTTTATCGATAACCCAGACTTTCCTAATGCGGCGGATGCATTTAACCCGATGGAAAAAGCCGCAGAGTGCAGTCGTCGAAGTGAGACGCTAGATATGTAGAATTGGGTCTCATTGCAAGTCCCATAATCGGGCATGGGATTTGCTTAATAGAGTTAGCAAAACCAACGACCCTCTTAACATTTTTCTGGCTCCTTGCGTAAATAATTTTCCTGCCGGTCAGCTTTTCCGGGATTGAGATAGAGCGGTTATATCTCGCTAAGAAATTCTAAGAAAGCTTCCATAGAGCTATGGCTGACGTCTAGGGATGTAATTTCTGTGCAGAGCAATGAGAGGGGTACATAGAAAGTGGGAGTGATCTATATTGGCGATCGCAATGCTGGCAAGACTCATCTGGCAATGGAACTTGCCAAATCCCAAACTCAGTCTGTCAAAGCAACTATCCCTAATTACGAGAATCTGGCAGCAAGTTTATTCAACCTGGATGGGGAAATAGAACAGACAAAGGCCGATATTGAGGCTGACAGTCGCCAACTCGATATCCAGGTTCGACTGCCGTCGGGATACAAACAAATTGACACTACTTGGATCGATACGCCTGGTGAAATCTGGCGGAAGAGCTGGCAAACCAGCAATCCCGATCAATGGAAAAATTTCTTGAAGATTGCGCGTGAAAGTGAAGGGATTTTGTTGATCGTTGAACCTTATCGCGATCTGGTCAGCCCGAATGCTAATGCACGAGATTATGCAACCCAGCAGCAATGGTGCAAACGGTTCGATCGCTGGATTGACTTCTTTCGAACGGACTGTTCCAGGGTCAAGAATTTGGTCATTTGTCTCAATAAAGCCGATCGATTCTGCGATCTTGAACAGGAAGCATTTGTCCTCGATCGAAAGGATTGGCACGAGCGCCATACCTATGTTTTGCGAAAATTCTTCAGGCCCATTCAGCCAAAACTGGAACAACTCAATAGAATCATTGACGGTCTATCCGTGAACTGTTTTATCACCAGCATCTATAACCGTTATCTGCTGGAACTTCCCTGGATATATCTGGGAACCTATTTAGACGCTTGACAGGGTGAAGCAATGGGAAAAATTTGTGTTCTTGGCCCCCGCAACTCAGGTAAGACAACCTATCTAGCAGGATTAGCGTACTGGCCTGCGAAGCAGAGTAAAAGCAGTAAGTCTAGCCTATTTAGCGTTCAAGCCATTGGTGAGGCCAAGCATCTGGAAGCGAAAGCGGAAGATATTATTCGCCAAGGTCTTTCTTTACCTCAAACCAGCATCGCTGGTGGGATCGATGAGGCACCGCTCTATGTTTTCCAGATCAAAGTTAAGCGTTGTTTCAGAAAACCCTGTGTCATCGATCTCGTGGCTAGAGACTATCCAGGCGAAATTTTTGATGAATTGCAGTCGGGAGCTTCAAACCCTGTCCATGAGGACTTTCTCAATGAGTGCCTGATGAAAGATGTTGAAGGATGTCTGGTTCTTCTGGCTGATTGGGAAAAGGAAACCGATCGAGTTTGCAGCCGAGCCTTGGAAAAATTTATAGAACTGATGGATCGTCGAGATCGTTCAAACAACCTGCGCCTTGCCGTTGCCATGAGTAAGTGCGAACGGGGAGAACTCTGGTCAGGGCGATTAGATCCAGAAATGGATATTTTTGGTGCTCATCTGCGTCGTACAAGGACGATTTTGCGCGACAGAATCCCGGCCAGGAATTTAAGCTTTCATGCTATTTCAACCTTTGGGGTTTTGAAACGAAACGATCCGCGACCCAACCGCACCGATCTGGCAGGGAAAGGTGGTTGTGCAGTGCTCAGGAAACCTTCTAAATGGCAACCCTATGGCATGATTTCGCCGCTGTATTGGCTCAGTACAGGAAAAAGGATGAATTCCGATGCGTAATTGGCTAACTCAACAATTCAAAAAGACTGCCGACAGTTTGTCTGACGACAAGCTAACGGGTTTAACCCTACGCGCAATCGGCGATCGCGCTTCTGGCAAAACAACTTATGTGGCTGCTTTGGCTCGCTGGCCCAATGCAGATCCTGCCAGTACTGTTGAAGCAGTCACTGCCTCCAGTGAAGAGGGAGTCAGTCTGATTGCTCAAGCACAGAATATTCTGGAGCAAGGCCTCACACTAAAACCAACCCGCCTGGATGCGTATGCAGATGTCACAGACTTAAAAGACTATCGTTTGCGTGTTGTCCTCAAGCAACAGTTTTCTCTGCAGATCCCTCAGCTTGCGAAGGGATCGTCGTTTGTGATGGATCTTGACTGCAAAGATTATCCAGGCGAGTTCTTTAGCGAGCTGCTCCATCAAGCAGACAATCCCTTATTACAGTCTTACCTGGAAGATTGTCTGGAAGCCAATGGAATTCTCTTCTGTGTGGATGGTATTGCCTATCGTAAAGATACAGATTACGCCAGAGGTTTGAGCAAGTTTTTGACAGCATTAGAGTCCTCTGACAAGGTGAGCAAGCGTCGCATGGCCATGGTATTGACAAAGTGCGAACAGCCCGATCTGTGGATCAATCGCCATAAACCCAGAGAGCTGACGATTGCTCGTTTTCCAGAGGTCTACCAGCAATTGGAAACCTGGCATAAACTAGGGAAAGGAAGAGTAGAATATTTTACCACTTCTGCCTTTGGAGTCTTGGGTACGCACGCTCCAGAACCGAACTCAAAGCAGATCCGGCGCGATCGCGAAGGCGTCGTCTCGATCATCAAAGAACCAAAGCATTGGCGACCCTTCGGGTTGATCGCACCGATCTATTGGCTGTATACCGGCAAGCACCACAAAGATCTGGAGAAGGGCTAAACCCATGACCGTAACCATTCAAATTGACGAGTTCAGCACCGGTATCCGTCCGCAGATCCTGCCCGATGGTACTTGGGTCTCGTTGGGATTCACAGGACAATATATGAATGCAACGCGAGACCCGATCCCGCTTGCAGTGCAACGCTCTATCGCGAACAAAGAGTTTGCGGTGGCCGAAAGTGGCGACCCCGAGAAGCCAGCGATGGTTGGGCGCGAGGTATTGTACAAAATCAGTGCTAGGGACTTGCAACTTAATACCATACCGATGATTTGGCTACTTCTTCGGGAAATCAGTGCTATGGCCGGTATTTTATTTCTACTCAAGATCTGGTCTGTTGTTGCGATCGCAAGCAGAGGCCAAGATGAAAAAGGTCGCAGCACTTCATTCTACCGCTACTTTTTTTGTCCAGGGAGAGGCCGCATCGAAGCAATCTTAGCCTGGATAGCACGGTACGAGAAGAAAAATGGGCATCTTCCTGTATTTAACCCCTCCGAAACCAAACATCCAGGGAACAGTGAGCGGTTCTCCTTCGAACCGAAGACTTTTCCAACGACAACACTCGTCAACAGCCCTTCCGAAGCTGTTATTCCCCTGATTTCTACTCGCAGTTACTACGATGTTCACCGCTGGGCCACGGAAAAAGCGAACAGTCAGTCTCAGCTGATTGCCTGGGCATTCAATGCTGAAGCCCTGGAGAAGCCCTGGAATTTTATCTTGATCCATACCGCCAGCGATCGCGCCTACGCAATACTGGGCAAAGCAGCAGCCAATCCTCCTCGGGTCAAAACTCCAGTTGTGGCAGACGAGCAGGCGCTTAAGTCAGCCATCAAACAACTCATCAGCAACTCTGAAGTGAAGCGCACAGCCCTTCAAACCATTGAGGATGCTTTGGCAAATAAAGTTCCTCCAGACTATTGGGAGACTCTGTTTGAAAGTCAGGGAGCTAGAAGTGCACTAAAGCAAAAAATTTATAGCCCCCAGATGTTGCGCTTGTTGACCTTAAGAACGATGGTTATTCCAGAAACTTTGCCAAGGTATTTAGAATGGTTGCAAATCAATGAAAACTTGGGTAAGAGAACTACTAATCAAGCGATCGATACAATCCTAAAATTCCAGGTTGGTGTAAAGCAATATCTTGACGAGACTCCCTGGATCAAAAGCAATCTTGGAACTGGTCTAAAATACTTAGTTAGTTGTTGTAGATTTCCAGTAGGTTTATTCGAAAAAATTGGGGACTATTCACGAGAACATTATTCAGATTCTGGCCTGCCAGTTTTCTATTACAAATTATCTGTTTATCTTGAGCAATTTGCTAATGATAAAGTATCTAAAAAAGCATTTTTAAAAGCATTTCCAAAAGAGAAATTTAATAGGGCAACTGCTTTCGGTTTAACAATCAAGCAAGATATTTATCAGTCAGAGGAAAATATTGTGAGGATACCAATTGTCGTTCTGTTAATGTTAGTTAGTTCAATTGTAGGACTACTTGCTGGTCTACTTATGCCAGAGAATTTACTCCCTTATGGGAACACTTCAGATGCACCTGAAAAAGTTAGTAACCAAAATGGTTATGAATCTTCAGATTCGGCAGAAATAAGGAATGAAAATGAAGCACTAACTTCACCACTACCTCAGAATACTCTCTCAAGTTCAGACACTTCAACTCTATCTCCTCCAACAAGAAGTGATAAGGGGTTTTCTGATGAGATGTCGTTAACTATACCTAACGATCTGGTAACAACAGCAGAAGATAAGTTCAATATAACCAGCCAAGTCATTCAGACGACTATAAACGATCTTGAGAAAACTTTAAAAAATCAATTTCCAGGAGCCACTTCAGATGAAATTCGTGAACTCATTATGTTCAGTATTAAGGATATTCTTAGAAATCAAAGCCTCGATTATTCCATTATAAATGGCACCATGAGATTAGATGATCCTGATTTTGATAAGTCTAGAATAAATTGGATTGATGCAATCTATTCTTACCAAATTCGTAAAGAATTACCTCTAAAAGTTGGCTATATACTAATGAATAAATCTACAATGAAATCTTTAAAATCAGATGTGAAAGATAACTTGGAAACCTCAAAAAAATTTCCTCCTCCTGGGTCATAAATTTATGAGAGTTTATTTGTATATTTTAGCTGGAGTCGCATCTGCCTTGATCGGTTGGAACCTGGGGCAGTTCCTGTTAGATGCTAGCGTATTTCAACAAAATCCAGAAGTAGTTTTATTTCCCTGTGTTGCGATTTCTCTGGCCGTTGGCATCGTCATGCACGAAATCTTTATTAGCAACCCCACTCGCCCGAAGTTAAGTTTTCGCATGGTCCGGTTGCCGATTCTGATTGCAGCCGGGTTAGGTTTGCTGATTGGTTCCATTGCGGGGGGCATCTCGCAAATTTTGTTTTTGCCCCAAATTCCCATTCCGGCTCCCATTGTTCGGCTGCTGGGCTGGATTGCCATTGGCAGCTCAGTGGGGCTGGCGGAAGGCTTAACCTGGCGGTGGCATAGCCAGGAAGCCGGCGATCGTAAGCGATCGCGGCAACGATTCCGCCTCAGCCTTCTGGCTGCCAGCGGTGCCAGTGTCGTTGCGGCGAGTCTCTTTGAGCTGCTGCGCCTGGGGGCGGGGCAAATGCCAGAGGCGTTGAAGGGGATTGAAGATCCCATTGGCTTTTCGCTTTTAGGACTCTTGTTGGGCCTGACCTTCAGCATCACCAATTCACCCAGCTACAGGGCTGCCCTCAGAGCCGGTTCAGGGTTTGAATACACTGAATGGGAATACGATGACGGCAGATCCGATGACGGCGGATCCGATGATATCGGCTCGGGCAATGGCGCTGACAACCACCGCGTTCCTCAGATCGATCGAGACTTGCTGGCATTCGTCAGCGATGGTGCAGCCAAAGACATTGAAGAAGGACTATCAATCCGATTACCCGCAACCGGCAAAATTACCATCGGTTCCGAGCCAACGGCAACCATTTACATCCCTGGCCTTCCTTCCCATGTGGCCGATTTGGAACTGCGATCGCGCCAAACCCTATTACATCCCAACCCAAGCTATTTCAAGACCATCGAAATTAATGGGGAACCCCTGGCAGCTCGCCAACCGATTCCGCTGAAACATAACTATCTCTTGACCTTCCACACCTTAGAAGAGGACGGGCCCCATGAACCCAAAATCTACCGATTCGTCTACTACAATCGCTTCCTGGATCCCCAAGCTTAGTCTAGCCATTTTACTGGTCAGCTGTTGGGTGAATCCAGGACTGTCCCAGGAAAACGTCACCAAAGATGCCCAAGAAGACATCCCAAAAACGATCAAAACAGTTGAACAAGAAGACACTCAAAAAGCCATCAAAACAATCGAAATCGTCGACAATCCGGCAGTCGAACAAGATCGAATTACCGTTCGAGCCAAAGTCAAAGACAACACCGGTCGTCCCGTCATGGAGTTATGGGAAACTGACTTTCGCCTCAAGGTAGACAACCAGGAAGTGACCTTTGAAAACAAAGACTGGAAAAGCCCGGAAGAATCCACCCCCCCACCCGCCTGGATTATTTTTCTGCTGGACTTTAGCGGCAGTATGGCGAATCCAGATAGTCGCGGTACCACCAAGCTAGAAGGGGCCATCAATGCCATTCGTGAATTTACCGAAGCCCTGTCGGATCGCGGTGGCAACACCCAAGTTTCCATTGTCCCATTTGGGACGCCGGGGCCAGACTGCACTGGTTATTCCGTTAAAAAAAGTACGATTGATAAATTTTTTCCTGGTGATGACTTCAAACTGCAAAACTATCTGGACTATCTAGCAGGCTTGACACCCTGCGCCTCAACCAACCTCTACGACCCGCTCAACCGGGCCGTCAGGTTTCTAGCAGATGCAGACGATCCTCGCTTTCAGGTTCCAGAAGATGCCAACCAACCTCAGCCTCGCCTCTCAGTCATTTTGCTCTCGGATGGTTACCATAACGAGGCCAATGAAGAACGGGACTTCGCAACGCTGGCGCGATTGCTACAACGTAACGAAGACATTGTAGTCCATACCCTGGGCTACGGCTTAACGCCAGAACTCATTTGTAAGCGCTATGAAATTTGCCAGCGACCCGTGACCCGCGATGATATCGGCGAAGGCCCCAATCAAATTCCCGCTGAAGACTTTGTCGATCGCAAACGGCTCGAAGAAATTGCCCAATTGACAGGAGGTGTTGCCGAGTTTTCCGCCGATGCCCAAACTGTCGCCGAGAAACTCAAGTTGTTCCTCAACGCTTTGCTGGGCGAGTACGAAATTACTTACACTGAACCCAACCCTGACCGGGGATCGAAGCACTCAGTCAGTGTCATTGTCGAGCCACCCGGCAGTTCAGCCATTGAATCAGCGCCAAAATCCTATACGATGACTGTCTTTGGACGGTCATTACCGCTGCCGGTACGATTGACGATGATCGGAGTGGTCTTTCTGGCACTGGGTCTGGGTGGAATCATTCCATTTTGGCGCTGGGGACAACACCTCAAACAAACGCTGGAACAGGACTGACACCATTTTGGATTTCGGGTATAATTAACGAAGCTCGATCTCAAGCCTATGCATTTGAGGCACAGGCTGGCCAAAGATTAGAGTATGAAACCAAAGATGATATTTGTATTTGGGTTTATACACCAGACAATCAACTCATTGACCCCAAAGATATACCTGCGACGGGCAAGTATATCATCCAACTTGCGGTTCCCCAGGGATCTAAGACATTCGAACTGGTAGTTCGCTTAGAAACAACGGCTGGTGCCAAAGCAAAGCCATCGTCTCCTCCTCCCTTTCAGCCCGACTTTTCCAGGGCTAACTTTCCGAAAAAGACTTGCGGTGACCAAAAGCCAACCGATCCAGACGCTTATCCGGTTAAATTCTATCCGGTCTATATCCCGCTAACTCAATCAAATTTAACTCAGGCACAGTCGAAATTCTGCCGCGATGCTTACGGCAGACTGTATCCAATCCTCAAAAAAGAGAGTGTCCAAATTGCGTCCTTTACCGACCTGGCCAAGGCGGAGAAGTTTGCTCAGTTTGTCAGCGCTGACCTGAAGAATGCAGCAGTGGGTCCACCAACCCCTGTTTCTCAGTAAGTCATCTGGATTCGGTAGCGGTATGAGTTTAGCACCCTCACCCCCTCGCTCAGATGGTTATGAAAAGAATCCTGCTATATTTCACCCTGGTCGCCCTCTGCGGTTGTCAGGCCCTCTCGAGTTCATTAACGGCTAGTAAATCCAGCAAATCCAGCGAATCAGAGGAGTGTCCTGACGAACCCGCGATCGCACTCACTGAAAGCAATGTCCGGGACGTGAGCCTGAACAATCAAGCGATTATAGAGTCTGGCAGAGTGGGAACGAGAAAGCCCATTGGCTTTGCATTTGAAGCCAAGCAGGGTCAGAAACTGAGCTATCAGACAGACAAAGATCTGTGTATTTGGGTCTATGCACCCAACAACGATCTGTTGAAAACGACCGTTCTACCGAACGCAGGGAAATACATCATCCAAGTTTCTGCCCTGAAAGGCTCCACAACCTTCGATCTAGAGATGGGATTGGATGTTGCCATCCAATCAAGCGCGACTGCGTCCAAATCTTCAACCGCTGCCACAGCAGGTTCATCCACTTCGCTATCCCAGGACGATGCAGTGAACCTGGTCAAGCGCTGGCAACGGGCCAAGCGCAAAATCTTTGCCCCACCCTACGATCGCAGTCTGGGTGCTGAATTGCTAGCGGGCGAAGCCTATATAAAGAACCTGGGAGGTTCAGGCTCAGTCAGCTGGTTGCAAAACAATAATGCTTACTACACCTACCGTCTGCAAGAAGTGAACAGCGTTGAAAACTTCTCCGCCAGCGGCAATCAGGCAACAATTGAAGTCGTCACCAGCGAACAACGGACTTATTGCTCAAACGGTCGGCCTAGCTACGATGGCTCAAATACAGCGTTTGACAAGAGCCTGGTTCGCTACGAACTGACGCTTACTGGAGGAAAGTGGAAAATCGAGCGCTATAAGAGCGTTAGAACGATCCAGCAGGGAGGAAATCCTGCGACTTCGTGTCGAGTTGTCCAGTGAGCGCAGGCTTTTGTTGAAGACGGTTGTCCTGATTGTCAGATCGCGACACCTTCATTCGTATACCGTGCTGAAGCAACGAATTTTTCTCGTCTAATGCTGATGAAAAGGACTTATGAAAAAGCTCTTCGTGTTTCTGTTCCTGCTAGCGCTGTCTGGCTGCAGAATATTGCCATGGGAATCAGGGAGTCAGCGGGGAAAGACCAGTCAGTGTCCTAAAGCGCCTGAAATCGACTTGAATCGTGTTGAACCGCGCTCAATTTCGTTAAACCAAGGCACGGTGACAAAATCTGGGACAGTTGGCAAAGGCAGGTTAGTTGCCTATAGCTTCCAGGCCCAGGCTGGCCAAACCTTGCACTATGCTACAGCTGAAAACATCTGCGTCTGGCTCTACGACTCAGCCCATCAACAGGTGACACCTCCCCATCAACTCACCCAAAACGGACGCTATATTTTGCAAGTGTCTGCACTGCAAGGCACAACGAGCTTTGAGCTGACAATGAGCTTGGATGCAGAGAGCCTGTCCAGCACAACCATGCAGCAGAGTCAGAAGCCATCCACTCAACATTCAAGCGCAATCTATAACGTTGAACATGCACCAACCCTGAACCAGAGCTGGGAGCTGCAAACCGTGGTCAATGAATTAGTCACGCTTGCCAGAAGACAAGGGCTTTCAGCAACCGCCTTATCTATAACTTTAATTGACCTCAATACCAATGAATTCGCTCAGTACCAGGAAAATCGATTGCGGTACCCGGCCAGCGTAGTCAAGTTATTCTGGATGGTCATCGCCTACGCCCAGATTGAAGCAGGAACGCTCCATCTGGCTCCAGAACTGAGTACTGACCTGAAAAAGATGATGGTGCAGTCTGACAACGAAGCTTCCAGCCGCATCCTGGACAAAATTACAGGCACAACTTCAGAGACAGGGTTAAGCGACGCTGCCTTTCGAGATTGGAAGACAAAGCGCCTCTCTGCCAGTCAGTTCTTTCGAGTCGCAGAATATGACAACATTTATATCAGCCAAAAAACATTTCCGATTCCCTATCTGAAGCTCTACGAACCAAAGGGGGCCGATCTAAAAATTCGAGGTGACGATCCGAATCGTCCTATCCGCAACAAAATTACCACCGGGCAGGCTGCTAGACTGATGTACGAGATCGTCAAGGGGCAGGCAGTCTCACTCAATGCCAGCAAAGAGATGAAAATTTTGTTAGACCGACAGTTAAGGTCAGCAACCTGGAAGCACATTAAACCCAACTCTGGAGAGTTCAACCCGGTTCGAACTTTCTTTGGTGAACATTTACCCGCTGATACGATCCTCTTCTCCAAGGCAGGGTGGACATCAGCCACGCGCCAGGAAGTTGCTTTCGTGAGGACGCCAGATGGCAAAATGAATTACATTCTGGCGATCTTCGCTGAAGACGCCAAGTATGCCAAGAACTCGACGATTTTCCCCAACCTCTCTCGCCGGGCCTTCCAATTGATGACAGCCAGAAGCGCGCCCGCTATTGCGAAACCCATCCAAAGACCGCCGACAGTGACTCCTGCGCCAACCCCAACGAGTCAGGTGCCTGCTCCAGTTGCCCCCCAACCGCGCCATCCCTCTCGTTCCCAGGGTTGGATCCGCCTCGGCGCGATTGACAAAACCTATGGCAGTTATGAAACGGGAGAAGCACTGATTGACACAAAAACACAATTTGTGAGTATTACCCCAGCCAGGGTGCCCAGAGTTCGCGATCGCGTCACAGTGACGACTCCTATCAACATCCGAGAAAGCTTCCCGCCAGAAGGCACCTACAAACTGCCCAAAAAAGTGGGGGGTTATCAGCCTGAACAAACAATTGTCATTCACCGGATAGAAGGGATAGTCGATCCCAATTCTTCTTCGCCTAATATTAATATTTGGGCCGAGGTCGGACTGCCCTAAAGCATTGCCAAACTCTATCTATTTTGAACAGCGTCACTTTCCCTAAAAACAAAACTCTACATCTCAGGATGGACAAAGTCTAAATTTCGATCTCGCTGTTACGATATCCCACAGAGATATCATCGCACCACTCATCAATCAGTTTGTCGATCGCTTGCGTTCCCAGATCCATTGCTAATTGGTCTTGGAGAAATTTCTCGAATTTCAGACGACCATTCACATCTGGGTTAGCAAAGTAGTTGGTTTTGGGATCGTTCTCACAACGCAGATTCAAGCGGATCGAATATTGCAGATCGGGACTCACGCCAGGAACTTTTAGTGTCAACGTATAGGTCACTAATTCACCAGCTAAGATGATAGAGTCAGGCAGACTGTCAGACGGAAAGAAGACGAGTTTATCTCCATCTTGAACCTGCTCGCTTTTGAGGGTTTTGCTTTCATCTAGAACTTTCAGGTGCTTCCCATCTCGTTCCAAGACAAATCTATAGGTTTCTGGGGAATCCAAACTAAGGCGAATTTCTGCAACTTCTCGAAGTTCCTCAATGCAAACGCTACCACAAATTTCACCTTCAAATGGCTGTCTGGTGCTATCTTCATGGACATAGCAAGCAAATTTAATCGTTGTATTATACATTTAAATATTGACAAAATATTCACTACTAGATAATCGGTTTACTGTTGAATGTAGTCATTGCCATTAACAGGCTGTGCAGAAATATCAATAGTAGGAGATGATGTTTCTGATTTATTGGAAGATGGGGCAGAGTTATCAGAGTTTGTTTGAGATTGACTAGCTTGTGACTCTTTTTGGGATTCTTTATCTTCTGCCAAAAGATTACGTTGTTTGGGGATAGTACCACTTAAACGACCAGTCGGACTCTTCTGAGGCTCAAGACTTTTTTTAACTTTTTTCTCTTCCTCCAATTGACGAGAAAGACTTTGCGCTCTATCATACAATTTCTCTAAATTAGATTCTATTTTTTCAATCTCGTCATCTACTCCAGCTTGTCCAGTGAGTTCAAGAAGTTGTTCCTCTAGTTTCGCAATCCGCTTTCCATTAAGTGCCCGTTGCGCTCTCACCGTATCAATGGCATATTGCTTGTCATCAATGGCATATTGCTTTTCAGCTTTGATCTCTTCTGATTCTTTAACTGGACAATCAAGTTGACTGACTTGGACTATAAGTCCGTAAAGATCCCTAATTGACCCACCACCTTCGCCCAAAAAACTATTCAGTCGGTTTTTAACATCCATCAAATCCTGTATTGTGGAATGGCGAAAAATATCTCCTCCATTTCTACGAACAATTCGTCTCAGATCGGACTCAATATTTTGCCGAATTAAAGTAATCCCACAGGCTTCTGCCTCAAGAGTTTCAATTCTGCTATTCAAAGTATCAATTTCATCTTGATCTACAACGACCCGTTTCTCCAGTTCCATCCTTTGTTGCTCAAGTTCGTCAATCACTTCAAGAAGCTTGCTACGTTTAGTCAACGCACCTCTAAATTTAGTTTGAAATTTATTCCAGTCATTTTCAGCGACGGAGAGCACTTGAAATTTGCCAAAAAATGTGACTTGCTCGACATCTCCACTAGCAGGTTCAAATTCAATGGTGAAAGTGCTATTGTAGCTTTGGAGAGATTTAAATAATTTGATAAGATCTGTGTCGACAATCTTGAGCGTAATAGCAAATATGGTTGCTTTAAAAGCTTTTGCCAATTCTTTATCAATGGCTTCATGAAGTTCTTGCTCAACTGACTTTTTCTCTCCTCGTATTTTTTCATCAATGGAATCGAATCGCATAAAGAATCTTTCGGGATCGATTCCGTTCATAATGCGGCTAACAATTTCGTAAATCCTATTCCCAATTTGACTCTCAAGGTTGATTTCAGACCGCCGCAATCGCTCCCCAATTTCTGTCAAGTTCTCAACCTTCATTACAACAGTTGTATCTAACTTGACAGGACAATTAGGATCTTTTGTGGGATATTCCTTTGCTCCAGTCTTAACAGTGAAATTTTCTCGAAGTGCTCTGACTTGCTCAAGCTCTGGTATTGAAATAATTTGAGTGACTTCATAACCAATTCCACGAGCGGCCTCTTGAATTTTTTCTAGAACTGCTGAGGCATAGTTGTCAATTCCCTGCTCAGGAAGTAAATCAACATATTCTGTCTTGAGGAGTAAGGGCTTTACGATTTTCTCAATATTGTGTTTTGCCCATTTCTCCAGATCTGGCTTTCTATCTTCATCATTGAGAGGAATTTGCTTAGTCTTAACCGCATTGCTATACTTCCAAACATCCACAATCTGTAGATGCAAGGTATTGTTGACTTGAATCGGCTTGTTGAATCCCTTGACTGTACAGTTAATGACATGATCGTTAATCTCAAGAAATTCGAACTTTGCTAGAGCGAATCTTCCTCGAACATCAAGCTCTGGCTCTGAGAGCAGTTTAGCGACATGGTATCCAATTCTTGCAGCTTTTTTTTCAAGACTACCGAATAATTTTTCAGAATACCCCTTCACGCTAGATTTAGATCGATCTGAGGAAACGATCGTCCCTTTTGTTTTCGCTTCTTCCGAAACAATTGGCTCAAACTCAAGCAACAGATCAGAGAATGTCTCTTGGGGAAGAAGAGCATTAATATCTTGCTTCAAATTTACTTTCAGCCATTCTTCTAAGTCAGGTTTCCCATTCCATTGCTGTGGAAGAGATCTGTTTTCAACTGCAATTCGATAGCGACTTAAATCGATTAATTGTAAGCTGATAGAATTATTCACACGAATGGGGTCTTTTAGATCTTGAAGCGGACATTCAATGGAGTAGTTCTGAATCTCTAGAAATGTTTTTAATTCAAGACGATCGCGGATTTCATCAATTGCTTTCGAACTCAAGGTTAGATAAGCGATCTTGCGACCTTTGTCAGCAAGAGCACGGTCCAAATCATCTTCTAACTCCTGACGAACAGAATATTGAAGTTCAGTAAAAAATTTATGTAGATTCGTATTTTGGAGGAAATAATTTTTAACCGTTTCTTCAATTGTTTTTACCAGAAGAATCTCCCGACCGCGATTGCTGAATGCTCTACTGCGATTTGCCGGATCCACCTCAAGGATTGCCTCAAGTTCTAATTCTAGTGGCTGGTCGTAGTCCGTAATCCTTACAGATAAAGTCAAGAGACCTGTTGAAAATGGCTTGAGTTCTTCCGAACTGACTGGACGGACTTGTTGAAAGTTAGAGGATATTCTAGTCTCTAAATTTAGACCAACTTCATTTCTTGCCTGCTGGCACAGATAGGTTGTGAGATTCTCGGTCTCAAGATCAAAGTTGCCAATAATTTGAGCCGCTCTGCTGTTGGAAAAGCTCTTAACCCAAATCTTGATTTTCTCATTTAAAACATTGATGGGAAGATCGCTTCCATACAGTACTAAGACAGTTTTTCCAATGTTGCTCGAATCGCAGGTTGCACGATAATCAATCGTAATATCTAGAGTTCTGCCACTGGAAAAGTCTGATATTGAGCATTTCAACCTCTTTTGTTCGATAGCGAAAGGTCTAAAATTGGATATACCAAAAATTGAGATTCTTGACTCAAAGTTCAAGCCAATTTCAGTTCTAACCTTTTGGGCTAACATTTGTTGGATTTGCCAAATTCCAGAAAAGCAAGCATTAATATCGCTGACATAATGGTGTGTATTTCCCTCAGTTTGTTGATCGATCCATGCTCTAATTTTGTCATTTAACACTCCAAAGGGGGAATCGCCATATAAGGCCAGAACAACCTTGCTTGCGTTTTCGCGAGTACAACTCACTCGATAAGAAATCGAAAGCTCGATGAAGCCGTTGCTGGCAAAATCTAATATTCGGTGAGTGAGATCGTTGCATTCAGCAGATTTGTTAAATGAAACCAAATAGTATTGAACAGGTTGCCAAGGCCAGGGATTTTTAACGATTTCTCGTCTATTTCTGTGAACAATGACCTTTTCCTCATCGATTCCTCTTGCTGAATCGAATGAGGTAGTTTTTTTGATAACACTGTCTAGAGAATGAGATTGAACCATTGTAAGTACCTTTGATATCTTATACTTTTCTCTGTAAAGCCTTGAAGGATTCTATAAGTTTTATAAGAGAGGATCGCCGTTTCATCCTTTCGTCTGACAATGACCTGTTTCTCGCTCTCTGAGCGATGTTGGCTTCAGTCAGTAGAGTTTTAGTTTGTTCATTCCAATACTTGAATAGGTCTCGCTGCTCAGATTGGGAAGTTGCTTCAATAACTGTCAAGAGTAGCTGATTGATCAGAGTTATAGAACGAGAATCAGATACGTTTTTTCCTAAACCAAAAAGAATGCTGAACCACTCAGAAATTAATAGGCTGGCTGCTCTAAGAGGTGTCTTGACGAAATGTTTATGCCCAGGATGAAATGCCCATTCAACTAGAAGTCTAAATTTCTTTTCAATAGAGCCATCACCTAAATTAGCAAAGAGCTGGTATTTGGAAGGATAACAACCATAGTACTTAGAATTCAGTTTGTCAGAAAGTTCGCGTGAATACTTGTAAATCAAGCGCAATGCATACACTTGAGATTGAGTATAGTCACTTTGCTTGCTAATGTTATTTTTGGGAATCCAATTCTTTATTTCAGCCAAAAGGTTGTAAATATTGCTTTCGCTTTGTTCCAACCTAGAAAAGAATATTTGTCTCGTATGAAAACTGATCGTTTTATTTTTCTCATTGAGCAGTTTTTTCATCCAATCTAGCCAATTGAGTGATTTTAGCGGTCTTGAAACTACGGCTAGCACTGTCTCTGGATGTCTTGTATTTATTTCATGCTTTAGGAATCTAACAACAGCTTGTTCGAGATTTTCGTGCTCTAACATTTTTTGTATCAGAAAAGCAACTCGAGAAATGAGAAACTCGCCTCTAGATTCTGGAGTTATTTGGCTCAGAGTATTATGTAACAATCGAAACTCTTCTGTCTTTTGTTTGTTAGTCAATATAAGTCGCGCAGTTTCAAATAATTCAGGATCGAATTCTTCTGATTTTGAAACTTCTGACAAGAGCTGTACTATTCCAAATAGACTGAAGCCAAATTCCTCTAACTGTGAAGATATGGTAAAAAACCTGAATAAGTTGAGAAGACTAATCAACCAATTTTCTCCATGAATAGCGGGATTTGATTTGGCCATTTCTACAGAAAGCTCTACAGTGTTTAAAGCTATAGATGTAGATTGATCTAGTAAAAGTAGCTTTGAACGTCTAAATTGTTCTTCTAGATATAGCGGAGAACGTTCTTCGAAATATATCTTGAGATCGTCTCTTAAGTGCGAGTAAGTAAAATCTATGCCTCTGAAGCTTCCAAGATCGACTGATCTAAGTTTGCATTCTTCCATTATCTTATCGGATCTGAGAATGCCTTCTTCTTTCCAGCTTCTATCAAAGTTCGTGTTGTTAGAGGTTGTTTGATCAGATTTTTCATCCCTATCAACCTCTATCGATGAATTCATACCATTGCTGATTAGTAAAAAAGATACTATTCTCTCAAAGTCTTGATGGCTAAGCTTAGGGAAAAATGTAGCTACATAGAGAAATGTTTTTTGAATTGGATCTGCTGTTTGCACCATTACATTGATTTTAATACCATTAGATTCTGTAGTCTCATCAGGAGAAGTAAAAGATTCTGAGGTTTGTTCAATTTTCTCCCACTCTTTTATTAATGATGCAAAATAATTTTTGGATTCTCCATATAGAAAACTACTGACGTTGAATGAGGGTGATGATTCTCCATCATCATCATCTTCTTCTAAATTGGAATAATCAGAAATCTCATTGTTTTCCGCATTATTAATCTCATTTTCATTGACTTCTAGATCGGTTTTATCTAATTCTGAAAATTCATCTTTATTGCTTTTTTCTAACTCACGATACTTACTGTCAAAATTAGCAAGAGCTTCTTCAAGCTTCTTCTTTTTAATACGTAATTTTTCGATTTCTTCCTGTAGTTTATTTTTCGTTTTTTCAAGGCGACGTTTGTCAAGCTCTTTTTTCTCATAAGTAATTCCTTCTGAGAACATCCATTCTTTTTCAGTGTTATTTAAAGCTTCTCTTAAAATATTGAGTGATGCTTCTTTGTCATAAAGATCTTTCTTTGTCTCTTCTAACTTTTGTTCAATAAGTTCCTTGGCACTGTCATAATCTAGCATAATAGATTCTTCTCAAATTTATTGTGTAAGTTTGTCTATTTCATTATGTAGATCTTCGATCTCGCTTTCTATTTTAGAGAGAGATTCCCTACATCTTTTTATTTCTAATTCACGTCTTTCTTTTGGTATAATTCCCAAAAAAGCTTTTTCTTCTTCTAATCTATTGATTACTTCTTTTAGTTTTTTATGCTGCTCTTTTTTGTCATTTAGATCTTCTTGCCTAAACTCCAATAAGATCCTCGATCTGTTTTTTTTTGTATAATTCTTAGGTGTTTGAGAATCTGACGATGAATTCTTTTTTTGACTAGAGCTAAGGGCAGGTCCCTTTTTCAAGATGGCGATGAGATCGGTTGGGTCTGCAATTTCTGTCTGGATGGCTGTTTTGCCCAATTCAAAGGAGAATTCGTAATCCTTGCCTGCACCGAGGCCGTCGTAGAATGCCTCGGAAAATTTGCGGGCGGCGCGATCGCAGATCGCGGTTCTCATGCTAATGACGTAGGGGATATGTCTGGCGATGGCCGCTCCCTGATGATTAGAATCGCAGGCATTCAGTACTACACATTCAATCTGGTCAGCGAACAGTTTCAACAAGTCAGCCACTGTCCGAGCATCAACAGCTTGAACCTTTTCGCGTTGGAAGCCTGTAGCTTCCCAGGAATCATCTGCTTTCTGCTGTTCCTGCCAATAGATGATCTCTGTATCGCTGGCAAATTGAAGCCCCTCTTTTCCAGCTCCATGGCCTGTGAAATGAACGATCTGTGGTTGGAATTCGAGCAGGGCGAGGTGTAAGTCCCGCAGAGTAGTGGCACCCCGCGTCTGGACGTCAAAATCATCGCGCTTCGTAGAGCGCTGTATTGCTTCGCGAATCGCTTTCACTTGCTCATCTAGTTGCAGACGAGTCGCCCCCAGCGGATTCGCGGCGAGAACCAAAATTTTTCTTACAAGCACGATCAGGACATCAGGTTGTTGTTCCGCAAACCTTAACTATGCCCCGCAAGTTTTACCCTCTCCTATGCTAGTGCCAGCACCCCTAAAAAGGCAAGAGTGCAGCTTATTTTTTCTCTCTGATGACATGATTTCCAAATAGGGGTGCTGTCATGGGATTGAGGATGCGATAGCCTCTGAAATTGGGAATCGCTTACGGTTTTAAGGTTGCGAGCTGTTCCTCCAGTTCTTCGATCGCTTCTGGGTTGCCCAACTCTGCATATAGCGCTTTGGCTTCGAGCAGCCAGAAATTCATTTCTTCTGAATTATCCAGTAACTTATAGATCGTACATAATCGGGCCGATATCAGTGCCTGAATCTCCAGCTCTTTCGCGTTCTTGGCGAACTCAACTGTTTTTAGATAGGAGACTTCCGCTTTCGGTAACAATCCTACTTCGCTATAAAGGTCTCCTAGCAACTGATAGAGGGCAGGCAGCTCGCTTCGGTTTTGTTCTGCGGTCTTCAGCAGATCGATCGCCTCAGCCCGCAGTCCATATTTGTGGTAAATCTCAGCAACAGCCAGCGTTTGAGCCTCTTCAGTCTGTGCAGCCTGAACTTGCTGCACCTCAGCCTCTACCTGTTGCCGCTCAGGTTCGCTGAGAATGCTGAATTGAATTGCTTCGGGGGATTCATCTTTACTGGAGGCAATGCCTGTGTTTGTTTGGACGAGGAGCGTGTAGTCTGTTTCAGGTACTAACTGGAGATCGCCTGGGTAGTCAATTTGGGTTGCTTCGGTCTCAATTTCCCAGAGGCGTTGCCCAGTACTGCTGAGACTGACAGTATAGCGGTTGACTTGGGCAACCTCGTTCCACTGCAGTACAGGTTTGGGGTCAAGTAGGACTGTACAACGGGGGCGAATGATGTAGGGAACTTTCGGATCGCACTTGCCCTGTTCAGGAATGTAGTCGCGCCATTTTCGTCGACGGCGTTCCTGGCTGGACTCAGACTTGGAAGCGCCTTGGGAAGAGCCGGAATTGGAGGAAGAATTGGATGCGGAGGATTGCTTTTTGCGGTTCATGGCTGGTGATGAGATAGCAACCAGATGATTTTGTAGCTACTCTCAGCTCTGGCTTCCAGCGTTCAATGGAAACCAGCGATCGAGGGCAGACTGAGTCTTAACTTGTATTTTTTATAGCATGGAGTGGCACTCATGATTCATTGAGATCGGCTAACCGTTGCCGTGCCATTGCTAGCCATTCATCTTCATCTGGGCGATCGTCGCGGGCGCGATCGCGGCAAAGTTGCCATTCTGCTTGGGCCTCCTGGGAATTGCCTTCTGCATCTAACACCTGAGCCAGCAAACAATGAACAGCCGCTCGATCGTTGTTTTCTAACCGGATGGCGTCCTGTAACGCCTCCTTTGCTTCTGCAAGGCGAGATTGCTTGAACCTGGCCCAACCCAGATTTTTCAACAGGGCATACTTCATTTGGACTTCATCTGGGCGTGTGAGTTTCAGTCCCTTTTTCGACAGCTCAACTGCTGCAGCGTAGTTCTCGTCCAGGATAATGTAGAGGCGAGCCATGTTGCTATAGGCAGGTGGGAATCCCCCGAGCATGGCTTCCCGATATTCGAGACGGGCGCGATCGAAATCCCAGACCTGTTCGTGCAGACATCCCAGGTTGTAGCGAGCTTCTGGCAGATCGTTGCAGCGTTTCAGCGCTTGCTTGAATTTTGCGCGGGCTTCACGCGGTCGATCGTCCCAATAGCTTTCCATCCCCCGCTGGTTTTCAAGCAGCGCCTTTTCCTCTATAGCATCCAGATCAGTTTCTTGCTCGCCCAACACTGTCCTGGATTGTTCCGGGCGGCGGCGTTCCCATTCCTGCTCGAACCGCTCCAGATTTCTGTCTAGATCCTTTGACCAGAGGATCAACGTGAATTTCCAGTCTTCTTTACCCTGTGTTTGCAAGCGGTTGTCCTCCAGGACATCCAGAAAGTCTTCCAGCCGCTTGATGGCCTCTGCGATCTGAGGTTTTGTAAGTTTTTCGAGATCGGCATCCTGATTTATCAGGATTTGTAGGACTCTCAGCTTTGTTTCTATTTGCAACTTTGGTTGGTCGCTGTCCCAATCGCGCCAGTTGAACTTGAGATGAGACAGTGGACGAAACTCTGGATTCTCCCAGGCGTCCTGAACGTAAGTCAGTAATGCTGACAGTAGGCGTCTGATTCGTTCTTTCACTTTCGGCCCATAGCTGGCTTTTGGCATCGCTTTAATTCCAGAATTCTGCTGGGAACTTCGGGGGATCCCCAGAAATTTAACAACTCCCCCAAAGTGACTCGATCCTTCACTTGAGGGGAAGTCAGCACCTTAATTGTGACATTTGAATCGGGGGGAACTCTGATTTTACAGTGAGTTTGTCGATAAAAACGTCACTGCTAAGGACGAGATTAACATGTCCAAGTTCATTTCTTTACGGCTCTTCGCGATCGCAATCTTGAGCACAATTCCCCAAGGGGGAGGCTTTGCCAACGCATCCCATTTCAACTTAGGGTTCCCGGTTAGTGCTCCCGCCAGACATCAAGCCGCACTGCACCGTTCTGCGACAAACGAGATGAATCATACTAGCCAACAGCAAAAACTCTTTTGCGAAAACATTCCCAAACAAGGATGCGCATCGTTGAGACGCCCAGTTCTGTCGCTGTAGTCGTTCATGGCTTTACCAACGCTGCAAGCTTAAACGGTTCCAGGGAGCTGCATTGCAGTTCCCTGGACAGAACCATCCCCAAATCTTCAACAGAACCATCCCCAAATCTTCAAGTGTCGTAGAACGACCGGACAACCTTCTAGCTGAATCCAGTTCACTATAATTGGAGTGTAATGATGAAACGTACGTGGTCTGTGCTAAATGTGCTAAAGCATTTATGCCCCGAATTCAAGCGGGCCTTTGTGAAATTGACCGAACTTTACCTATTTTTGAATAAACTTGAGGCGCTAGATTTAAGGCCCATCGCTTTTCAGCTTGTTTACCCAACAGATAGGGAGGGGTGGACATTGGAGCAAACCCGTCGAGCGATTAAGCGTTACAAACGATTCTTGCTCTGGCACTACCTCGATCCCAATCGGGCCATGAATCCAAGCCAAGAAGTCGATCGCGTCTGGCATTGCCATATTCTTGACACGAAAAAGTACCTGGAAGACTGCAATTGGCTCTTTGGGTACATCCTCCACCACTTTCCCTATGGCAAGGCGATGTAAGAGGACACTGTACTGTTTGTCAGGGACAAAGCATGACTTTGTCCCGCAATTCCTCAAAAGAGATTCAGGGGTCGATCAAATCGTCCAGTTCAGCTCCCTCCTGATCCATGCTCAGCTGGACGTTGAGGAAACAGAGCCAGAGCCATCAGTAACTTGTGGATCGAGCTGGATGGAAACATCTAGCGGGATGCGATCGCGGCTGGTGACAATCGTCTTCACCGTAGACGGCAGATCGTAGAGAAACGACAACAGATCGTCTTGCTCTTCCAGGGTTTCCAGATTATCAACAGTCAACAGCGTCTGCTGACGCCCCAAGCTCGCCAAAACGTTCTCGATCTGGTCGTCCAACTCTCCTACAAGCAGGGCAGGGCGATCCAGCGTCCGGGCGACAGCAGCCAAAATATGCCCCAAAGTATGCTCCCGGTTGAAGCGCTTCAAAACACCGCTTGGGGTAAAGTGCTTTCGTTTTGCTGAAGTGAAAATAATCGCATCGAAGCTCGGCGTCGCCAACGGTTCCGAAGTCGTGCCTTTGGTTCTCAAACAACGATAGGTAGCTTCCAGGGCTAGCCTGGTCTTACCCACACCTCCAATCCCTTCAACACTGAAGGGACAAGTCTCTAGAACAACAAAGGGGTGCAACGCGAATTTCACCAGGACAGGTGATGGACTTACTCTGCGATCGGGGAACGAGCAAATGTTTCCCTTGAGAATTGCCGATCGATTTGGCATAGTAGAAACACCTTATACCATTTTGGATTTTAGATTGGCAATTTTGGATTCAAGAAAGCCTCCCTGGACAAGCGTCCCATTTGGGTAGTCGTTCTGCCACTTTCGTCAATTACATCTCCAAATTAAAAAGGATTGAAGTTTCTCATCTCCAACCTTTAGAATCGTTCCAGTCCTTTTTATGACCCATGACAAAAAATCCAAATGAGTAAGCTCCATATTGCCAAAGTAGTGACAGCCACCGGGATCGTTCTTGGATGTAGTCTTGCCGCTTGCCAACCGACCCAAACGCCAGAGAAGGGTAGCGTCATTTCAGATGAATCAATCTCAAGCAAGAGTGGGGGAAAATCCGCTGAGGCGCTTCCCGCTCAATTTGCAGCAGTGTGTACTGGAACGCCTGTGGAGGCTGCAGCCCCATATCAAAAAAACTCGGACACAGATCGTCTTCTCTATGCCTTCTATCGTCCAGACAAGAACGATGACTATAGCTTTATGGAAGACTACTTTGGCAAATCGGTGCCTGAAACCTGGAGAAAAGACCAGGAGCCAGGAGCAAAGATAGAATTAGTACTCTGCACCACGGAGGTGGCACGGGAATTGGAGGAGGAATGCGAGTTTAAGGATAAGGACTATATGTTGGAGCTTTATGAGGTTGCTTACAGGGTTTCTCTTCGGGAAGCGAAAACTGGAGAAGTCATTGAGTCAACGATACTAGAGGTTTCAGGTGGCAGATGTCCTTACTCTCATACCTTCAGGAAAGGTGAGTACGTGGATACGCGAGAAGGAAGCATTTTTCGCCCCTTGAAGAGATTCGTCAAACCTTATGTTGAATCTGACAATTGAACCCGACACACGACTTGGAAGGTTATTTTGAAAGCCCCGCGCTGCGGGGCTTTCAAAATAACTTATCTTTTAGCTGCAGCACGAAGGAACAAAGGTTAGCGCCCGCCCCCTTCGGGGGTGCTAACCTTCCAAGTTGTGTCTGATACCTGATTCTAATCAGCGGGAGTGGTAAACAAATCAGGACTTTTGAGCGTGCGGGTTCCACCCGTGCGCTCAAAAATACTTACTTATGGAGAACTACCCGATCAGCCTATGGATTTTTATTTTGAGAGGCGGGCGACGAAGGCGTTATGTTCTGGAGCGTTCAGCCCTTTCTGCAAATTTTCCATCACCTGAGTCAGGTTGCCCTGGAGTAAGGCTGGCACATCCAACCACAAACCAGGAAAGACTTGACTGCGGAGAATGCCTGCTTCATCAGCGTCTAACGAGACATATTCTCCTGCTTGGAGCTGCCACCAGTGGAGCTGGTTCTCCAAGCTTTGCCAGACAATATATTCCTGGATGCCATTGCGACGATAGGCTTGTTTTTTGATGTGTAAGTCTTTAGCAGCACTGCTGGCAGCAATTTCCACCACCAGTTCCGGTGCCCCTTCGATGTAATCTTCCTCGATCAAATGGGCTTGTCCTCCAACCCTTTCTTCCAGCATTAAAACGCCATCCGGTTGGGGTTCGTTGTCTAGATCGAGTTGTATCGTCGGTTCAATACCCAGCATAACGCCAGGAGTTGAGATTTGATAAATTCCCATCCAGGTGATCAGCCAGCCGTGGGGTTGGGCGTGACTTTCAAAGCGTAAGGGGGAAGCCAAGTAGACGACTCCTTCAATCAGTTCGGCTTTCTGGCAGTCAGGCATAGCCGCATAACGACGCTCGAATTCAGGACGAGGAAGACGATCGCCATTTTCTAAGGGAGGAAGGCGCGCTTTGAGAGTGGATCGGGAAGTCCGATCGAGGGCATTTCGATTCAAGGTTGGGTTGGACTGCGTTAGTGGTTTTGGAAAAAGGTTGGCGGTCATGGTTGAGGATGGAATGACAAAGGCTGTCTGAAAAACGCATTGTCAAGATGCTGAAAAACGCATTGTCAAGATGCTGTTTCAGTTTACTGGATTTTGCAGTGCGATCGCTAATGCTTTACCGTCCCATCTGGCAGGGTGGCATCCTGTAGATTCGCCCCGGTCAGGTCAGCTCCAGTGAGATCGGCACCGCGCAGATTTGCTTTCACCAGAATCGCCCCGCGTAAATTAGCGTAACTGAGATCGGCACCCTGCAGGCTGGCGTCGCTGAGATCGGTGGGTAGCCCGTGCCGCATGCCCCGACCCAAATGAGCACGACACAGCTTCGCTCCATCCAGATTTGTTTGATGCAGTAATGCTTCGCTGAGGTTGGCATAACTCAAGTCGACACCCCTTAAATTGGCCGATCCCAAATTGGTCTGGTGGTCGGCGGTGGGGCGCAGATCGGCTTCAAACAACACGGCTCGTTCCAAATTGGCTGCTTCCAGATTCGCACCGCATAAACTCGCTTTCGCTAAGATGGCCTCGCTCAAGTTGGCTTGTCTCAAGATTGCACCGCTGAGATCCACATCCCGCAACACTGCTCGATATAACGTTGCTTCGCTCAGATCCGTGCCCCACAAAATGGCTTCGCTCAAGTCTGCTGTGCTGAAGTCAGCTTGACTGAAGTTAGTCTTACCCAACCTTGCTTGTCGCAAATCAGCCTGGGATAAATTGATCTCTCTGAGGGTGGCATTCACCAGCTCGGCCTCGCGCAGTTCTGCTGCCTGGAAATTCCGCTCTCCGGCTAAATAGTGTTCGAGCAGTTCGTCAACGCCCATCTTTTTCATGTCCTACACTGCGATCCAATTTCTATCCTGCTTTGCGAGTCTGGAAGTTTCATTCATCATGGGTTCAATGGGGGACAGTTCGCAACCGATCGGGAAGAGTAGTGGAGAATAGGGAACGGGAAATGAGAAAGCTGAAGGAAAAACGTCCTTCCCTGATTTGGCAGTGGCAGGTAATAGGGGAGTCTCCACTCAATATTAAGCCTTGAGTCCTTCACTTTCTCTTTATCTTAGCTTCACAAAATTGATTGAATTGTGTTATCTCGTTAAAGATGACTGAGGTGAGGGGTCACACCCCTCACCCCCGATCTATCTTAAAAGAGTGATGCACCCTGATGATTCACTTACTCCCTGCTGGGGAACCAGCAGGGTTTTTTATTGTATCGCAGAAGTGGGAAGGTAGGAATGCGAAGGTGGAAGGGAAAGGAGAAGTGATTCTGGTACAATAGTTCATATTGTTTGGTCCAATCTCAGATCGAGCTTCTGCTAATCTTTCTCTGTGACAGCTTCTACCAAGCCACTGCCATTGCTTAAGGACAGGGAACGCCTGGAAAACCGCTTGAAGGAAATTCCCCATGAACCGGGCGTTTATCTGATGCGGGATGGAGACGAGTGCATCCTTTATATTGGCAAGTCGAAAAAGTTGCGATCGCGCGTTCGCTCTTATTTCCGCAGTTCCAATCACCTCAATGAGCGTCAGACTTTGATGGTGAGGCAGGTGGTTGACATTGAATTCATTGTCACTGACACCGAAGCAGAAGCACTCGCCCTGGAAGACAACCTGGTCAAGCAACACCAGCCCCACTTCAATGTTCTGCTCAAAGACGACAAAAAATATCCCTATCTTTGCATCACCTGGTCAGAAGACTACCCCCGCATCTTTATCACCCGCAAGCGCCGTCTAGGTAAAAAGAAAGATCGTTACTATGGCCCTTACGTTGACACCCATTTGTTGCGCAGTACCCTACATTTAGTGAAGCGTATCTTTCCTCTGCGACAGCGCCCCAAACCACTATTTAAAGATCGTCCCTGCCTCAATTACGATATTGGCCGCTGTCCAGGTGTATGCCAGCAGTTGGTTTCGACTGAAGACTATCGCAAGATTGTCCAGAAGATCGCGATGATCTTTCAAGGGCGCACAGACGAGCTGATCGGTATTCTGACACAGCAGATGGAACAGGCAGCGGCAGCGCTGAACTTTGAATATGCTGCTCGCTTGCGGGATCGAATTGCGGGCATCAAGTCCCTCGGTGCCCACCAGAAAGTCTCCCTTGCTGACGACACAGTATCGCGGGATGCTATTGCCCTGGCTGCTGACAACCAACATGCTTGTATACAACTGTTTCAGATCCGGGCAGGACGGTTGGTGGGGCGGCTGGGATTTGTTGCGGATGCCCGCGTTGCCGAGCCAGGAGCCATCCTGCAGCGGGTACTAGAAGCCCATTATCAGGGCGTTGAACCGGTGGAAATTCCCAGTGAAATTTTGGTGCAGTACGAATTGCCAGAAAGCGAAATTCTGGCGGAGGTCTTAAGTCAGGCCAAGGGACTGAAAGTCACTATCGTGGTGCCTCAACGCCAGACGAAAGCAGAACTGGTGGAAATGGTAGAGCGCAACGCCACCTATGAACTGACTCGCAGTCAACGGGTTGCTGACCGCAATACCCAGGCCATGCAAGATCTGGCAACTATTCTCGATCTGCCGGATCTGCCCCGCCGCATTGAAGGATACGACATTTCTCACGTCCAGGGAGCGGATGCAGTGGCCTCGCGAGTGGTCTTTGTGGATGGTTTGCCTGCAAAACAGCACTATCGCCATTACAAGATTAAAGATCCAACCGTTACTGCAGGGCACTCCGATGACTTCGCCAGTTTGTCAGAAGTGATTGGGCGTCGCTTCCGCCGCTATGGGGCTGATTCTGACCTGCAGCGGGTGGGCAATGCGGACTGGCCCGATCTGGTGATGATTGATGGGGGCAAAGGCCAGCTTTCAGCAGTTGTGACCCGGCTGCAGAACATGAATTTGTTGCAAGATTTGCATGTTATTAGTCTGGCGAAACGGCATGAGGAAATTTTTCTACCCGGGGAGTCTTCTTCTCTGGCCACTGACTCGGAGCAACCGGGTGTCCAATTGCTGCGACGGCTGCGAGATGAGGCCCATCGGTTTGCTGTCACCTTTCACCGCCAACAACGGAGCGATCGCATGCGCCGCTCTCGTCTCGACGAAATCCCTGGTCTCGGCCACCATCGCCAGAAACAACTGCTTGCTAGCTTCCGCTCCATCGATTACATCCGCGAAGCCAGCACCGAGCAAATTGCGACCGTTCCTGGCATTGGTCCCCATCTAGCCCAACAAATCTATGACTACTTTCATCCTTAGAATGGTGAGATAGCAGTAATATCATATCGGATGGATTGCGATCGATAAAATATTGCTACACGTAGGTTGAGTTGAGTCCGCGAAACCCAACATCAGAGGACTTTGCGTTGGGTTGCCGCTAATAGACCTACGGGCATGGCTTCGCTAACGCTGCAACCCAACCTAATACCGTTCGGTTAAGGATAGCGGGTTCAATAACGTTACGAAAAACAGACTGGTAGGGGCACGGCAATGCCGTGCCCCTACGCGAGAAATTAATTCTCGTTTCTAAACCGAACAGTATTGCAACCCAACCTACAAATTGATATCAATTTTGCTGACTTGATATAAGCAAGTAAGGATTTGCAAACATACAGATTCCACTTGCATCCTCAAAAATCGGTGTTGGTAACTTGAGGGATGAATTGGCTACTTGGACCCTTCGGCCCCAGGTACCAATTCATTCCCCTATTGACCAACACAGAGCTAACCGATGGATATCACCATTAAACGATAGTATTCATCAATCAATCGACTTGTAGGATTATCTGCCAGCCAACCTCTGTTCTCTGGCCTGCTTGCTAGGAGGCCAATTCTACGGCGGCTGGCTCCATCTGTGAATAGACTGGTATAGAAAAAGTATCGTACTTCACTGGAACTTTCACCGATGCAGGGCACATCTGGCTGCATGCAGTCCACTGACCACAGACAGGAGCATTGAATAGCTGGCATGTTCCCCCGCGACGACCCTGGAACTGGTAGTGACGGCAGAACATGCAAACAGGGTAGCGCTGTTGCATGGGAACTGCTTTCTCCTTGAAGCGGCAATGGTCTAAATGATGCCGCAAAACTTGATATTCGACTGTAAATTAGGCTACTTTTTTTCTGATTGAAGTCATAATTTTGCTGCAAGCAGTCCTCAACAATTCTGGTTCAAAAATCCCAGTAACTCAGCGTTTCCAGAGGGTGTTCTTGTACTTGTGTGGTTGTAGAGGTAAATGCCTGGGCAAGCAGTACAGTGCTAGTGGCCAGGGTTGCGACTGTGAAGAGAAGGAAACCTGCAGTTGCCAATAGTGTTATCCTGCTTCCTGCTTCCTGCTGCGGAGCGGTTGGCTCGCCAGATTGCAGGTCTGCGACTGGCTCTTCATCTGCAAAAACAGTTTCTAACAGTTCGTGGGGAACATAACCAAAGGGCATCAAATCGTGGCACTGATAAGGGGGAATTGTGGGCTGCATCGGGTTTTCTCCTCATTGGTCTTGATGTTTTTATCTTCGCCGAGTTTGCTAGCGTTGGCAGCGATCGACCGCCTGCATCGGGAGCGATCTGGCTCAAGTTGTGGGGTGATGGTTATGGGGGACGTTTGCGATCGCAGCCGCTCTGCTGCAGTGATTTAGATCCTTGTCCCTATCCTGTTACCCAACACTGCTTAAATAACCGGCAAGCAGGAAATTTAGCAAACAGCCCCAGCTTGTTCGCAGGCCCCGATACTGACCCAACTGCTAGAGCCATCTGCCCAGTGTTCCTTTTTCCAAATGGGAGCATTGTGCTTTAGCGTGTCGATCGCATACCGGCAGGCGTCAAAGGCTTCGGAGCGATGGGGAGATCCAACCGCCACCAACACGCTAATTTCACCAATATTTAAACGACCCGTGCGATGCTGAATAACGATACGGTTGACCGTGGACCAGGTGTGGTGAATATCAGCCGCAATTTGTTGAAACACTTGCAATGCCATCGGTTCGTAGGCTTGATATTCCAGGGCAACGACTGGACGTCCTTCAGTCTGGTTCCGAACTGTGCCACTCATCACGACCACAGCACCATTAGCGGCATCATCTGCCAGGGCATAGACCTGGGCCAGCGATAAGGGCGCGAAGGTAATCGCGAAAGAATCGTTCGCGAAACAGTCGTTTGCTAGTTTTTGGGAAGGGATGGCTGCAGATGAAATCACGGGTTCAGGAGTTTGGTGATAGGAGTTTGGCGATCGGTGTCAGGTGATAGGTCAAGGTCAGTAGGATGGGCAAAGGGCTGCGCCCGTGCCCATCACAGGCTCTCTGATGGGCACGCTTTGCTTTGCCCATCCTACGCTTTCTACGCTTAAGTCAATGCCATTCAACCCTAAAAGCCAACTGCTAACCGCTAATCGCTATTAGCTAATAAGTACAATAAAGCCATGCGGATGGCAATGCCGCTGGTGACCTGATTGGCAATCAGGCTCAGTTGGGGGTCGTCCATTAAATCCGAACTGATTTCCACGCCGCGATTTGTGGGGCCAGGATGGAGAATTTTGACGCCAGGTTTGCACTGTTGGATGCGATCGCGCGTCAGCCCAAATTGCTGCTGGTACTCCCGCAGGCTTGGCAACAGATGCTGACTCATGCGTTCCTGTTGCAGCCGCAGCGTCATGACAAAGTCTGCCGACGCCAGGGCAGGTTCTAGTTGCCAGTGGACCTTTGGAGCAGTGCCCTTCTGGGACATTTGGCTCTGGGCGGGCTGGGATCTGCCATAGCTTTCAAACAGTCGAGGCAGTAGTGTGGGTGGGCCTGCCAAATGCACTTCGGCACCGCTGGCCAGCAGGCTCCAGAGATTGGAGCGAGCCACTCGCGAATGCAAGATATCGCCCACGATGGCGATTTTTTTCCCGGCTAGCAATTCCAGGCGGGGGGCTTCTTTGTTAAGCAAACTACACAGGGTAAACAGGTCTAGCAATGCCTGGGAGGGATGCTCGTGGGGGCCATCTCCAGCGTTGATGATGCTGACCTGGGTATCCAGGCGATCCATTTCAGCTGCGATCGCCGCCGAGACCCCTGCCTGTTTGTGACGAATCACCATAATGTTCGTCCCCATGGCCAGATAGGTTTTGGCCGTATCCAGGATGGTTTCACCTTTGGTCAAAGAAGACGTTCCGGGGGCAAAATTTAGCGTATCCGCTGATAACCGCTTCGCTGCCAGCTCAAAGCTGTTACGGGTGCGGGTTGAGGGTTCAAAAAACAGGTTTGCCACGACCTGTCCTTGCAATGCTGGCACTTTCTTCGTCCGTCGAGACAGGACTTCGCGAAAACTCGCTGCCGTTTGCAGCACAGTGTTGTATTCTACGGTTGAAAAATCAGCCAGAGACAGAATGTGTCGGCGGGTCCAGAGGGCAGTCACCATAGATCGAGAGTGGCAGTCTTGATTGCTAATATTGCACTGGGGAATTGGGTGCGCGATCGCATCCCTTCACCAGGATATCCGCATTTGGCAGGAGAAAAGAATGAAGTCAAAAGAATAGCCCCTGACTCCCGACCCAAAACTGCGATCGCTCCATTCTCCATCGATCGCCCTGCAACCAAATCCCTCAAGACAATTCATTAGAATCATCTGAAAATTGGAGTGGAAGCCCCCTTCCGAGAGGCTTCCACTCCAGTTCTCGGACAGGTCTATTCTAGATACAAACGATTGCTTTTACGATATCTTTTGCCATATAATAAATTGCACGATATACAACCAGAAGTGCTATACCCGAATCCCCCGACAGACTACGACAACCGCTATAAAGTTGTCTTATGCGGCTTGAAAGGTTATTCTGAAAGCCTTTCTCCACAAGGCTTTCAGAATAACCAATTCTTTGAGGACTCAATGGTGCGCGATCGTAGACATTTCTCGATCGCACCCCTCATATTGCCGCAATCCATTGTCGAGCCAACCCCAAGCTTGTCGCCCAAAAACAATATCTTCACTTCTCTTAACATCACCTGCGATCGCGCAACGGAATCGGCAGTTCAGACAGTCATAAATATGGGCCTGATGTTGCTTCACAATTGTACACTGGCCGCACTTCGGGCATTCAAGGTTATAAGATAAAAAGCCCATGGATTGCTGCATGGTTTAACTCCGAATTGATTATCTTTACGATTGGATTTCAGATAAAAAAGAACCAGTTCAAATGCTGGTAGTGCGCTAACCCCTAACCATGGTGGAATGTAGTGTTTTCTCAGTGGGGAATCTACTGTTGTCAAAATGGCCAGAGTTTATCTAAACATTGGGTTCAATGAGAATCTTTCCTATTGTTTTTAAAGACAGATATTGACAACTTCTGGAATGTATAGAGTCCGCAACTCTTTTCAAAGTTTCCTCAACAACCTTTCTTGTGCGAGCTGAATTTCGACAGGTTTTTGGAGGTGCAAATTGGGTTGCAATGCAAAAAAATAGTTTCTTATCAAGCCGCTATCTTCCTTGATTATTGGATAAATTGCAGAGTAACGAATTGTTTCAATCATATCTTGGAATTTCATGGCCTTGCTCTATGATAGCTCAATCTAAATTTATGGGGTTTCAAGATAAAAATATTAATAACTGAAGAGTGCTGAAATGACTGTCAACATCAGAATATTTGTTAATTTTCCCATGGAATCTGGAAACTCAGCTACATGAGAATTTTCTCTTCATAAAACTTTAAATTCTGATAGTTAAATCGATCGGGAGATTCTTTGGCCTCAAATTAAATTAGGAAACAAAATTTATTTTTTCATGCTAATTCATAGGGTGCTGAAGACAGGATGTAGGAATGTAGGGAAAGTTCACGTTATGTCATCTTTGTGTTATGACCTGGAAGGTCACTCCCTCAGCATGAAAAATAAAACTTAGCGTTCTCAACGAGGATACTTAGTTTGAAGGTTGTGTTTATAGCAATTCTCAGGCTAGTGAGATATGGAAATGTGCCCCTGCCGAAGGCAGGGGCACATTTCCATGGACTTCAGTCGCACGGGAACCGCTATATACTGGGTCAGGGGTAAATAAGGAACAAGAATTAAATAAGATGTGGGATCCTGTAGGGGCAATCCCTTGTGGTTGCCCCGATATGACAGGTACCCACAAGGGGCACCCCTACAAATCGGCAAATTATTAAATTCTCATTCCTAAGTCAGGATTTTTGAGCGCGCAGGTTCCATTCGTGCGCCCAAACATCCTGACTTCTAGAGGACTACCATTTGTGCTATTACGGCTGATGCCTCTTAGCTCTTGGATTAACCCCATAGAGCACAACGTCTAGCTTAAAGGTGGGTTGATAGCCTCCATATTCCAGGCAATAGTCAAACACACGACTTGGAAGGTTAGCGCCCCCTTCGGGGGCGCTAACCCCCATTTCTTTGTGCTAGAACAGAAAAATGAGTTATTTTGAAAGCCTTGCTCCGCAAGGCTTTTAAAATAACCTTCCAAGTCGTGTCAAACAACCGCTTCGCAGGGCCAACATGCAAGTCCGCCAGCTTCTGACTGAAGCGATGGATTGCCACTTTCAACCACGAGATCCGTTCCCCCTGCCCCTCAATCTGAACCCCTGCCCGCACCTGTCTGCAACCATCCTCGCCATAACCAAAAGCAAAACAATTGCAGCCCAATGATAAATGCCCTCCTTAATCTTCTCTGCCGCAATCAGAGGAGGAGAAATTCCTGATTTGCGCCAGAATCGAGTCATAGGCTCTATCAGCATTCTGTTCAATTTCCTGCTTGTTTAGAATACCAATGACACCCGGCTGTCTAAGACTGGCAACAGTTTCAATAAACTGTTTCTCCGGGTCAGAACTTTCTATCAACACCTGGAACAGTTTGTTCAAAAGGTTTGTCCCCTTGCCTGATGCTTGTCGCAATCGCCATTTGAAATTGGCAAGCAACCCTTTTTGAGGGTTAGAGTGCTGACGTTGCAGCAGTTGAGACGTCACGACAATCAGTCGGATATCGGGTCTATGGTGATGGATCGCTCGCAGAACGTCATGTCCTTGCAAATCCTGCAGTTGGTTTGTGCCTGGACAGTCAGGCTCCAGCAGCAATTCATCCACCAGCGCGAACTGAATCGATCGATCGTGTTGCACCAGCTGAATTGCTTCTGCAGCAAGGCGGGTTGTGTGGCAAACCAAACCAACCGCCTTGAACCATTGTTCGTGGTGTGCAAGCCATTTTGGATCGTCGTCGAGCATTAAAAGAGTGGGTGCTTCAATGGGTTTAGGGGGATGTTGAGGGACTATAATTTCGATAATGATAGGAAGTACAGCCCCTATACTACCTGCGATCGCAGCCAAAACTGGATACTTCATCAACCCTCCTGCCAAGACGATAAGTGCGCCACTCATTGCAACTGCCATAATTTTCAGCAGCAACAATCGTCTGCTTTTGCGCCGCCCCAACTTTTTAGCCATAGTGCTCCCCCACTGTGCTGACAGACCGATGACATTTCTCTGGATGGTCTTCATCCAGGAGTGTCACGATCTAAACGGTTGCAAGACCGATATAGCACTTCCACTCGTCCCAAAAAACGCGAACCCGATAAACTTCAGACACAAGTCACTGCCAGAGGGACTGTAACCTGATTACAGCTGAAGAAAACGTTAAATTCAATCTCAGCCAATGCTTTCAAACATTTTTCATTCTATCCTAGTTACGGAGTACATTTGAATATAAATGTAACTAAAAAATCAAAAATAGGCGGCGATCGTTTATCGATGGCGGCGCTTTACTGTTCCCTCAGCATAGAGCAGGATACCAGTCTCAAAAGAAGGACGATAACAGTTTTGCTCGAACTGCAGCAGCTGGCTTTTAGGACCAAGATTAAGTTTCGCAAGTTGCTTTCGCAGTCTGGCGATAGCCACTTTTAAAGTTGAACTTTTGCCTGAACGAGCCTCAAACTGGACACCATCGCGTCGTCGCTTTCTACCATCAGTATCAAGGTCGTAGGCAAAATCCTGAATCTCTCGCGGGTCGAGATCTGGAGAAAGTTTGATGTCATCGCGAGCCCTGCGATGGACATAATGATAATCTGTTTCCTCAATGGTTGTCTCCTGGCCCTGCTCTGCTTTTTGTGCCAGAACTTCCAACAGGTGAAACGACTGTGAATTGGCTTTGATGCCAAAACAGGGATCGAGTTTCTTCGAACCGGGGGTCTCAATAAACAGAATCTTTTCCGGGGGGCGCACCTGCTCCAGGAACCGGCTAACAGACTGGTTCAATTCAGCCCCAGACGCGCCTGCATCTTTGAGGCATTGTCGCAGGCGACGCTTTTTTCCATTTTGCAACACTTCAGCTGGAACAGCCAGCCCGATCAGAATTTTAGGCTGAGGCAGCTCGCCAGAAGAGGCTGGCAACTGGGGCTGTTTCAGTAACTGTACCAACCAATTATAAACAGCATCAGCATTTTCCTCAATTTCCTGTTTGTGAATCAGATCGATGACACCCCGCTGTCGTCGTAGTTTCGCTTCTTCCCGGATCAGGATCTGACTATCCTGTTGGCTGAGGTCTTTGGGTGCAGAGGTGACGAAGATAAAGCTGACGTCAGAGCGCCGATCGCTAATTTCCCGAACCACGTCCGAGCCTTGCCAGTCTTGCAATTGCCTGGAACGTTGATGATTGCCATCCGGCGGCAGGAACAGCAATTCGTCGATCAGGGCAAACTTAATCGAAGAGTAAGTTTTGCCAATTTGAATCGCTTCTTTCGCCAGTTGCGTGGAACAATACGGGCAACCTGCATTGCTCAGACGACGTTCGTGTAGGGCTAGCCACTTTTCGTCATCATCAAGGATAAGAACAGTTGGATCCTTCGTCATGAATTTATTCCTTATATCTCCTTTATGTTCCTAACAAAACTTCTGAGTGCTGTCCTCTCAATAGCAGAGCTAGACTCAGTCTTCGTTCAAAACATCTTCCAGTCCTTCTCCAGTGGCCAAAACATGTTCGCGCCAACGTTCGAAGATTCGTTCCAGAACCAGGAGTAATTGCTGTTTTCGCTCCCTGTCTTGAACAGAGGAGAGGGCTGCGATCGCAGCAACAAATTTTTCCTGGATTTGAGGACTCTCTGGCTCTGGATCGCCAGAATCGAACGTTTCGTGCCTGAAAAGCGTCGTGTGATTAAGCAGCACGCTAAATTGCGCTTGAATTTCATCCAGTGCCTGCTGGAAGTTGCCATGCCCCTGCTTCAACCGCTCAAAATGGGGCATCACGTCTCGATCCAACCGTTCGACAGGAATCCGCAACGTCTGGTGCAACATATCTAGATTGCCAGGACTGGGCGGTGCGAGGCAAGCCGTTTGGGTTATCAGATCGGTCAACAGCCAGGGCGACTGACTGACAGCATGGGAACTACTGCCGTAGAAAAGAATGGGATGCTTGCGGATAGTAACGTCAGGCGGATCGGCAGCAAGCACCAAAGCAGCACCGCTGAAGCGATGCAGTCGTAGCGCTGCCAGCACGCCCAGTTGGTTCTCGGTTAAGACAATCGCTGCTTCCCGATGCAGGGAACGAGCCTGCTGGATGTCCCGGCGACAGAGCACCTGACAGTCCACATTAAACAACATTGATAAAACGTTGGCAGCAGCAAGAGCCGGGGGACTCCCCTGCATCGCCAGGATAATTTTCAGTTTCATCTTAGCTAATGCGATCGCGCACCCCAGACCCTTCCCCCACAGCAGTCCATCTTCTTCCCCGCAAGTTTTGCTGTAAATTTCAGGGCCTGATAGTCATTATCGCTACTCTAGCATAACCATTTGGATTTGAACAGACCTGATACTGGGACTGCAACTCAGCCAATCATGATTGTCCAGATACGCAGTCCTCAACCATGAGCAGTACAAAAAATTAACCTTTTGTGCAATAAGTTATACAATTAACAAAACCATCCATCATGAGCAATCCCCCAGCAGACTATGACAACCCCTGGAAAGTCGCCTTAGAAGACTATTCCGAGCCATTCCTGACGTTCTTTTTCCCTGCCACCCACGCCCTGGTAGACTGGGCGCGCCCGCCCGAATCCCTCGACAAGGAATTGGAGCAAGTCTTGCGCGATGCCGAGCTGGGCAAATGCTGGGCCGACAAACTCTTCAAGGTCTGGCTGCAGGACAATCAAGCAACCGGGATTCTCATGCATATTGAAGCAAAGCCAGGAAAAGACACACCGCTAGCAGTGAATGGCATAGAAGACATCCGCCACCAGCTGCGGTGACTCAATGGGGACACCTGCTTCTATCTGCTCCAACAACGCTACCACCGCTGGAGGCAAAGCGCAGTTTTCTCGATTCTGCCATTCCTGCTGCACCAACTGGCTCACTGCCGCTTTAGCGCCAAAGACATCCAGCCACCACCCTGCTGAGCGTACAGTCTCTCGTTGTTGTTTCCAGTTTGGACATTCCGTCAACTGGGTGTGTACTCCTGTCCAACCCATTTCGTCTAGAGCAGCGGTCATGACTGAATCGTTCCCGTCTTTCTCCGTCATGTGTGCTTTAGCATAGGTTGCAAGATACCCCTGACAGAGCAAAGCAAGGGCAGGAAGATAGGCCGACTCCTGCCGCAGGACAATAGGTTTCTCAGCGGGTTGATTGCCTTCAGTAAGGTTGTATGCATAGGAGAGCAACACCTGTGCTTCGATCGGATTCAATACGCTAGAACCAGGTGTTGCCGCTGCAGCATTCACGGATCGCCAGATCCGTTCCTGGGTATTGGTTGGGAAACGATCGCTATTTCCCCCGCTACCGCTATAGTAGACCGTTAGCTTTGCTCTAATTTGCGGCCAAGTTCCAGCCAGATCGCCTACATGCCAGAGCAGTAAAACGCAGTGCGATAAAGCGTCTTCTTGACCCTCCATTTGCAATTGCCCCCGGCCATCCCGCCAAAGGTAAACCGTTGCACAATCACAATTGGCAAAGGCACAAATCATGCTTCTGCCTCGATCTCGATCGCTATCAATGACAACGACAACTGTTTGAGGTTTGGTACTAGACATAGAAAACCACCTCAGTCTTTTTATGCTCTCCGGGGAGAATGTTCATGCCCCAGATCGTACCAAACAACCCCTCTTGTCCCAATGGTTCCTTGTCTGCAATCGAACTTGCCAACCAGAACCGCCAAACAGCTAAAGAGGTTTGATGTTGGGGCAGTGCCTTCCCTTGCAGGCTCGCTCGAGCGCAATCCACCACCAGATTTTGCAGGGACATTGGTCCCCCAGTACAAGGGAAATCCAGCCAGAATCGCAGCCCTTTCTCCAAGCTGAAGCACACCTGCTCCAGAGGGCCTCGACCGGCCTGCACTTCCCACTTAGCTTCAAACAGGCGACAGCAGAGAGCGTAGAAGAGACGGATTGATATTCGCAAAGTTTCTGGTTTTTGACATGGCAACAATCTGGGATAGTTCAGTTCTGCCTGCAAACTCTCAAAGTTGAAGATTTTCAAGACCCTGGCCCACTTCACTTGGGGTAATTGGTGACGGTAAGCTGCCAGAGCCAGCAACCAGGCTCCTACCGCTGACAGCGGTCGATTGCACGCACTGCCCATGGTTTTCAGGGCATCCCGCAAAATCTGTCGGCGATTGTTGAAGGTAGCAGCAAATTGTTCGTGACTCAGCATCAAGAGATCCGACAGCAATGCATCGCCTTTCGGACTATCGCAGCAATCGTGCTGGAACTGCCGTAACTTTTCCAGGAAAGTATCGAAACGCTTGCCAAAGTGAAGATTGAACTGCTGAATGGCAAAATCGAGGATTTCCCCTGCCCGTTCTGGATGGGCCAGAGTAAAGCCCCGGGGAGAAAATTCCAGCTTGACTGTCGTAGCCCGGTTATGAATTTGGATAGCCTGATTTAAGAACTCTTCAATCGCACCTTGATGGCCGTAACTGGTTGCCACGATAATCAAGGCAGGTGAGATTTTTGCATTTGCGATCGCTTCCAAGGCCACAGCAACCCCATCAACCTGGATATCAGTGATTGCAGCATTGATGGCGTATTTTTGTCGCAGATCGTCCTTTCTAGCTGGAGATAAATCCAAGCCTAAATCCACAATCAGAATTAGCTCGCCTTCAAAGCCTCGCAGCTGCTCTAAAAGGCGATAAAAGTTACTCTCAAATTTAATCCTATGGGATAATTCACCAATTTTTTTGACCTGTTGTTCCTCAACAAGATGAGATTTTTCGAAGTAGAGATCCACATTGTCATGAGCAGTTTCTAAATCTTCAACCACGGCAATATTCATTGTGCCTCCAAATTTTTATATTTCAATCTGATTTTTACCGTAAATTTTTCCCCTGATTTTGCTGTCGTTTCAGGCCACTCCATTTCCCCTTCTAGTCTTGCTAAGCAGGTTTGAACCACCTCTCGGGTTGACAAGGGGGGCGATCGGTCCAGATACTCCAATTTTTGTTTCCCTTTATTCAAATAGTCCCAAGCCTCAGAGGCGACATCACCAAAATTCCCACGAACCAATTGCTCAATCACCTGCATCTCTGTTTGGGCGTCGCGCTTGTAAGTATCCTCAATTTCAATCCGGTAGAAACAGGGATCTTTGTCAGCAACAAGCTTCACATTGACATCTTGCATGGGATCGCTGTACTTAACACAGTTGGTAAACAGTGCCACCAGAACGCGGGCCAACCAAACTGTTGACTGGCTAGATTGATGTTGAGCGCTCCACATCAAGCGGATGAGAGCATTCTCTTCTTCTTCAATCCTGGGATAGTTATGGATGCTGGCAATCGCTTCTCTAATTCGCTGTAGGTTGAGAATCCGTTCAGTTGAATTTGGACTTTCTCGCGCAAAGGCATGCATGGTGACAGCATCCACGGCACATTTCCAACATTCCCAGACAAAGGTTGTAAAGTCGGGTGGGGCCTTGTCTGCAAAAGGAACGTCGGCTGGATTGTCCAGCAAACACCAGAAATTGATCAATCTACCAGCACTTTCAATCAGACTGCGAAAAGGGGCGATCCCTAAGCTGGTTTTTAACTCTGGCTCCAGAAAACGTCGATCCCAGATTTCAATCTGTCCTATTTTGCCATCAGTTGACTGCTCTTGTTTGGATAGTTTTATATCAAACAGATTGTCAATGGGAGGGATCCAAGTTTTGCTCATAGCACTGGCAACATGTTTTACTTCATGACCTAACATTTTGCTGCGATTATCTTCCCCCATTTCTTCCTGTTTAGTCATTGCTTCCAAGGCATACTGTTCCATATACAGCAGGGTCGTAAATCGGGCAATTTTGTACAGATAGCGTTCGTGTTCAATCGTCCAATCCTGAGAGGTTGCTGCATAGACCCAAATTCCTCCCCGATAGGTCTCTGGTAAAGTTTCCAGTTCAGATCTAAAGCAATCAGATTGGGGTTTCTGGATCAACAGCGGGATGCCAAACAGCATCGAGGATTTTACCGTTGGGAAGTTGTATTTTTCAAAGAAAACCTGACAGGCTTGATGCATAGACTGATGCATGGTGCGGTGACACATGTCCAAATCTTCCCGAAACAACTGCATTAATAAATGTCTAATCTTTGGAATATCGGATTTCAATAAGGCTTTGACAATATTGCCTTCTGACTGCAATAAAGTATCCCATTGTTCGCTTAACGCCTGATACTGAGGCAAAATCAGTTTTGGAAACCGCTGTTGCTTGCTAATTTTTCTGTAGTATCTTTGACAGCTACTGACATCAAATGCTTTCAATTTAATCCAGGCGTAGAGATTGTTTTTGTCAAAATCAAGCTCTCTCTTTTCGGCATCAATATACTTTTTTAGGGCCTTAATATCGCCATATTTTTCAAACATTGAACGATATTGTTGTTCGATTTTCTCAGGATAGTGGGTATTACTATCCCAATCTTCTGACAAAGTTGAATAGGTAACATTGCCCCAACGGGTAGAAGTACCAATGCCAGTAAAGGCAGGATGAAGAAACGTGCTCATGCCTGCTTTTTGCTGGCAAAACGCATTCAGATGCCATTGCCGCAACAATCTTCGGGCACACCCTCTGAGCTTTAAGAAGCCTCGACCATCGGGGTTCCGCAGCCAGATCTTGGATTCATCATCAATATTGCGACTACCATCGCCCTCGGGGGTATCGTGAATTGGTAAGGCTTCGATCAAGATACAGTCAAACCGAAACTGACCGTTATTCTGACGATGCTGCCATTCGATCAGATCGTTGACAATTTGCAATACAGAGGTTTGCCAGTTCCGGTTTGGGTTTGGTTTGCTCCCTGGGGAACAGTGCCTGGCACTATAAATCAGATGTCTGGGGAAATCTGACATAAACAACGAGGGCGTAGGGAAACGGCTTCTCTGGGCAGAGTATTCTACAATTTTCTGGTGAAACCAGATCCTATCTTTCCACGATCTTTTATGATGAGTTTGTAATTTTGATGGTTTAATCAGGGACAAAGTGGCTCGTTTTTTCTTCGCAGCTGTTTTAGTCAATTCATAGTAAATTAGAGTGAATTTTGGGTACTGGGTTGAAACTCGATCGATGTAAGCTTCAAGTGTTAAAGAATCTAGTCCTCGGTCGCCTTCTTGATAAAATAAATGAGCAGCTCTATTATTTTCAGATCGAGCAAGAAAGGTTTGGTATTGTTCTTCAAGGAATTGCTGGGTGAAAATCTCTTTGTGAGGTTGAATAATGGGAAAATAGCTGATGGTGCAGTTTTGAGTAAAAGCAGTTTGAAGAGTTTCGATTGCCTGGATCTTTTTTCTCAAAACAGGGGTCATTTGGATGCCAATGCAAGTGCCATTCTGTCTCAACACTCTGGGAACAAAGTTTATCTGGTTTTCAAAACAACCTTGACCATTTTCTCCGACCTCAGAATTTTCACCGATGGCATGGAGCGCCAAATCGAAATTGGGGCAGGTGGGGGTGTTGGGTGGAGAAAGCAGCACTAAATGAAATTGTTGTTCCAGGAGGAGCTGAAATTTTTGCTGAATCACCTCAAGGAATTGCTCGCCAAATTTTTCATGGAGAAAGCAAATCTCTCTTTTTTGCAATTGCCTGGGATCGGGGCATGAATTGATGTCATTTTTTTTTGCGTTTGCTTTTGCCATTCTCAGAGCCCGTTTGCTGATATCAATGGCAATAACCCGACAGCCATGTTTGGCTGCCCAAATCGCAAATACGCCACTTCCCGTTCCTATGTCCAGTACCAGCGCTCCCTCCCGGTGTCGTCGTTGCAGTCTTTCCAGCAACGGACGCATCTGACGACACATCAAGATTTGTTGCTCTTCCAAGATTGGTAAGACACGGTTGTAGCGAGGGTCTGTAATCCGGTCGGTTTCAATTGTGATGCCATCAAAGAAAGCAACACCTCGGCGGGGATCGACATAACAGTTTGCGGACGATACTACCATTCTTTTTCGTTCTTCTCCATGGATACAGTTAATTGTATGAGTTGCGATCTTTTAAATACTGTCTAGAGTTACAGATGAGCCTGAAGGAATTTGACCTCGCACTCGTAACCCACTTATGAGCGTTTGCTAGTCCTATCTCATTCTTTTGCTTGTAACCGGGTTGCAAGCAGCAAGGGGCAGAAGAAGCTGCGAACGCCACGCTAACAAGGGATGCAGAACACATCTCAAGGTAATTGAGGTGTCTTTCTTTGTAACCAAACTGGAACTCAAGGGATAAAGTTTAGTGGGGTATTTTGAGCGTATTGGGTAGGCTTCAAATTCAATGGCAGAGATCTGGGACTAAAAGAAACAGGGTAAGTTTCTTGAGTTCTACAACATATTTTATGTAAAATAGCAAGGCTTAACTGGCTGAGATGCTTGTCAGATATGGATTCTGGCTGCTCGAAACTTGAAAAACAAAGTTTGGGTTATGGAAACGCAATAGAAACCATATCTGGAAAGGCTTTCAGTCTTTTCAAAGTCTTCATTTAGCATAAAAAGAGTGGTAGAGTCGTTTTTTTTCTTGTTCACCGACTTGAGTCTATGGTCGGAATCACCAGTAATGTGAGTTCGTAACGCCCAATTACCAGAACCATCTGGCTTGCCTTAATTTCCACATCAGAATCGCAGCGTGCTTTCCAGTAAGATCCCTGGTACATGACTTTCCCGGCTTGGCCTGGATTGATATCTGTGATGGCTTTAGCTTCCATCCGCTGCTTAAACAGAGAAATAGTTACTTTCTGAACAGCAATCAAATTCTTATCCCGATCGTATTTCAATTCGAGCCGTTCGTTTTTACGCAAGCGGCTGGCATCAATGACAAAAGGGCTGTTTTCTGTGGATGGAACAACTTGTTTGCTATGACTGAACATCATAATGTTGACTGCTCCAGACTTGCATCTTCTATCAAACAAAAACAAAAAGGCGACTATGCTTCAGACCTGGTTTTATAACAAAACAATCAGCGTCAGCAGAATCAGTCCTGCCGCGATCGCAAGGCCAAAGCTTGTCGGTTCAAATTCTGAGAAGTCGCGACGAAAACGACAATTTAGACAACGATATACGTTGTTATGTTGCACAATAGTGTACTTTCCACACTTTGGACATTCCAGGCGTTGATATTGAGGATTTGGAGTCAACATTTTGTTCTCTCCTTGGAATACCATGGCTTTTCAACGATCGGGAACAGGAATTTTCTGAACGATTGGCGGCTGGTTTGACCTCTACTCTTAGAGGGTTGCAATTCTAGTATCGGGTTGTTGCGATCGCAGTCGAAAATCCCTGAGCCTCTCTAAATCTGGGCATTGAGCCATCGTAATGCGGACAAAGCGGTGTGCAACCCGGTTACAACAGTACGATCGCACTCCACCCGTCCGAAAAAATCGGTATTGAGAGAATTTTGCAGCAATTTTGCGATCGCAACCCCATCGTCATGGAAAACCGTCATTGAGAACCAGGATTGTAACGCGCAATCGGGTTGCAAAACGGCAAGCGTAAAGCAATGTAAATTTCTGCCTGCACCCTCTAGCTATAAAATCACAAGTAGTTGTATTGTTTAATAGCTATTTAGTTATTAATAAAAGTATGGTTAGCACTTTGTCCAAAACAGCCTCACAGCAGCCCAAGCCGGGAGTCAAGACTGCCGTACGAGAAACGCTGCTGACCCCCCGGTTCTATACCACTGACTTTGAGGCCATGGCCAATCTGGAGCTGTCAGCACAAGAGGCTGAATTGCAGGCCATGCTGGAGGAAATGCGGGCGGACTACAACCGCTATCACTTTGTTCGCGATGAAACCTTCAAACAAACCTGGGAAGGCATTGATGAAGCAACCCGCCAGACCTTTGTTGACTTTTTGGAACGATCTTGTACGTCAGAGTTTTCGGGGTTTCTATTATTCAAGGAACTCTCACGCAAACTGAAGGGACGCAACCCCATTCTGGCAGAGATCTTTCATCTGATGGCCCGCGATGAGGCACGTCATGCTGGCTTCTTGAATAAGGCGATGGCTGATTTTGGCATTTCGCTGGATCTTGGACACCTGACTAAAGCCAGAAATTACACCTTCTTTAAGCCGGAATGGATTATCTATGCGGTCTATCTCTCAGAAAAAATTGGCTACTGGCGCTATATCATCACCTACCGTCATCTGGAAAAACATCCAGAGTATCAGTTTTATCCGCTCTTCCGCTTTTTTGAGAGCTGGTGTCAGGATGAAAACCGTCATGGGGACATTTTCAAGGCATTGCTGCGATCGCAAGCTTCGATGTGGAACAACTGGCAAGCCAGACTCTGGTCTCGTTTCTTTCTGCTGAGTGTCTTTGCCACCCATACGATGACGGTACTCGAACGCGCTGATTTCTATGATTCTGTTGGCCTCGATCCAGTGGAATTCGACCAGCAAGTGATTCGCAAAACCAACGAAACTGCTGCACGCGCCTTCCCTGTGATGTTGAACGTAGACCACCCGAGTTTCTTCCGTCGTTTGCGCCATTGCTCTGACTGCAACTTGCAGCTACAGGCCATTGATAAGAGCGACCAGTCAAATCTGGTAAAGTTCTTCCGCAAACTGCCCCTGCGTTGCTCGATTCTCTGGAATTTACTACGACTCTATTTGCTCAAACCGATCGCGACTGAACCTTTACGAGGCACAGTTTGCTAAACACCTGACACCTCACCCCTGACACCTCACCCCTGACACCTCACCCCTGAAATTCAACACCTACTTTATACAAGGAAACAGAACAACAATGACACTTTCAACAGCACCAACTCGCACAACTGCAGAGCGCTCGCTTCCTCCTGCTGATTCTCGGCAGCAGGTCAGACAATTTGTCCAAACCCTGCAAGACGAGATTTGCCAGGGATTGGAAAAACTGGATGGCGTCGCCTGCTTCCAGGAAGATCTCTGGGAGCGCGAGGAAGGCGGCGGCGGGCGAACGCGCGTTATTCGCGGCGGGGATGTGTTCGAACAAGGCGGCGTTAATTTTTCCGAAGTCTGGGGTACAGAGCTGCCGCCAGCGATTCTGATGCAGCGACCGGAAGCGGCTGGGCATGGTTTCTATGCAACGGGAACTTCGATGGTGCTGCACCCACACAATCCGTATGTGCCAACGGTACATCTCAACTATCGCTATTTTGAAGCGGGCCCAGTCTGGTGGTTTGGCGGCGGCGCTGACCTGACGCCCTATTATCCCTTTGCTGAAGATGCCGTTCACTTTCATCAGACGCTGAAGCAAGCCTGCGATATCAGTCATCCTCACTATTACCCAACGTTTAAACGCTGGTGCGATGAATATTTCTATTTGAAGCACCGCCAGGAAGCGCGGGGTATCGGCGGCATTTTTTTTGATTATCAAGACGATCGCGGGACGCTCTATCGCGGGCCTAACCCAGAGAGTGAAGCTGCTGCATACAGCAATGCCCTGGGCGATCTCGCACCCCGCAGTTGGGACGATATCTTTACCTTTGTGCAAAATTGCGGGCGGTCGTTCTTGCCGTCGTATTTGCCCATTGCTGAACGGCGGCGGTCGATGGACTATTGCGATCGCGAACGCAACTTCCAGCTCTACCGACGCGGACGCTACGTAGAGTTCAATCTCGTCTACGATCGGGGTACGATCTTTGGTCTGCAGACCCAGGGGCGTACAGAATCAATCCTCATGTCACTGCCTCCTCTGGTTCGCTGGCAATACACCTACCAACCCGAGCCAGATACCCCAGAAGCAGAACTTTACGAGACCTTCCTGAAACCTCAAAATTGGGCAGAGGGGCAACCCAATTGTTGAGGTTTCCCTGAAGGATCTTATAGCAGTCGTCATATCGCTGAGGACAAAATAGAGCACGCTTCACGTGCTCTATTTTGTCTATCCTAACAAATTTGACTGTTGCCATAGTGTCTACAATATTGATATATTTAAACCAGCTAGTATAGTTTATCAATAAATAATTAGACCAATCAGTTTAGTTATTATCTGCGATTTGCTTTCAGCGCTCTATTCACAAAAAATCGCTTTTATGAACCTAAGGCATCGGATTGGCTTTGCGAGCTATGGCCTTACAGGATACAAAATGTTGACAAATTGAACCATTCGGTATAGTCTTCTTTTATTAAACTAGACTAAATAGTCTATTTTCCGTCTGCAGTTTTTCCAAGAAGAGAGCTGTTTTACTTGACCAGCCAAAATGGTTCAGATGAGGTGAATATTCCTTCGTTATCGTCAACATGCACCCAAGAGGTTGAAAATGAACTCTAAGCCATATTCAGATCTCTATCTACACAAAATTGGTGGGTGGAGTGCAATCCTGTCAGGTCTACTTTTTGGGATTCTGACCTTCTATCTCTATGTATTTTTAGGAGCACTTGGCTTCAAGCCTGTAATGTTTGACGACCATACACTGCTCCATCCATGGGTGGCCGAGCACATCCGGTTATATCAGCTATCTTGGATCTTCTATTTCCTGACTCAACTATTTCTAATTCCTGTGCCGTATGTACTCGCTCATTATTTTCAAAAGGGCAATGGAAAACTGAAAGCTCTGGCTAAGTTAAGCGCAACATTTGGGACTACTGCGATCGCAATAACCGTACTGTGCCCCATTATTTTCTATGCCGCATCGCCAATTACAGCCCAGGCTTATGTGGCAACCGATGCAGCCCAAAGTCAAGAACTAGTGCTGGCCATGAGCGCTCTGATGACTGATATTCCTAAAGAAATTCGGCTGTTCTCGGAAGTATTTTTAGGGATCTGGCTGATGCTCGCAGGCTTTTTATTTCGACGCTCTACTCGAGTGCAAGGTGTGGGTTGGTTAACCTTCGTGACTGGGTTCTGGACAGTCTCTATTGTGAGTATAAAAATCTTCGATCCTTCTAATCCATTGGAAGATTTTCTAGGCATCGTACTATCAGTCAATTACACTGTGATAGGACTGCACTTGCTTAGATCGCTCCATATCCAGAAATCCTTAAATCAGCCGGCTAACTCAATTGATTTGCGGTAGTCCTATAGATGTAATAATTTTCGAGCGTGTGGGTGACACCCGAACGCTCAAAAATCATTATTTGTCTAACACTCCCTAACTTGTAATACCACTATCGATTAAGCAGGTTTGAACCGCATCAGGGGCTATCTTCACTTTGCAGGGGTTCGGCACTACTGAGAACCATATGTACGAGCGTGGCGACTAAGCGTTCTTTATCCATCGGAATAATCTCCTTACCGTGGAGCATTTCCTGCATCTGAGTGTAGTACACTATAGTGCCTACGACGACACGCGCTGTTGCTTCTGGATCTGCAAACTTGAGGTAAGGTTGGGTTGCTAAATATTGACTCAGGATTTCTAAACTCGGCTTTGACATATTGCAAACAAAAATTTGCGCTAACTTTGGAAACCGTCCAGATTCGCCAATAATTAAGCGCTTGAATGCCAGAAGTGTGGAGTCACTTGTAATGGTGTCCAGCGCCTTAGAGAGCAGGAGTGGCAGAACTTTACGGGGATCTCCCTGCAGCATTTGTTCCCAAAATGGCGTCGAGGCTTTTTGCTGAGCCATTTTTTTGACGAGGGCTACAAACAGGTTCTCTTTATCGTCAAAATGACTGTAAATGGTAGCTTTTGAGACGCCAGCAGTCGCTGCGACTTGAGACATCGTTGCAGCCGTGAAGCCATGAGCTGAAAATTCTTGCAAGGCTGCGCTCAAAATGGCGTCAGCCTTCTTTGAAGAAAACGCTCGTTTTGCTTCAACTTTACTCATAAGAGGCGATCTAAAATTAATTTCATTAGGTCTAGATTATAACTTAACAGTCTTGCAAACTCATGGAAATTAGACTCATTCGGCAATTGGAGTGGAAGTCCCCCTCCGGGGGACTTCCACTCCAGTTCTCGGACAGGTCTATTCACAAAAGCAGACGGAAAGGTGAAAGTTTCAGGCTCGGTTATCAAATGGCCGCACCCTAATCAATTTCAACATTACACCGCTTGTTTGGACAAATAATTAAACTGGAGAATAACATTTTGCCTTATTGTTCAGGAGATTAATATGTCATACAGTGAATATAAGGATTATGGTAAAACTCAACTCGCAAGGATTTTCAAGATCGCAATTAATTTAGGTAACCTCTTTGAGGTTAGAAGAGGGCATGATGATACGACAGTATATACAGAGTTTCAACATCGGATTGATAGTTTAGCAGCACGAACCCGAATCGCTCATACTAACGAAGCAACAAGACTCAGTCTGTTGGTCTCGCCAGTATTGATAGAGGCCAGTATTGCCTACAGCCTGGGTTTATTTTTTGAACAACCTGTAGAGCTATCGAAAGAGGAGACTCCTGATTTACCTCATCAGCTCAATGGAGATTGGGACAGTGTCTTAACGCTTGATGTCCTGGATTTTTCTCCCCCGATCGTATCGGTCGTTGAGGTGAAACCTAACAAACTTTCTGATGGACTAGGACAATGTATTGCTGAAATGTATGGTGCCAGAAAAAAGTTCGAGCAAGATAAAGTATACGGTATCATCACAGACGGTGAAGTATGGGAGTTTCTTTTACTGGAAAATAATCAGGTGCTGATCCATAGTGGCAATTGTCATATCAGCAACGTAACTGAGATTATTGAAAATATTGGTTACATCGCCAAAGCGTTTAGCGCGATCGCATCACCTCAACCTTAAAACGATCGGCGCGGACGGCTATGCCGTTGAGACTCATAGATTGTACATCTGTTACATCCTAGTTTCATCCGCTGCCAACTTGTTGAGTCTTAATGCACCCAATTGGCTGTGTCATACCACTAGGGACGGACTTCTACAGGCGTCCCCTCTACGACCTGGTTGTAAAGAGCAGCAATATCGCGATTGTGCATTCGCAAACATCCGTGGGAGATCGCTTGCCCAATTGAGCGATCCTGGTTGGTGCCATGAAAGCCAATGGCATGGCGTCCGTTAGACCAAAACCCAATCCAGAAAGCTCCCAGGGGATTTTTGGGACCTGCGGGAACAACCTCTTTGGTGATGGGATGACGCCAACCTGGATTGCGTTGCATGTGGCTTACCTTGAAAACACCAGTTGGCGTTTCCCATCCAGCTTTCCCAACCGCAACTGGATAGCGAGTTTGCAATCGATCGGCACGATAAACATAGACGTGACGATCGCTCAAATCTACGACTAAGCGAGTTGTATGATTATCTCGATCGCGGCTCTCAGATTTGCTTGTTTTGGTAACGTTTGAATTTTCGGGGAAGCGAGCAGTCTGGATAGAATTTTCTTCAGGTTCTGGACGGTTGCTTGATGTTGCGATCGCAGCATTTTCAACAGTAGAAGCTCGATGCCGATCGACCGAGCGCCACTTTGCCCCCAGTAAAAGCGTTGCCGCAACAAAGCAAAGTAACATCAGACTTCGCGAAAGCGATTCATCTCGAACCATCACTCCTCAGTCTCCCGCAGAAACACTTTTATCCTTTACTAGGGAGAGCACTCCTAAAAGATCGAATTTCCTGGATCGGGATACAGTATCATTTGCAATTCTGTAAGTTTGTTGTTTGTGAAATTATTCAATGCGCAACCCTGATGCGTATCCTCTTTCTCATTTTGTTTGAGCAAAGCGAGCATCCCGATCGATCGAAAAAGATATGCAAATCCATAATAACCTGCGGTTGTTTCAGCAAAGACGGAAAACCGATCGGAACGAATTTGCCTTGCCTCAACGATTGAGAAAAGTGTTGAAAAGTATAAACTTCTCTTGATATAGCAGTAGTCATATCGGTTAGGACAAAATTGAGAGCGCGCTTCGCACGCTCTCAATTTTGTCTGTCCTAAAAAGCTTAGCTATTGCTATATCAGGATTTTAGAATTGCTGAATTTTGAATTGCTGAGATCGTGGACGCATTGGCCAGGAAGCATTTACAATCTAAGCGATGGGAATCGATTCATTCAGGTAATTATATGGAAGTCAAGCTGGTGATTGCTGGGTTAACGATTGCTTTTATTGTCTCGAGCCTCTACTTTGGCACGAAAAATGGGTTCTATGATTCAGATGACTATCATGGTAATGGATCTGCCCATTAAGGACTCGTCGGCTAGGAATTTGCTTCAATGACGAATCAACTTCATCAGTTCTCCCAGGTCAACTGCTTCTCGACCTTCAGCTTGCAGATAGTCAAAAAAAGTCTGGGCCACAACTGATAAATGTTTACCGGAAGGGTAGATTGCATACCAGTGGCGGGGCAACGGGAAATGTTCGACATCCAGAATAGCCAGAGGCCCCGTGTCCCCTTCCAGGGCAAGGGTATGGATGGAAAGAACAGAAATTCCTAAGCCACCTGCGATCGCATGTTTGATGGCTTCATTGCTGCCAATATCTAACCTTACCTTGATCGGAATGTCGTGTTTTTCGAATAGCTTTTGGACGGTCTGGCGCGTGCCCGATCCAGGTTCCCGCATAATAAAAGGTTCTTCCGCAATTCGTTGCAGAGAAATATTGCGCTCGTTCACCAGGGGATGATCGCGCGGGGCAAGCACGACCAGCGGGTTTTCCATGAAGGCATACCGTTGAACATCAAGATTCGTTGGGGTTTGACTGACAATGTAAAGGTCATCTGCATTAGCTGTCAGACGCTCCAAAACGCCCTCATGGTTGGTGACTTGAAGCGACACTTCAATCCCTGGATAGCGTCGACAGAAGGGGCCCAGCAGTCGCGGCACCACATATTTCGCGGTAGTGATGACTGACAACCGCAGCTGTCCCTGCTTCAGCCCTTTAATGTCGGCAATCTTCATTTCAAATAAGGAGAGCTGCTCGAAGATCTCTCGACTGGTTGCCAGCAATTCTTTGCCCGCGTCAGTCAGATAGAGACGCTTTCCCACCTGTTCGAAGAGAGGCAATCCCACGGCCTTGGTGAGTTGCTTCACTTGCATCGAAATGGTGGGTTGGGTCAAAAAAAGTTCTTCTGCAGCACGGGTAAAGCTCAAATGCCGTGCTGCTGCGTCAAAAACCTTCAGTTGGTGTAGAGTAAGTTGCCGCACAAGTTTCAACTCCTGAACGCGGGGACAAATTAGGACAGTGTCTTTTTAGCGCAGCTGTGCCGATCGAATTATAGAAAAAAATCTATCCAAGTAATCGGAAGGATTGATTTTAGGTTATACAATCTCAGTCTATCATTACTAATCAAAGTTAAGTTCCCTTCTTTTCGGGCGTTGCACAGAGACACATTCAGGGATGGCCACTTCCTCCCTGTCTATGCTGCTAGATCCAGGATTGTCTGCAGCAGGATTCCTCCAAGGATGTTGTTCTCTTGTTGCAACGCTTTTCCTTTTGGGTAGTCCTCCAGAAGTAAGGATGTTTGAGCGCGTGGGTTCCACCCACGCGCTCAAACATCCTTACTGGTTTACCACTATCTTCCTTTTGCATGGACGGGGTTTACCTTCAGCCTCTAGAATGGGATTATTGAGATTTGTATCTAAAATAGTTAGGATTCTCAGGTACCCATGGCTGCTGCCGTCTTCGTCGAAAAGCTGCAGAAACGTTACGGTTCCGTTGATGCAGTGAAAGATGTTTCTTTTCAGGTTGAACCAGGCGAGATTTTTGGCTTGCTGGGTCCCAATGGTGCTGGTAAAACGACCATCATTCGCTGTCTGTGTACCCTGGCTCTCCCGGATTCCGGTCGGGTTGAAGTCTGTGGCCTCTCTGCGATCGCCCAGCCCCGACTCGTGCGCCAGCAGCTGGGCTATGTGGCCCAGGAAGTTGCCCTGGACAAGATGCTCACAGGTCGGGAAATGTTGCAGTTGCAAGCTGCGCTCTATCACTTGCCCCGTCCCCTGACCCGGACGCGGATTGAGACTGTATTGGATTTATTGGGGCTGCAAGAATGGGCAGATAAAAAGACTGGCACCTATTCTGGCGGCATTCGCAAGCGTCTGGATCTGGCAGCTGGATTGCTGCACCAACCTGCTGTTTTGGTGTTGGACGAGCCAACAGCAGGGCTGGATATTGAGAGCCGTGTGGTGATGTGGAATTTTCTGCGTCAGGTGCGGCAAGCAGGAACAACGGTGCTGATGACCAGCCATTACCTGGAAGAAATTGATGCCCTGGCCGATCGTGTGGCAATTGTGGATCGGGGCGTTGCGATCGCAACCGGAACACCGGCTGAGTTGAAGACTCGAGTTGGCGGCGATCGGATTACCCTACGCATTCGAGAATTTTCCCCTACAGAGGAAGCCGAAAAAGCCCGATCCCTGCTCCAAGCCCTACCCCTGGTCCAAGAAGCCATTGTCAACAGTGCCCAGGGGAATTCCCTCAACCTGGTGGTTACTCCCCAGAGCGAAGCGATTGTTGCCATTCAAGACACATTGCGCCATGCCAATCTGCCCATCTTTGGCATTGCTCAATCCCAACCCAGCCTGGACGATGTTTATCTGGCTGCCACGGGACGCACCTTGCTCGATGCTGAGCTGGCAGCAGCAGGAATGCGCGATCCCAAGACGGAACGGAAACAAAACATGCGTTAGGACTCGATCTGTTTTCCCAGCTTCTTCCTTATTGATAGTGATGGTTGAATCCTATGAGTCGTACTATTACTCCACCCAAGTCTGATTCCAATGCCGATCGTTCTCCGCTGGACAACAGGATTCCAGGAACAGTTGCCATCCCCATTGGCAAGTCTTCCCATCCGCTCGGAGACTTTCTTCAAGAGACCCTGGCTCTTACCCGTCGATTGTTCATCCAGCTGCAGCGACGCCCCTCCACGCTGATTGCAGGGATTATTCAGCCGCTGATGTGGCTGATCTTATTTGGGGCGCTGTTTCAGAATATGCCCAAGGGATTGTTTGGTGAAAGTCAGAGCTATATTCAATTTCTGGGGGCAGGGGTAATTGTATTTACAGCTTTTGCCGGTGCTCTGAATGCAGGCTTGCCGGTGATGTTTGACCGGGAGTTCGGTTTTCTCAATCGCTTGTTGGTCGCTCCGCTCGCGTCTCGCTTTTCGATTGTTCTGGCTTCAGCGACCTTTATTGTCACCCTGAGTTTGATCCAAACGGCAGTTATTATTATCGTGGCCGGAACGACGATGGGAGCTGGATTTCCCGATCCCCTGGGTTTGGGTGCGATCGCAGCCATTGTTCTTCTTTTGGTGTTAGGAATGACCTGCCTTAGCCTGGCGCTGGCCTTTTCGCTTCCCGGTCACGTTGAACTGATTGCCGTCATCTTCGTCACTAATCTGCCCCTGCTCTTTGCCAGCACAGCACTCGCGCCCCTCTCGTTTATGCCCCATTGGTTACAGATTGTCGCCAGCCTCAATCCCCTCAGCTATGCCATCGAACCGATTCGCTATCTCTATCTCCATAGCGATTGGGCCTTAAGCAGCACTGTCATGCAAGCCCCCTTTGGCGACATTACATTTGGCGGTGCTTTGCTCGTGCTGTTAGGATTCGACGCTATCGTGCTTCTGGCCATTCAGCCCTTGTTGCGCCGTACTCTTGCCTGATCGGCGCAATAATTTGCATTAGACTCATTCGGAAATTGGAGTGGAAGGCCCCCCTGAGGGGGGCCTTCCACTCCAGTTCTCAGACAGGTTAACCAATTGGGGACCTGGAGTCTTAGGCCCCAGGTCCCCATTCATCCCTTAAATGAGCAACGCTCAATAATTTGCAGCCCTAATAGCGCGCAAATTGTCAAGGAATTCAGTACAATAGAGCGATTAATCCTGAAATTCACCTGTAGAGTTCCTGACCCTGGAGTGCCCCAACCATGCAAGCGAAATTCAACGCGATCGCAATCCGTTTCCCTGCTGGCCTTGCCCTGGGCGGTCTGGCTATTCTTGGGTTGGCGATCGCACAACCCGGTCAAGCCCAGATCAATGAGGCCAACGATCGCCCTTTAGACGGCCTCAATCGCGATAACAGCGATCCCCTGACAGGTGCCCAACGCGGCGATGGCTTAGGTGCATTCGATTTAATTCACAATGCAATTTTAGGCGGCGGACAAACCCTGGAAGAGTTTAATGCCTCTCAGCAAGAAAATTTGAACTCAGCTGCTGCCGAATTTCGCAGAAAGCAACAACAGCGTTTGCAACAGCAGCAAGGTCAACCAGCGGGCACCGTCGAGTTTGGTGAAGGTGTCCTCGAAGACCCAGCCAACTAAGCTCAAATCAAGGCATTTGAAAACAGTTGAAGCAGGTTTTCTGGTTTTTACCCTTATCTAACTACAAATCCCTCTCTCACAAACATAACCAAGAAAGTAAATGTCCTTGAGATCGGGAAAATTCAGACAATTTATTCAGATAGTATTTTGATATAGGGAGAGCGTAGCGCTTATTCAAAGAGTATGGTAATTTTTGGTACTGAAGTACTCACTACACAATCTGTGTCACTTCAGGTGTGCCACTCTAAACCAGATATTTGCTGACGTCAGTACCTTCCATCAAGGGTCAGTAGAATGCAATTCTACAAAAACTGGCAGACAGAAGGATAGGATTTTCAGCGATCGCACAATGGCATAGCAGGGGTCATATTGCTGAGGACAAATCGAGGAGAGATGTGAATCGCACCTCCTCAATTTGTTTATCAACAATCTTGGCATTGGAAAACCTCTTTGAATTCTTAGATAACACGATCTGGAAGGTTAGCGCCCCCTTAGGGGGCACTAATCCCTATTTCTTCCTGCCACAGCAGAGCAATGGGTTATTTTGAAAGCCTTGCTGAGCAAGGCTTTCAAAATAACCTTCCAAGTCATGCAGATAAGCGAACGATGCGAAAGGTAAGGTTGGCGGTGAATGCTGTTAGTTTTCCTTAGAATTTCAGTTAAGATTTGCAAAAGCAAGCAATTTTGTAAACCTGGATACAGAATTTTCTGTTAGACTTAGTAAAGAAGGCAGACAAACTGAATTCGACAACGATCCTAATCTACCAACTCAACCTCTAAGGAGACCGTCAACATGTCTATGCAAGAACAATCCCGGGCTTTGATGATGCGCCATCGTCACTTCGTTAAGAACCGTCAACAATCTTTGCTCGGTCGTGCTGCTGCAGAAGTTGGCTTACCAGCTGAAGCTGCAAGCCATTGGAGCCATATCCAGGGGAAACCTAATGCATCCTCTCGCATGACGTACGATCGCAGCCATGCTTCCATGAGCTGAAATTATCCATCGAAGATTTACAGACCAGGACAGAAGGCAGAGGGATAAAAGGTAGGAAAATGTTTGCTACTGGGGATTTCCTCAGGTGCTAAAAGCCTCTCAATGTATTTCTGTCCCGCTGTAGAACTTGTCGATCGCTTGTGGGTTCCTCATTACAACAACGAAAGTGACTCGGCTCATCTAGAGAGTTGGTCGGGTTGAGCAAGCTTCGACAAGAAGATAGGGCGTTTTCCTTGACGGGAGAGCGCCCTTAGGTATTGCAGAAAGAGTTGGTGTTTCCTGTCGTGCGATCGCCCTCCAACCAAAATCGCGATCGCAAACCAGCATTGGTCAATCGGGAGATGAATTGGAACCTGAGACGAGAACCCCAGGTTCCAATTCATCCCTTAAATTACCAACGCCCGATCGCAAATCCGAGTAATAGAGCCTAACTAGATGGGGTGGGGCGTTACGCCTATCGGCTAACACACCCAACTGGGATGACACAGCTAATTTAGTGCATTAAGATCCCAAGTTGGCAGCGGATGAAACCGGATGTAACAGATGGACAATCTATAAGTCTCAACGGGATAGTCATCCGCTACATCCATTCAAATCCGTTGCCAATATTGCACAATTTTAGGCATGTCATACCACTACTGGTATAATACACCTAAAATTGTGTCAATTCGTAGTTGGCACTTTAGTGCTGCCAAGGTCTTTCGAGTAAGGATTATAGCCTTTTCGACAACCTCACTCTATTTCACTAAATTAGCTGTGCCAGACTACTACCAAACTGATGGGAAGCGTGAAAGAAGACAGACTTGCTAGTGAATCCATGCAGGCAGATCCAATAGATCCAGGGTTGGCACAGGGCCGACCCCTCCCGAATCGCGCATAAAAGGACAGCTCAGCTCTCTGCCTCCTAATTGCCAACATCTCCAATCTAGATATATAGCAAATGACTTGGAAGGTTATTTTGAAAGCCTTGCTGAGCAAGGCTTTCAAAATAACCCATATTTTCGTTCTGGCACGAAGAAGTAGGAGTTAGCGCCCCCGAAGGGGGAACTAACTTTTCAAGTTATGTATAGCAGTAGTCATATCGGTTAGGACAAAATTGAGCGCGAGCTTCGTGCGCGCTCAATTTTGTCTGTCCTAACGAGCTTGGCTCTTGCTATAACAACCCTTTCCCTTATTCCCTGTTCTCCGTTCCCTGTTCCCCCCTATTTCCAGGGATCTTCTATATAGAATGCTTCAGGATTCCGGCTTTTCAGTAAATAAGCAACGATCTTACCTTTCCCTTTGACTTGAATCTCGCCCCTTGACTCAAAGATATAACGACTGTTCAGGCATTCGTAAGTGGCAGGGGCAACCTGGATTTCTCCCTCCACGCCATGGGATTCCATGCGGCTGGCGACGTTGACTGTATCGCCCCAGAGATCGTAGATAAACTTACTGGTGCCAATCACTCCAGCCACAACTGGCCCAGTGTTGATGCCAATCCGAATTTTGAACGCTTTATCCTGTTCAGTATTGAATTGCTTCATCTCTTGCTGCATATCCAGGGCCATCTCGGCCACTGCCTCTGCATGATCGGGACGAGGAACGGGTAGCCCCCCTGCAACCATGTAGGCATCACCAATGGTTTTGATTTTTTCCAACCCATGCTTTTCCGTCAATCGGTCAAAGCGTGAAAAGATATCGTTGAGCAGTTCAACCATGACAACGGGCGAGACCTGTTCCGAGAGCTGGGTGAACTGAACAATGTCTGCAAATAAAACCGTCACGCCTGAAAAGCCATCAGCAATATTGCTGTTTCCTTCTTTCAAATCCCTGGCAATAGGTTCCGGCAGGATATTCAGCAGCAGTCGATCGGTTTTTTCCTGTTCTTCTGCTAACTTTTCATTGGTTTCAGCCAGTTCTGCATTCGCATTTCGCAAATCTGCTGTCCGTTCAATCACGCGTAACTCCAGTTCTTTGGAGGTTTGACGCAAGCGGCTAATCACCAGGGTCAATCCTGCAAGCGCGAGCACAGACAGTAAAACTAGCATGGCAAAGGTGCCGCTCAGACCAATCCGGGTTTCTGCAACAAAGCTATCCAGGGGCGTCGTAATCTCCAAAACTCCACGCACATCGCCGGCTTGCCAATCGCGCTTGGGGCTGTCGGGATGGGTATTGTGGCAGCCAACGCAACTGGCTTGCAAGACATCTGCCATGGCATAGCGCAGCGATTGCCGCCCCTGGAAAGATTCAAAGCGAAAGAAGTTTTGCTCGGGATGCTGTTCCAAATAGCGCAGTGCGTCTGCTTCAAAGGCGTCTTGCGGACCTCCTTCTGCTTGCCGCCAGGGAAAAGGGTAGTTGCTATAGAGGCGCACCCAGACGTCTGGAGTACTTTCGGTCAGACGATGCCCAAATTCCATTAAAAATGTTGCTGGCAGGGGAATTGCGCCCTCTTCAGCTTCATAGTCATGGGTCACAGTAATCCCATGAATGCTGCTAGCTCGATTGACAACCTCGGAACTGTAGAGGGTGCGGGCTTGCTTGATGGTTTGGGCGTACAAGGTCGCATTTCGGATTGCCTGCGATTCAATCAAAGTGGATGACAAACGCGACATATTCCACAATGCACCCGCAACTCCGATACAGAGCAGCAGCGCGAGAACGAGGATAGTCCTGCGATAGATCAGGCGTGCGATCGCATGCCAAACCTTCGCAATGAACTGACGCATGACAATTACCTGCGCGGGGAAGAGTTGATTGTTAAGGGTTCATGGTTCATTGTTTATAGCTCATGGTTCATTGTTAAGGGTTCATTGTTGATGGTTGATGGTTCATTGTTGATGGTTGATGGTTCATTGTTCGGGGGTGAGGGGTTGCAATCCTTATCGATCGTAATAGAATAAGTTGGCTTTGGAATAGGAAAATGGCTTGAAGTGCTTATGATTGACAGGTTTCACCGTTTTATTAACAAACATTACTAAGCCATCTTCCAGCAGACTTTGCGTTGGGTTGCAGCGCTAACGGAAACCCAACCGACAAATTGGTTTCAATTTTGCCGACTTGATATCAGCCATCTCTAGATAAATCCAACGAACAACGAACAATGAACAACGGACAACGAGCAATGAACAACGAACAACAAACAATGAACAACGAACAACAAACAATGAACAACGAACAATGAACAGTAAGCAATTGGTGCATTCTACATGATGAGGAAACTGCATTCATTGGTTCCCCAAGGGAGAACACTGCTGCTAGTGGTGCTCCTGGCTGCTCTCTATTTCTGTATGGCAAGAATTGCCCTGTTGCTTGTTTCTCCCCAAACAAAAGACATGTCAACCTGGCATCCAGGCAATGTCATGCCGGTTTGGCCGTCGGCTGGTATTGCACTGGCAGCAATTTTGTTGTTAGGTTTCCGGGTTTGGCCAGGAATTGGGTTGGGTGCTTTGCTACTGCATACTAGCTTTTATGGCCTGACCTGGAGCAATCTGTTGGCAGGGACAAGTATTGGCATTGGCAATACTCTGGAACCCTGTTTGACAGCGGCTTTACTCCACCACTTTGTCAGGGATCGCAATTGGCTGGCGCGATCGCAGAATGTGTTTAAGTTTATTGGTTTAGCGATGCTGACTCCAGCAGTTAGCGCCACTATTGGCATTATCAGTCTCCGTCTGAGCGGTATTGGCACCTGGGAAAGTTTTGGGGACAGTTGGTGGACGTGGTGGAGTTCGAATTTGTTTGGAGTGCTGATTTTTGCACCCGCATTATTAGTGTGGAGTCAGTGGTTTTCCCAACCCCACCATCTTCCCTGGCGAAAAAGTTTGGAGTTTTTGCTGTCGCTGGTTCTCGCGATTGCCCTGAGCTGGGCCGCCTTCTGGCAATCCTATCCGTTGGAACACATGCTGATCCCGCTATTGGTATGGTCGGCGTTTCGCTTCGGACAAGCTGGAACGATGTTGATGGCGATCGTCATTTCAGCAATCTCAATTGTTGGAACGGTCAAAGGGTTGGGGCCGTTCTCGCTCTATCCGCTGAATCAGTCGTTATTGTTGCTGCAGGCATTTATTGGCGCGATCGCGCTCACTGCCTTAATTTTGTCTGCTGTCATCATCGAGCGGGAACAGGCAAAGGCTGAATTGATCTCGGCAAATGAAGATCTGGGACTGATGGCCAGACAATTGCAGCAATCTTACGGCGTTCTGGCAGAGGTGAATGAAGAACTAGAGCGCCGAGTCGAGCACCGCACTGCCGCCCTACGATCAGAACAAGAAAAGTCAGATCGACTGCTGCTGAGCATTTTACCTCAACCCATTGCAGAGCAATTAAAACAAACTCAGAGCACCATCGTAGCCCAAAATGGCAGACAGATTGCTTCACAGTCTGCGGCTGAAACTATTACTGAAAGCGTCACTGAAACAGCAGTTGAAACGGCCAGGGGTGCTGATGCCCCTACAGCCAACACACCCAGTCCATTAATAGAACCGCTTCAGGACAGCATCCCACCTATTGCCGAGTACTTCGACGAAGCAACAGTATTGTTTGCTGACATTGTCGACTTCACCTCCATCGCCTCTTGCATGACGCCCAACGATCTGGTGCAGTTGCTGAACCAGATCTTTTCCAGCTTTGACCGTTTGGCCGAACGTCATGGTCTGGAGAAAATTAAGACCGTTGGCGATGAATATATGGTGGTGGGGGGCGTTCCAGTTCCTCAACCCAACCATGCCGAGGCCATTGCAGCCATGGCCCTGGATATGCAACAGGAGATCGGTCGCTTCAAGCGCGGCAGCAGCGGCGAACCGTTCCGCCTCCGCATCGGCATTAATACAGGCTCTGTCGTTGCGGGCGTGATTGGCATGAAAAAGTTTAGCTACGACCTCTGGGGTGATGTAGTCAATGTGGCAAGTCGCATGGAGTCCCAGGGGGCACCAGACAAGATTCAGGTCACTGCAACAACCTGCGATCGCTTGCAAGGAAAGTACAATCTGGAAGAACGAGGCTCCATCGCCATCAAAGGTAGAGGACAAATGCAGACTTATTGGCTGGTGAGTAGATGTGTGGGGTGATGAGGGGGCGAGGGGAAATCCAATACTTTTCAAACAACCTCTTAGTACCTCCTTTGGGAGCTAACCTTCTAAGTGGTGCAATTCAGCTCGCCTCCCTCTGCCTCCCTTCCTTTGCCATTTCCCCTTCTTCCCCCCTGTTGTTATCTATCCTTGACGCAGATCTCGTCCAAACCCGCATGCTTTCGTTCCAAAATGGGGACGTTGGCGATCGAGTGGATGTCTGAGCGGGTAAAAGTCCTGCGGACTTTTGCCTAATGGATAGGTTGTTATCCATGGAGCAGATCTCGCCCAAACCCTTATTCTCTCGTTCCAACAATGGGGACGTTGGCGATCGGTCGCACGTCTCAGTGGGTAACAATCCGTAAGACTTTTGCCCCATAGATAGCTCTGTTGCTGTCCCTTGGCGCAATCCGATATCAAGAATTATGACAAATATCTGCGATCGCAACCTGAAGTTTACCGAAATCAGTTCTGCGCTGGTGTAGTGAATTCTAGAGCAGATCGGGCTAAACTCTTAGTAGAGGCTGAAGTGTGTTAGATTCTCTTGTTAAGAGTTGCAAACTGTTAAGGAAAGGGGGGCGGAAATGAAACGAAAAATTCTAGCTGCTGCCGCACTCATCGCTCCGCTTCTACTGGCCTGGCCCGCGAGCGCTGAGACTACTGACCCGGTAAAGCAACTGCTGGAAACAAAGCAATGTCCTGGATGCAATCTGCTAAGGGCCAATCTGTCGGGGGCAGACCTGACCCAGGCAGACTTGAGCGGGGCCAACCTGATTGGTGCCAATCTGAGCGGTGCTAACTTGAGCGGGGCCAACCTGAGCGAAGCAAACTTGGGTGGGGCTAATTTGCTCGGTGCTGACTTGTCTGAGGCAGACCTCAGCGGTGCCCAATGGCCAGGGGCGCAGGGCATGCCGCCGCAAACCCTCTCAGGAACAGGGGTTAACTTTTCGGAGCATGGAGATACGGGCGGGCGCGAAGATACAGGGCCGAAGAAGTAATTGAAGCAGAACTCAGAGAAGAGATCAGAGGGTACAAGGCAAAGAGCAGCAATTGGCCTGAAAAGAACCAATGTTCCAGTCTCTCTGCCCGTAAGTCTGAATATTTGCAATATCTCTGTTGTTGGCTCCCGTCTAAAGGCATTAAAGAAAAAATCTTCTAAATACAATTGAATGCGATCGAATTTTTATCAGAGCCGATCTGAACCTGAATGGTCAGATCCTGGTGCCGGTCTTGCTTGCAAAATCGCCGGTTATGTTGAGTTGATATGTTCAGACAACACAATACAGTCAAGAAGCAAATGACGATCCCTAAGAAAATCCTGCCGATTGGCCTGTTCCTGATGGCTTTATCAGGTTCGCTGACTGGAAGTCCCATTGCAGGGGCACAAATGCCCTTTTCTATGGGTACCCAGTCTATGCAGCTGGCTGGAAAACCTGCGACTGATCAGATGGATCGGGGAATTGAGCAATTTCGCAAAGGCGATCTGAAGACAGCCCTGGCAACCTTTCAACAGGTGCTTGTCAGTCAGAAGGAAACAGTTGGGCTGGCAGAAAATGAAAGCACTGGCATTGCTAATACGCTGACTTATTTGGGACGGACGCTGAGCGAGTTGGGACAATACGATGAAGCCGTTGAAGCCCTCCAGCAGGCTCAGAAAATTTACCACAACATCGGCGCTGAGGTTGGCGAAGGGGAGGTATTAACCTATTTGGGTGAAGTGTCTCTCAATGTGGGACGTTATTCGCAAGCCTTGCAATACTTGCAGCAGGCATTGGCCATCCACCAAACGGCCAACAATCGTGCCGGAGAAGGAGAAGCACTCTATAACCTGGGTGAGGTCTATAATCGCCTCAGCAGCTACGATCGGGCGCTGGAGACTCTACAGCAGGCACTGGCAATTCGCAGGGAAGTGGACGATGGTTTTGGCGAAGGACGGACCCTACAAAATATCGGCATTGTCTATCGTCGAATCGGGCAGTATGACCAGGCCCTGGAATTTTATCAACAGGCATTGACCCTGAATCGACAAACTGGCGATCGCATTGGTGAAGGACGGACGCTTGCTGGCATGGGTCTGACTCACGATCGGCTGGGTCAATACGAACTGGCGCTGGACATGCTGAAGCAAGCGCTGACTGTTCGACAGGCGATTGGCGATCGCAGCGGCGAGAGCGGTTCGCTGATTGGTATTGGCCGCATTTATAATCATCTGGGCGAGTATGACCAGGCACTTGCATTCTACCAACAGGCGTTGGAAATTACTGAAGCGCTTGGCGACAAACCTCGACAGGCGGGTGTGCTCAACAATTTAGCTGGTGTACATGGCAACCTGGCCCACTATTCCCGAGCACTTGAACTCTACCAGCAAGCAGCAACGGCTTTCAAAGCACTGGGCAATAAGGCCGGCGAGGCGCGAACCCTCAGCAATCTCGGTTTTATATACAGCCAGTTAGGAGAACAGTCTAAAGCGCTGACGTTTTTTCAACAAGCGCTGGAAATTCGTCGAGCAATCGGCGATCGTCAGGGAGAGGGGGCAACACTGCACAGCATGGGGCTGGCCTACGACGGTCTGCAGCAATATCCCAAAGCACTGCAGGTCTTGCAGCAGGGGCTAGAAATTCGTCGCGAGATTCGCGATCGCGCCGGTGAAGCGGCCAGTCTGAGCAGCCTCGGTTTGGTTTACGAACATTCAGGCCAGAATGCGCAAGCCCTGGAATACCATCAACAAGCGCTGGAGATTTTCCAGGCCCTCGACAATCAGCCGGGTCTGGGACGCACCCTCAATAGCCTGGGTGTCGTATACCACCGCTTAGGCAAAAAACGCGAAGCGCTGGAGACCATCCAACACTCCCTGAAAATTCTGCGACAATTGGGGGATAAGGCAGGCGAACGCATTGCCCTGGGCAATATCGGCTATCTCCTGGAAGAACAAAATCGGCCCGCTCTGGCCATTACCTTCTACAAACAATCGGTTAATACCACAGAAGCCATTCGCAAAAACTTGCGTGCCTTTTCCCGCGAGCAACAACAAACCTATACTGACACCGTTGCAGGCACTTACCGCCGCTTAGCCGATCTGCTGCTCAAACGCGATCGCGTCATCGAAGCCCAACAGGTGCTCGACCTGCTTAAACTTCAGGAGCTGGATGATTACCTGAACAATGTACGTGGCAACGATCGTAGTGCTGAGGGGCTGATTACCCTGCCCCAGGAACAGCAAATTTTGGACGATTACAACGCTGTTCAAGCACAGTCGATTCACTTGAGTAAAGAGTTGGCTCGTCTGCGCAAGATTCCAGTATCAAAGCGGACTCAATCCCAAAAGCAGCGTCTGAGCGAATTGCGAAAGGTTCAACAAACTCTGCGTCAGGACTTTAACGACTTCATTCGCAGTCCTGAAGTGGTTGCACTGACGCAGCAATTGAACCAGACCACAGGCGGTGAGAACCTCGATCTACCTAACCTTAAGCGGCTGCAACGACAGTTACGGCAGGCTGAACAGTCAACTGTCGTGCTCTATCCTCTAGTTCTGGCCAATCGCCTGGAACTGGTACTCGTGACTGCCGACGCCCCACCGATCCGCCGTTCTGTCGCTGTCAATCGAGAGGTGTTGAACCAGACCATTCTAGATCTGCGGTCTACCCTCACCGATCGCAGTGGCAAAGTCAGCAAAAGTAAAATGGCCTCGGAAACGCTATATAACTGGTTGATTCAACCCATTGAGGCCGACCTCAGACAAGCAAAGGCTAAAACGATTCTCTATGCCCCTGACGGTCAGTTACGCTACGTTCCTCTGGCCGCATTGTACGACGGCAGTCAATGGTTAGTCGAGCGCTTTGACATTAATAACATCACTGCTGCCACGCTGACCGATCTCGCTCCTCAACCACCTAACGATCTCCGCGTTCTGGCTGCTGCGTTCACGCAAGGGAGCTACGAATTTGAAGTCGGAACGCGCCAATTTGCCTTTGCTGGCTTGCTCTTTGCCAGACCAGAAGTGGAAAACATTGCCACAAAAATTCCCACAACGACAAAATTCCTTGACGATGACTTTAGCGAAGACGAAATTGTGCCGCAGATGAACGACCATAATGTGGTGCATTTTGCTACTCATGCTGCTTTTGTTCCAGGTAATCCCATCAACTCGTTTATCTTGTTTGGCAATGGCGGTCGTGCGACGTTGGATGAAATAGAAACCTGGGATCTCACGGATGTGGATTTGATTGTCCTGAGTGCCTGTCAGACTGCGGTGGGTGGGTGGTTGGACAATGGCGAGGAAATTTTGGGGCTGGGTTATCAGATGCAACAGGCGGGTGCGCTAGCTACAGTCGCCACGCTCTGGATCGTAGATGATGAAGGCACAAAACTGTTGATGGATGCTTTTTATAACGCGATCCAGCAACGTACTCTGTCGAAATCTGAAGCCCTGCGTCAGGCTCAACTGTCCCTCATCAATGGGAAACACGAACATCCCTACTATTGGGCACCCTTTATTTTAATTGGGAATGGATTGTAAAGGAAACAATATCCTGATGTCAAAGAATAAGGAATTTTGCGATCGCATGCTCGCCCACCTCAACCAGGTTGCTCCCGTTACAGCCCGCGCCATGTTTGGCGGTTACGGTCTCTATGCAGAAGGCTTAATGTTTGCCTTGATTGCCGATGAAACACTTTACTTCAAAGCAGACGACGAGAACCGCGAAGATTATCTTGCTGCAGGCAGCGGGCCATTTGTCTACGATCGGAAAGGCAAACCTGCCCAGATGTCCTACTACCAGCTGCCAGAATCAGTCTTCAACGATCTAGAAACATTAGTCAAATGGGTTGATAAGGCCCGCGAAGCAGCACAGCGAGCCAAGCGGAAGCCGAAATCAAAAAAATCTGCAAAGTCTGCAAAGTAATATCAAGTCAGCAAGATTGAGATCGATGTGTCGGGGTGCGACACAGCTAAAATAGCACAAATTCATAGTTGGCACTTTAGTGCTGTAGAGTCTATCAAGTAAGGATTAAAGCTTTTTAAACACCCCAACTCTATTGCATAAAAATAGCCGTGTCAGACTAGCAGTGGAATGACACAGCTATTTTGGTGCATTAAGACTCAAGTTGGCAGCAGATGAAACCGGATGTAACAGCATGGACAATCTATTAGCTCAATGAGATAGCCATCCGCTACATCCGTTCAAATCCGCTGCCAACTATTGCACATTTTTAGTCGTGTCACACCAGTAGGTTGGGTTTCCGCTGTCGCTGCAACCCAACGCAAACTCTTAAAATTGAGATCGATTATGTCTTTGTGGTTCAAATCCTCATGGCCAATAAAGTACATCTCGAGAAACTCAAGCAGGGAGTCAAAAGTTGGAACCAATGGAGAGAGGAGAATCCCGATAAAAAGCCAGACCTGAGTCTGGTCGCTCTCAACGCCTTAGTGTTGCAGGGAATATACCTCTGTTGGACCAACCTCAGCGGGACCAACCTCAGCGGTACAAATCTTAACCATGCGAATTTGAGCGGAGCAGACCTCAGTAAAGCCGATCTCAGTGGCGCATATATGAGGAGAGCTGCCCTCAATTGGGCAAACCTGAGTTGGGCAAACCTGAGTTGGGCAGACCTGAGCGAGACCGATCTGAGTGAAGCTAATCTCAGTGGCGCAAAAAACAATGGTGCTGACTTTCGCCAGACCAATTTCAGGGATGCAGTTCTCAATCAGGTTGATTTCAGCGATGCTGAACTCAGTGGTGCCAACTTCAGAGGGGCAACCCTTAAAGGCACCCTCTTAAGGGGAGCGAATCTAAGCCGGGCCAATCTTCACCAGGCCAATCTCAGCGACGCCGATCTGAGCGGGGCCAATCTCAGTCAGGCAAATTTGAGCCGAGCCAACCTCAGCGGCGCTAATCTCAGTTGGGTGAACCTCAAGCGAGCCAGTCTCATTGGCACCGATCTGCAGAGAGCCAAGCTTCGGGAAGCAGTCTTGCGACAAGCCGATCTAACAGGAGCCAACCTCAGCCAGGTTGACCTGAGTGGAATCGATCTGAGCAATGCGCTCCTGTTTGGCGCTAACTTGAGCGATGCAATGCTAAAAAACGCCAATTTGAGCCAGACTTACCTTGGCGCAGCCGACCTTAACCGAGCCAATCTCAACGGAGCTAATCTCAGCGAAGCAGATCTCATTTTTGCCACTCTAACGGGAGCGAATCTCAAGGGTGCCAATTTCCAGGGAAGCGATCTCAGCCATTTGAATCTGAGTCAACTGGATCTCAGCGCAGCCAACCTGTCCGGCACGAGAGCCGTGGCCACTAGCTTTGCGAAAGCGACTTTGACTGGAGCTTGCCTGGATAATTGGACAATCAGCGCCAACACACACTTTGAAGGGGCAATCTGCGACTATATTTACCTGAAAAATGTTTATTCTGAAGTCGCGAGAACCTGGAAATTCCATGACCGTCGCCCGCTGACAGGTACGTTTGCTCCTGGGGAGTTCGCAACCTTATTCCAGTCGGTCTCAGCCACGATCCTCTATTGACCCATCTCCCAAAAGCCTGGTAGTGGTGAACAAGTAAGGATTTTTGAGCGCGCTCAAAAATCCTTACCTCTGGAAGACTATCCCAACAGACCAATAATCAGGGATAGATTTTAGGATATTGTTCGGGTTCGATATAATTGCCGTCGCATTCTTCTTTTGAGCGATATTCCAGCAATTCAAACTTCGAATCTTGCCATTTGTATTGCGCGATCGCGCCGCAATCGGCCAATCCCCTATACTTTGTCATCACCGTCAAGACTTTCTGTTCAGGATCGTATTCTGGCAGTCCAGCAATTGAACGCGTATCCAATTGATTGAGCGTGCCGGCTTCATCCGCTTCAAAGATGGCCAAACGCAACGGCTTAACATCTGCCCCGTCTGGCGTCGGACGGTACAACAAATACTCATAGTTGCCTTGATACGCCCCCAAGAAACAGAGCAACTCGACCACATACTGTTGCTGCCCCATCGGATACACAGAAGATCCTTCCTGAGAGAGGGAAAGGTCAAGATCGCCATCGCAAACTCCCAGCGTGTCGATATGGTCATAGATATGTTGCAAGACCGCTTCCGCAGACAGTTCAGCAGGCGGCAGTGCAGCGGTTTTGGGCTGCTTTACTTCAGCGGGAGGAGTAGCGGTCTGAGCAGGGGTTGGAGTTGCTGGAGCAGCAGTTGGAGAAGCTGCCGGAGAAGAAATTGGAGAAGCCGCCGGAGAAGACGTTGGAGAAGCCACCGACGATACAGTACGGTTGGTTGTCAGCTGATTTTGTTTAGAACAGCCAAAGGACAGACAGAGCAAAGCAGCACAAAGAAAAATTGTTGCAGGTTTGAAGGCAATCGATCGTGTTGTTGGGGGTTCGTGATTCATAGTTCATGGCTCATGGCTTATAGGGTGTGGCTCGTGGCTCATCGCTCTATCTTAGTCGGTGAACTCAGTTTAACAGGTCAGGCCCCATGAACCTCTCACCTTTTTAAGGAGAGGGTCCGCAACTTGTAGGTTGGGTCGCAGCAACAGCGGAGACCCAATACGGTACTGGCAAGGAATTTCAGTTTATTCCCAGTGCAACGACCGATAGTCCTCCAAACGTAAGGATTTTTGAGCGCGCGGATAGAACCTTCGCGTTCAAAAATCCTGGTTTGCTTTACCTCTACCCAACGACCGGGCTTTTTATGGCCACCAAGAAAACCCGACTCCAACGGAATCGGGTCAGGGTGAGAATATGAAGTTGAGGGAGTTACTCATGCATTAACGTCGTCGGGCAGATCTCGTTAGATCGGCTCAGTGACAGTGCTCCAAACCAGCACCATCGCGCCTGGATTATCGCTGTCGGGTAGCCAACGACCGACGAGATGGGTCTTCAGGCGGGTAGCGGGAATAGTCGATGTTGCAGGGGATTGGATACGGGGACGTTCTAACGTTGCTGTTCTCATGACCGGACTCCTTTTGTGGGTGGCAGTCAGTACAGGGCGCTGCTGACAGTATTACTATCGCCTTTTGTCTGCAGAGAAAAACTGATTTGAATTCACCCGATCGGGTGAATCTGGTCAAGCGTTGATGCGATCGCAATCTCCAGTTCCTGGTGATGGAGATCATCCAATCCTCTGGATCGCTGCAATTCTTTTGCTTGTCCCTGACTCATTCTAAATCGGGCAACTGGTCGCGGGGCAACAGCACCTGGATAGTGCGCGGTTTTCCGGGCTGCCGGGAAATCAGCCCCCGCTCCGCCAACGCGACCACCATCTGATGAACTGTCGGCGGTGTCACCTTGAAATAGCGTTGCAGATCGCGCTCAGCCGGTGGATAGCCATTCAGTTTGGTGTAATAGTAAATGAAAGCCAGATATTGCCCTTGTTTTTCAGTATATAGCGGTTTCATTGTGAGAGATTTCATGGTGTCAGTTGAGGTTTGCAGCTATGGAGAGCATTCAGGTTCGTCAGCACGTTGGACAGGATGGCATCCTCCATCTCGATATTCCAGTCAGATTACCCCATCAAGAGGTCGAAGCGGTCGTTATTTATCAGCCTGTTCAGTCGTTAAGGACGACAAAACCTTCTCTGGCCTCGCGCTACGGAATTTGTGCAGATGACTCAATGGTTGTTGATGACTGTGGCATCTCGGAAAGCTTGGATGATGAGCTGACTGGAGCGTTTGACTGAACATGCAATATTTATTTAGATACCAATGTTTGTATAGTTTAGTTGAAGATTGGGAAACAGAGATATAAACCCCTGCCGCAGCTCTTTCTCCCTGTTCCCCGTTCCCCCATCTGATAGACTCTGCAGCACTGAAGTGCCAACTACGAACCCACTGTTCCCCATTCCCCATTTCCCATTCCGATAGACTCTGCAGCACTAAAGTGCCAACTACGAACCCACTGTTCCCTGTTCCCTGTTCTCCGCTCCCCATTCCCCATTCCCCTTCCCATGCCAGAGATCTTCTTAGGCCGCACCGAAGAACAAGAGCGATTCCGGCAGGTGTTGCGCCGTTTGCAACCAGGCTGGTTGCAGCGCCAGTTGCCGACGCTGTCGAAACCGTTCGCGAAACCATTGGCGAAACTTTCGCCGACGCTGATGAAGCCGTTTGCCAAACCATTGGCGAAATTGCCGCAAGAACCAGACCAGGAGACGGGAAATCTTCCTTTTATCCTCCTGTTTCATGGGGAAGGGGGTATGGGGAAAACGACCTTGATCCAGCGTCTGCGGCAGATCGTGGACCAGGAGACGGCCTTTCGGGACCAGTTCCAGGTGCTGTTCCTGGATTGGGAGCGGCAGCGAGATCAGCCGCTGTCGAAGCTGAATGTGGGGCACGATTACATCGAACCCGAAACGGTGCTGCAGGGGCTGTATCAGGGGCTGGTGAAAGCGGGCTGGGGGGCTTTTTTTGAGGGCTATCGCCAGCGGGAACAGGAGATTCAGCGGGTGGAGGAGAAGATGGAGAAAGTGTTGCGATCGCGCCCCCATCCCGATCTACCCAACGAAGTCGCCAGCAGCGGCGCTCGCGGCCTCGCCTGGCTGATTCGCAGAGCGGGCCTCGACGTCTCCGCTCCCGACATGGAAACCGCCCTCAAGGTCAGCGCCGAAACCCTCCACCAGACTCGCCAATTTGTCCAGAAGGCCCTGACCCCCAAAGAATTCGATATCTATGCCCAACCCCAGGAGCGCTTAGCCGAGGCATTAGGGCAGGGCCTGGCCAAACTGTCCCAACGCCAGCCCCTGGTCCTCTTCCTTGACACCTTCGAAATTGTGGATCGGCCCGACTGCGACTACACCCTGCGCACCGCCATCCGCGGCAGCGGCCCCCGCGTCCTATGGGCCATCGCCGGACGAGCCAACCTGGCCGACAGCGGCCGTCGCGGCAGCGCCTACTTTCGCGGCTACAACGCCGACTTCCCCGACAGCTGCCTCTATGCCCGCGCCCTGAGCGAATTCAGCCTCAGCGACATTCAAACCTACTTTCAGGCCATCGTGCCCGAACGCCCCATCACCGCCGCCCAGTCTCAGGCACTGGCCCGCTTCAGTTTGGGCATTCCCTTCGTCTTGCGGGAAGCTGCCGCCATGTGGCGCGACGGCGCTGAGATGGACACCATCGTCGCCCCCGTGGACGTCGAACTCGGCCAGCTCGCCGCCCACCAGCAGGTCATCAACAAGAGCAGCGAGCGCTTTTTAGTCCATTGCTTCAGTGCCAAAGAACAAGAACAGGACTTGCAGGCCATCTATGCCCTGGCCCTGCTCCATCGCCCCCATGTAGCGCTGCTGCAGGCAATGCTGGATTGTGAAGATCTGGAGGGGCGACTGCGATCGCTGCGGCAACGCTACTCCTTCATCTGGGTCGAGCAACTGCAGCTGGCCGAAAAACTCACCCGCTTCATCCGCGACTACTTGCTGCCCGACCTGCGCCGCACCGCCCCCCTGGTACAACAGATCGTCGAACGCGCCATCGCCTGGTTAGAACTCGACCTGGAAACCCGCCTGCGTCCCCTGACTGACACCGCCGACCGCTTTGAAGACGAAGCCATTGCCAAAGCCACGATCGCTCTGGTCTACTACCAGTTCTGGCACGACGAGGACGCGGGCTGGCAAGCGCTACTGCCCCGCTTTGTGGAAGGCTGGCAATACGATCGCAGCTGGACGATCAACTTGTTGGACACCGTCGCCTTGTTCAAACCCCACTGGAGCCAGACTGGTCGCCGCCGCTTCGAACTCCTCTCCAGAGGACTTTCCTGGTCTGCCGACCCCGAAGATAGCCAGCGTCTGCTGGGTGAACTGGACAAACCCACCCCCCGCCAGTGGCTCAACGGCCAGGGACTCGACGGGCAGGGGGCCGCCGAACGCCAGACCATTCTGCGCTTCAAACAAGGCGAAGTGCTCTACCAGCAAGAACGCTACGACCGGGCGCTGTCCGTCTACCTGGAGGTAAAAACCCGGCTGACCGCCAGCACTCGCCGCCTGCAAACCGACCTGGCTGAGGCCCTCTATACCCTCAGTAAGGAGTTCATCTGGCCAGCGGGCAGTCGTTCCTCCACCTATTCCCACGCCGGAGAACAGGCAATTGAAGCCGCCATCGCCCTGAATGCAGAGCCAACCTGGGGTTATTACTACAGATTAGGGGTTGTCAAGGATGACGCAGGCCAGTATGAGGAGGCGATGGCGGCCTATCAACAGGCGATCGCCCTTGACCCCAACTATGCACTTCCTCACAATGGTCTGGGCCTTGCATATCACGCTCAGGGTCAGTATGAGGAGGCGATGGCGGCCTATCAACAGGCGATCGCCCTTGACCTCAACGATGCTTATACTCACCATGGTCTGGGCAATGTCTACGTCAATCAGGGTCAGTATGAGCAGGCGATCGCGGCCTATCATCAGGCGATCGCCCTTGACCCCAACGATGCCGCTCCTCACAATGGTCTGGGCATTGCCTACGCTGACCAGGGTCAGTATGAGCAGGCGATCGCGGCCTATCATCAGGCGATTGCCCTTGACCCCAACTATGCCTATCCTCACATTGGTCTGGGCGTTGTGTATTACCATCAGGGTCAGTATGAGGAAGCGATCGCCGCTTATCACCGGGCAATCGCCCTTGACCCCAACGATGCCGCTCCTCACAATAACTTAGGTGAAATCTGGCTTTTACAGAATCAGCTCGATCGAGCTGAAACCGCATTCAGGAAAGCCATTCAGAACGGTGGAGAACGATACAATCGCGTTTTCAGTCTGGGTTTAACGAAAGCGCTACAAGGACAGCAGGATGAAGCCATCGCCCTCTGGCAAAAGAGCCTGACGCTGTATCGCGGCACCACCCTGCAAGACCAATTGACCTGGCTCTTAATTGCAGTGGCTCTGGAGGAGGAAACCCTCACTGCCGCCCAGCTGCAGCAGCGCATCGCCCCCGCCCAGGCGGCCCAGGGCCTGCTCCAGGAGACCCTGGAGTTGGCAACGCTGCTGGCCCGCTGCCCGGTCAAACCCGCCCAGGCCGATGCCCTGATCGCGCAGTTGCAGGCAGTATTGGAGGAGGGAAAATAGAGGACGGAGGGCGGAGGACGGAGGGCGGAGGAGGGAAGAATGTCGTAGGTTGGGCATTGCCCACCGACCGGATGTCATCCCATTTTGGATGTTTCCTCGTTCTCCAGGCTGTGCCTGGGAAGGTGCAGCCAGCGGCTCCAGCCGCGCCAGTTTTGCCGGACGCAGCCAGGGCACAGCAGGCGATCGCCTCCAAAACTACGTTCCCAAATGGTGTATGGGAATGAGAAGACCTTGTAAACAGATGGTGACCGATCCGATAGACCCAAGGGTCGGTCTTGTGCCGACCCCTACAGGGATACCGCGACTCGTACGTCAGGAGAGAGATTTTTGTAGGGGCACCCCTTGTGGGTGCCCTGCTGCTATTGGCACAATGCGAATTGGACGAAAAATAGGGCGATAGACTTGCGAGTGAAGCCATACGAGTTGACCCGATAGACCCAGGGTCGGCACAAGACCGACCCCTACAGGTCACCGCGAACGAACAGCAATTGCCGTAGGGGCACCCCTTGTGGGTGCCCTGCTGTTATTGGGACCATGCCCGACCCCAAACCTCGGAGGAAAATGTCGCAGGCAGATAGGATAAAACATCCCAGTGGCTCTGATGAAAATCGATTGCCGATGGCTCAAAATTCATTGCCGATGGTTCAACATCCATTGCCGACCGCTCAAAATTGACTGCCGATAGCTCAAAATTGACTGCCAACCGCCCACAACCCATTGCCGACCGTCTGGGAATCGGCTGCAATTGACTGGAGACTCTCAGTTTTGTAGGGGTCTGACATGTCTAAAAATGTTCAAGAGTTGGCAACGGATTTGAACGGATGTAGCGGATGGCTATCCCGTTGAGGCTTATAGAGTACACATCTGTTACATCCGGTTTCATCCGCTGTAGCGGATGGCTATCCTGTTGAGGCTCATAGAGTACACATCTGTTACATCCGGTTTCATCCGCTGCCAACTTGAGTCTTAATGCACCGAATTAGCTCTGTCAGTCCACTACCAGACTGCTGCCGCTTCATTCGCTGTCTCGCAAGGAGCTGCTGGCAAAATTTGCGCGTTCGCTTGAATCAGAATAACGATTGATGATGGCTGGTTTGCCCCCTTATAGAGTAAGAAGTAAACTAAACCACTAATCGCTGGCGTCGAACGCTATCAGTTTTCCAGGATTCGCGAGGGACAGAAGGATGAACATTGCCGAAAAAATTACCCTGGGTGTTGCAACTTTGTGGGTGTTGTGGCAGCTTTTATGGATAAAGCGTGCTGCTTTTGATGGAGCGGGTATATTTCCTGCTATCATCCCAGCATTTTTTCTATTTATTATCTCGATTGTCACTGTTCTTCTTTTCCAGCTCTCACCTCTCCATCTGATCTGGCTAGCGGTCGTCTGCTTTGGTCTGGGGTTACTGGCTATTATTTTGCCTCCGATACAGTCAGCATCTCTGGGGTTTCTAACTTTGCTGGCAACGATGGTGCTCGCTGATGCAACCCAGGTAGAAGAAAAGCCAGCTAAAAAATCCTCAAAATCCTCAAAATCCTCAAAGTCCTCAGCTACCGCAAAGAAGAAACAGCAGCAAAAGCCATTAGCCAAAAAGGCGAAGGGCTTCGGGACTTAGGGTTGAGATATCCCAAGCGGTTAGTCCTCCAGGGATAAGGATGTTTGAGCGGGCGTGCGGATCCGATGCGCTCAAACATCCTTGCTTGTTTGCTTCTAATCGAATGGGTAACAGGACATCAATCAAGAGGGTTGCGGCTTTCTTGCAAAGTATCAAGCTGAGGTGAAGGTTGAGCGGGGTTCAAGTCGCTCTGCGGATCCCTGTTGTCAAGATTGGATAAAGATTGCCGGGGTTATGTCGGGATTAACCTGCTGATAATCTGCGCTTAGGGCTGGGTCGGTATTCTGCCGGAGTACTTTCAGGGAGAGGAAATGATTGCCATTTCCTCAATGTGTATCCATGCGGAATGTACTGAGCGTTCTTTTGTCCTCAGCGGCGATGCTGGGCGCGATCGCGTTTTCGGCGTCAGCCTTCACCTTGATGACGATCGGCTAGGTCGACTTAACGTCACCACCACTCTGGGCGATCCGGATAACGATGGCGACTTCGACGAGCTGTATGTTTTTGGCACTCGCTCCTTCTCGATTTGGGATGACACTGGCACTCTGATCTTCGACAGCGGTGACGAATTCGAGCGCAAAGTGGCGGAGCTGTTCCCCAACTTTTTCAACTCCACCAACGACGAGAACAACTTCGACAACCGCAGCGACAACAAAGGTCCTGAACCGGAAGGCATCACCCTCGGTAGGGTTGGCGGGCGCACTCTAGCTTTCATTGGTCTGGAACGGGTTGGCGGCTTCATGCTGTACGACGTCACCGATCCCTTCAGTCCCTTCTTCCTGGACTATGTTAACAACTGCGACTTCAGCGGCGATCCGGAAGCCGGAACTGCGGGCGACCTTGGCCCCGAAGGACTGCTCTTCATTGATGCCAAAGACAGCCCCAATGGCCACCCGTTGCTGGTGGTGACCAACGAAGTCAGCGGCACCACCACTATCTACTCCAGCGTCCCCAAACCGAGAACAGTATTGGGGCTGCTGCTGGCGGCAGGTGCGATCTGGCTGGGTCGCAAGCGCCTGCGCCAGTCTGCCCAGTCATCCCATTTTGGATTTTAGATTGGCGATTTTGGATTTTCCTCGTTCCCATGCTCTGCTTGGGAACGTAGCTTTGGAGGCTCCGGCCTCCTGTGCTTCTTTTCATCTGGCGAAACTCGTGCGGCTGGAGCCGCTGTATGCCCGTTACCAAACACAGCCTGGTAACGAGGAAGCCAGGATAAAGAAGTAGGTTATTTTGAAAAATTTGCAAAGCAAGCCTTGTGCCCTTTGTGCTTTTATGGTTCACTTTCTGCCTTCTGCCTTCTGCCCTCTGCCTTCTGCCCTCTGCCTTCTGCCCTCTGCCTTCTGCCTTCTGCCCTCTGCCCTCTGCCTTCTGCCCTCTGCCTTCTGTTATGTCAATTTTTTGTGAAGCTGGGTCTGCAACAATGACGTTTGAATGAAATCTGGTGCTATCCTGGAGGCAAAGGCATCTACTTGCTAGAGGTGATTTTGTAATGAAATGTCGAACCCCAATTGCGATCGCACTTTCCTCGATCGTTGTTGCCGCCACCAGTTCTATGGCCTTAGCGCTGGCCAATCCGTCAGAATCGGCTGAGATTCAAGACACAACCGCACCGACCAATCGGGTGGAATGCAAACGCGGCGATAAGTGCTAAGCAGCGTATCAAGGACGCATGTATTAAGGAAATAAGATTAGCAGCTTGAACGCTCCTCCAGATTTGTCCCTTCACAACTCTGGTAGATGGGGGAGTGCTTTTTGTTTTTTGAGATGATTGTTTATGTTGAGATGAAGGCAGGAGGCAGAGGGCAGGAGGCAGAAGGGAAAGTTTGAACAGCCCCTTAGCTTTTACCCAAAACCCTTATGCCTGTTTAAGGTAAACCATTCCATTCGGCATTGTGGTGTCCTGGAAATGAGTCTGGTCTAAACTTGCCTCTCTCAATTTCGCCCCCCTGAGATTCGCTCCTCTGCAATCTGCTCTTGACAGATTAGCAGCGGTTAGATTTGCCCAACTCAAGTCAGCACAATAAAGACAGGCCCCGCTCAAATTTGCCTGGAAAAAATAAGCGCTGCTGCAATGGGCCTCGCTCAAGTTTGCGTTGCTCAAGTCGGCTTGATAAAGATATGCCTGGTAAAACTCTGCTTCGCACAGCATTGCCTGACTCAGAATCGCCTGATTTAAATGAGCTGCGATCAGCTTTGCAGCGCGGAGATTCGCCCTCAGCAATTGCGCCTGATTCAAATTGGCTCCTTTCAGATTCGCCTCCTCAAGCGTCGTGCCAATCAGGTTTGCCCCACCCAGATCGGCCTCTTTGAGGATTGCCCCACTCAAGTTTGCCGCAATCAGGTTGCCGTCCTGAAAACAAGCGAGTCTTAAATCGGCCCCGCTCAAGCAAGCATCCACTAATTCCACTCCACTGAGATTGGCACCAATCAGTTCTGCTTCGCTCAAGTTTGCCTGACTTAGATTTGCCGCTCTCAGATCGGCTTCGCAGAGCACCGCTCCCCCACAATCGGCCCCGCTCAAGTCAATCCCTGCCAGCATTGCCCCATTCAAGTTTGTGCCGCTTAAGTCAGGAGACACGTGCGGATTTGCCGTTTTCCAGACATTCCATTTCTCTATTCCCTGCTGTAACAGGGCTAGATGCTCTAGATTGGCCATTCCAGATTTCCTTCCTTCGCATCCGCCCTTGCTATTCCTTCCGCCGGTGAATAAAGTCCCGACCCGTGACATTTTCAATTGCTGCCAGGGCAGCTGCTGATCCCGCCAGTATATCCCGTTCTTCGCCTCCCAGGTAGAGGCGTCCAAAACTGCCGACAGCCTGAATTTGCAAGATATTGATTTGAGCGGCCTTCTCAGATTCATTGGCAGCCAGGGCAATATAAGCTGCCGGTTCTACCTCCAGCACATACAGGGTCTGCCCTGCCAGGATCATCTCACCCCGACGGTTGCGGTTAATCAGCTGAGCATGGTGTGGATCGATATTGCGGATAATCTGGCTAGACACGACGCGGGGCTTCAGGCGATCCCGTTCGTTGACTCCCAGGGCATCCAAAATGGCTCGTCCAGACGCCCGCGTCTCGCCCTGCTTACTGGAATGAATCTCCAATAGACCAAACAAACGTTCGACAAATAACACTCCTGGGCGCACGACTGCCGCCTTCAACGCCACATCTGTGATCCGATTAATCTCAATTCCGGGGGAAATTTCAACCCAAAGCGATGTATCGCCTGGTAAGGGCAGAAAACCAATCGCTACAGTTCCCATATAAGCTGCATGCTGGGGCTGCAAGCTGTCGAGATAGACATAACTGCGTAGTTCTACGCCCAAAGGTTTACTCTCCGTTGATTGGGGACCCTGCGATCGCAAGGAAACAACATCTGAGTTTACCGCGTTTTTCAGGGGATAGGGTTCAGGGAACGGGGAACAGGGAACAGGGAACAGGGGATAGACTCCAGGATCTTACACCATATATTCAATCCAAAATCTAAAATCTAAAATCTAAAATCTAAAATGGGTGAGGTAGCGGAAGAGATATTCGCTCAGCTCCAGGTGATGACGTGCTGCTGTCGTCGAAGCCCCCCACACGGTGACACCATGATTGCGGATCAGAAGGGCAGGAACTGCAGGAGGATGGGATTGCATGCGATCGCGAATCTCCCCAGCAATCCGGGGTACCTGCAAATAATTCGGGAACACCGGCATCGACACTTGCGGCTCCTCTTGCCAAACCCCCAACCCTTTCAGCATCTCCAGCGGCGGCAACGGCAACACCTCGCCCTCTGCCGCTTCCTGGGTCAATTGACAGACCAGATTTGCCTCCACTGAGTGAACGTGATAGCAAGCGTTCGCCTCCGGGAATAACGCGTAGAGTGCTTGATGGATGCTCGTTTCCGCCGAAGGCCGTGCCTCTAGATCCGGTCGTTCCAGTACCTCGCCCTCCGGCCCAAGACGGACAAAACCATTGAGATTCAAATCCCCCTTATCGCAGCCGCTTGCTGTAATCCAAAAGCTGCCATCGGGCAACCGAGCTGACAGATTTCCCGCCGTTCCCACCATCCAGCCTTGAGCGTAAAATCGTTGCGCTGCTGCGATCAAAGTCGGTCGAGGGTCAGCAGGGAAAGAAGGGTACATAGGATTGAGCACGGGCAGGTATGGGTCGCGGTTTGCTGGATATCTACAGGATAGAGGATTGCGTAAGATACAATCTCATAGATCTCTTCTGTGGGCAGCAAGTTAGCTGTATAGCGATCGCTCCAAACCTGCTAACATCAGACACTTGCGGTTGCTTCAGTCTCTATTGTCCGAAGTGTTCCAGCAGTTCCTCTGGGGAGAGGGTGGCAAGCTGCAGCAAGAGTTGTGCGTAGTCTTCGGGAGACAACTCTGCTAGCGGTTGAACCAGAGTCGCAAGTTGTTCGTCGACGCTGCCAAACCGAACTTTCAACATATTTTCGATGGTGAGGCGGCGTTCTTGGGTACGCTCTTGCTGGATTCTGAGTTCGGTGGCCCGTTCTTTTTCCAGATCTTGCTCTAAAAGATCTTGATAAACATCTGCTAGCTTTGCCATGGGTATGTTGTCCCCTTCTGTGCGATTGCTCTACTCTATAGTAACCATAGTAATCGGCTCCCCTGTTCGCGACTTTAGCGACAGATTAATTGACCCTGGGGAACAGATTAGATTCAGCCACCTTTGGTGTAAGGTCGATTGCGATTGGCCTGGGTTGGCGAGCCTATTAATCGGTTCATCGATTTACAGTCCTGGAGAGTTATGCTCAGGAATCATGGGAAATGGGTCCAAATTTTCTAGACTTGCTATTTTGCTGAATTTGCATCCTGCCTCTTTGCCTGCTCTTTATCCACACGGTTGCGTTCTAGCAGAGTTGCGATCGCGCCAGCCAAAATAAACAAAACACACTCAGCAACCAGAGCAAACACGACTTGGAAGGTCAGTGCCCGAGAAGGGGCGCTAACCCCACTATGCTTCGTGCCAGCGATCGAAATAGTGGACTGACATTGCTAATTTGGTGCAATAGAGTTAGGGTGTCGAAAAGGCTATAAACCTCAATCGAGAGACCCTGGCAGCACTAAAGTGCCAACTACGAATTTACACGATTTTAGGTATGTCAGAGCAATAGATTATTTTGAACACCTTGCAAAGCAAGACTTTCAGGGAGCGATCGACCAGTCAGGATTTTTGAGCGCACGGGTTTCCCGCGTGCGCTCAAAAATCCTTATTGCTAGAGGACCACCGGCTTTCAAAATAACTGTCCAGGTTGTGTGGCAGAATCAATAAATCAATAGAGTAATATTGACTGAATTCAATCTGATTATTCTTCCATTTACCTTTGCCCATGACCGCATCTCTACCGAACCTGCCCTCGCAGTACGATCCCAAAGCCACCGAAGCCAAATGGCAGCAATATTGGGAAACCAACCAGGTGTTCCAAGCTGACCCCACCCATAGCGGCGAACCCTACTGCGTCGTCATCCCCCCCCCCAATGTCACGGGTAGACTGCACATGGGCCATGCCTTCGAGAGCGCCCTGATCGATACCCTGGTGCGCTATCACCGCATGCAAGGGCGCAACACCCTCTGGATTCCTGGTACCGACCATGCCAGCATTGCCACACAGACCATTTTAGAAAAACAACTCCTTGCTGAAGGGAAACACCGCAATGATATCGGTCGAGCGGCATTCCTGGAACGTGCCTGGCGCTGGAAAGAACAGTCCAGCGGTACCATTGTTGGACAGCTTCGCAGTCTGGGCGTTTCTGTAGACTGGTCGCGGGAGCGGTTCACGATGGACGAGGGCCTGTCCAGGGCAGTGATGGAAGCCTTTGTCAGCCTTTATGAAGAAGGGGCCATTTATCGGGGCAAATACATGGTCAACTGGTGTCCCCAGAGCCAGTCAGCAGTTTCAGATCTGGAGGTGGAGCAAATGGAAGTGAACGGGCACCTCTGGCACTTCCGCTATCCGCTGACTGATGGTTCGGGAACAGTAGAAGTGGCGACGACGCGACCGGAGACGATGCTGGGCGACACAGCAGTGGCCGTGAATCCCAACGACGAGCGCTATCAACACCTGATTGGTAAGACAGTGACGCTGCCGATTATGGAGCGAGAGATCCCGATTATTGCAGATGAATTTGTAGATTCAGAGTTCGGCACTGGCTGCGTCAAGGTGACACCTGCCCACGACCCCAATGACTTTGAGATGGGGCAACGCCACCACTTGTCATCGATCAATATTATGAACAAAGATGGCTCGCTGAACCAGCAGGCAGGGCCATTCCAGGGGCAGGATCGGTTTGAGGCGCGTCAGGGAGTTGTCCAGCAGTTGGAAACGGAAGGCTTTTTGGTGAAGGTGGAGGACTATACCCACAATGTGCCCTATAGCGATCGCGGCAAGGTGCCCGTAGAGCCGCTAATCTCGACCCAATGGTTTGTCAAGATTCGGCCGATGGCAGACCGGGCACTGGACTGTCTGGATAACCATCGCTCGCCCCAGTTCGTGCCAGAGCGCTGGACAAAGGTCTATCGCGATTGGTTGGTGAAGCTGAAGGATTGGTGCATTTCGCGGCAGCTCTGGTGGGGTCATCAGATTCCTGCCTGGTATGCTGTCAGCGAAACGGGGGGCGAGATTGGTGACAATACTCCCTTCATAGTTGCGCGAACGGAAGCTGAGGCCCAACAGCAAGCAGTGGCAAAGTTTGGCCCAGAGGTGGAACTGCAGCAAGATCCAGATGTGCTGGATACCTGGTTCTCGTCCGGTTTGTGGCCGTTCTCAACAATGGGTTGGCCTGACAAGACCGCTGACCTGGAGCGCTATTATCCAACAACAACCCTGGTAACGGGGTTTGACATCATCTTTTTCTGGGTAGCACGAATGACGATGATGGCAGGACATTTCACCGGGCAAATGCCGTTTAAGGATGTCTACATCCACGGTCTGGTGAGGGATGAGAAGAACCAGAAAATGTCCAAGTCGAGAAATAATGGTATCGATCCGCTGCTTCTGATTCACCAATACGGTACCGATGCCCTGCGCTATACGTTGATCCGGGAGGTGGCAGGTGCGGGTCAGGATATCCGGATGGAGTACGATCGTAAAACGAAGGAGTCGGCGTCGGTGGAGGCGTCTCGTAACTTCACCAACAAGCTATGGAATGCGGCCCGGTTTGTATTGATGAATTTAGCGGGACAGACGCCAGAACAGTTGGGATGTCCAGCAGCGGACGATCTGGAGTTGTCTGACCGCTGGATCTTGTCGCGCTTTTATCAGACAGTGCGGGAGAGCTGCGATCGCATCGATCGCTATGGTCTGGGTGAAGCAGCCAAGGGACTGTACGAGTTCATTTGGGGTGACTTCTGTGATTGGTACATCGAACTGGTGAAGATGCGTTTGCGACAAGAAGGAACCTCTCAAACCGTCGCTCGACAGGTGCTGGCTTTCGTTCTGGAAGGAATTCTAAAACTGTTGCATCCGTTCATGCCCCACATTACCGAGGAGATCTGGCAAACGCTGACTCAGGCAGAAACAGGGCAGTGTCTGGCACTACAGTCCTACCCTGCGGTCGATAACAGCGCTATTGATGCTGAATTGGAACAACAGTTTGAGTTGCTGATTGGCACGATTCGTACCCTGCGCAATTTGCGGGCAGAGGCAGAGATTAAGCCAGCGGTGAAGGTGAAGGCAATTTTGCAGAGCGATCGCGATCGCGAACACCAGATCTTAGCTGCAGGCCAATCCTATATCCAGACCCTGGCCAAAGTTGAAACCCTGAGCCTGGTTAAAACTCTCGAGCCTGCTGACCTAGAACAAACCCTGGTTGGCGTCACCGGAACCGTGCAAGTGCTGCTTCCCCTCGCTGGGGCAACCGACATCGAGGCTCTCCGCGCTAAGATCCAGAAATCCCTGGGTAAACTCGACGCTGAGATTAAATCGCTCTCTGGTCGTCTCAACAATGCCAAATTTGTCAACAAAGCACCCGCTGACGTCGTACAAGGTGCCCGCAATGCCCTGGCAGAAGCAGAGAAACAGGCCGAGATCCTCCAGGATCGCCTCCGACGACTCTGAGCCATTTTGGATTTTGGCTTGCCGATTTTGGGTAGATTGAAGGCAGAGGGCAGGAGGCAGAGGGCAGAAGGAAAAGGTTGATTGTCTGTTGAAGGCAGGAGGCAGGGGGCAGGAGGCAGAGGGGAAAGGTTGTTTGAATATAAGGCAGGAGGCAGAATGTAGGAGGCAGAAGGAAAGGTTTGCTACAGCTGGTTTTGCACTTTTTGTTCTGTCCTAAATATATTCTCGTAGTGTTATAAAATCTATCTTCCGGTGATTTGCGATCGCTCCTGACTTGTGACCTCTTTTCTATCCTTCTGCCCTCTACCCTCTACCCTCTGCCTTCTGCCTTCTGCCCTCTGCCTTCTGATACAGTAATAGGGAATGCATCCCAGGGTTGGAGTCCAATCGGGTTTTGAATTTCAAACGTGGCTTCCTGTTGATTTTCCTCATCTGCCTCCTGGCTACAGGGTTGGCCATGTTTCTCATTGGCGGCATCGATCCTGATGAAGTCAAAACAATTGTCAAACAGGCGGGGATTTGGGCACCGATTGTTTATGTTGCCATTTATGCGATCGCAACCCTGCTCATTCTCCCTTCCACTGCCCTGAATCTTGCCGGCGGTCTTATTTTTGGTCCCTGGCTCGGGACGCTCTGGACAAGCGTCTCTGCTGTCATTGCTGCCATTATTGCCTTTGCCTTTACCCGCACCATTGGCCATCAAACCATTACGGCCAAACTCGCTGGACGCTGGCAAGCGATTGATGCTGAGCTCAGCCAGGGAGGGATCTTCTACATGTTTGCCATCCGACTGTTGCCCATTATTCCCTATGGTCTAGTGAACTTTGCCGCCGGTCTTTCCTCCATTCGGTTCAGAGACTACCTCTTGGGTACGCTTCTCGGCACTGTTCCAGGCATTTTCCCCTTCGTCCTCATGGGGCACACTGGCGCCACAGCCCTGAAAACAGGAGATGTGTTACCCCTGATGGGGGCGTTGGGATTAGCTGGAGCTATGGTGGGTGTTGCAACCTGGTATCGTCGCCATCGCCGTCCGCCCAAAACTTAATCAGGGTGTAACTGGCGCAGGAGGGCCATAGTGTTCTGGAGTCGGCAAGCCGCCTAATCCCAGCTCTAAGATCGCTTCGATCGCTTCTGACTGCTCTGCCGGTGACACGGCTGTAGGTTCGGATCGCTCTTCCTCGGAGTCAGGGCTAGACGCAACCAGAGCTGGAGGAGCGGCCGAAGACAAATCTGCTCCTGCCTCAGCCACTGCATTCGGTGAGGGGGCAGGGGCTGCAGGTTGGGGCACTCGATAGGGAACGGAGCGGCGAAACGAGCTGGCGACGCGATCGCGCTTCGCCGCCGATCGCAGCGCTGCCGTATTGGCTGACGCCTGCATTGGTGCCAGGATTTGAGCAAATTGAGCCTGTTGATGCAAATGTTGGGTCGAGGACACCAGACCGCTCAACCCCTTCATCAACCGACGCACATCGTCACGGAACGCCGGATCTCCAGTTAGATCGTCCAGATCGGAGGTAATTTTTTGGGCATTTTGAAAGGTGACCCGCGCCGCATCCAGGGTTTGTTGCAACACCAGGATATTGTCTGGATTGTTCAGGCTATTCGACAGATCGCGGAGATTGTTCGAAGCTTCAGCCGCATTCGTGGCCAGAGTTTCCAGATTGTCCAACAATCCCCGCTGCTCGATCTGAGTGACCATAGGCGCCAGATCGCTTGCGATCGCACGCAGGTTAACGCTAGCCACCTCAATGTTACTGAGCGTGCTGACTAACGTCGCGCGATTTTCAGCCACCAATTGATTGAGCTGCGCTGAAGTGAGCGCCAGTTCATCCGCTGCCCGCCCCACCCGGGTCAAGGTTGGCGAAACGCTGCCCAGTTCGCGTTGGGCAATCCGCTCCAGAATAGCCAACTCTGCAGCAGCCTTGGCAATATTCGCCGTAGCGTCAGAGGTATTTTTCGTCAGCGACTTGATATTTGCAAACAGTTCGGGATCGGAGAAAAGATTGGTAAAGCGAACCGCAGAGCGAACCAATTGATAAGAACTCGCACCGATCTCGCCCTCCAGGCGGGATTTATGACAAACAATCAGTTCTTGGTTGCACTTACGACTCAGAGGCTTTGCCAGTTTAGCCGCTGCGGGCAAGGGAGTCAGGGGAGTAATATCAATAGTCGCTTGCCCCAGAAAGCCAGACTGGTTCGCTTCAATCAAGGCATCGCTCGGCATGCGCAAATTCGGATTGCCCACTTCAACGGTTGCCACTGCTCCATTCGACTCTGCTTTGATCCGGGAAACACGACCAACCTGGACGCCTCGATAGCGAACAGAGGCTCCCTCTTCCAACCCGGCAGCGTCCTCAAAAACAATGCTAAACCTGTAGCTGTTACCGCCAAAGAACACACCCCGCAGCCACAAAACCAGGCCGCCAAAAATACCCAATCCGAGCAATATCAAAAGACCGACCGATCCCTCTCGAAAAATTCGCGATCCCATATTTGTTCCTCACACATCCTCACATGTTTATGATAGGGGCCTGAGAAAAATTATTGGACGAGCTTGATTTTGCGCCACTCGCTCAATAATTTAGACCTAACGGATTGGAGCCACAACCGGTGTGGCTGGCTTCGACTCCATAAATGGCTGACCTGCGACTTGAATTGGCCCCTGCAAGCTGCCGCTCAGAAACTGTCGAATCAGAGGATGGTCAGTGCTATCCAGCTGCTCCACCGAACCCTGCCATTGCACCTTGCCTCGATAAAGGCATACAACTCGATCGCCAGTGCGACGGATGGTGCTGTGCTGGTGAGTGACTACTGCATAGGTTGTGCATCCTTGCAATGCGTGCAGTCGCCGGATCAAATCCTCAATCACTGTGGATGCCACTGGATCGAGTCCTGCTGTCGGTTCGTCATACAGGATCGCTTCAGGCAGATCGTTAGGATCGTCTGGATTGGCCATTACGGCTCGGGCAAAACTGACCCGCTTGCGCATGCCCCCAGACAGATCCGCTGGCAGGAGATGGCCAATCCCTGGCAGGCCGACCATTTCCAATTTTTCATTGACCAGTTCGCGAATTCGCTTGGACGAGAGGTTCGAGTGCTGATAGAGAGAAAAACCAACATTTTCATCCACAGTCAAGGAATCAAACAGCGCTGCTTGTTGGAACACCATACTGACATTAAGGGCAGTATCTCCATCCTCGACCAACCCTCGCCGTTGCTTGCCTTTGATATAGATTTCACCCGAATCGGGCATCAGCAAACCAGACATAATGCGCAAAATCGTTGATTTCCCGGTGCCAGAGGGACCAATGATGGCCAGCGCTTCTCCTGGATAAATAGCTAGATCGACCCCATCCAGAATGACATTGTTGCCAAAGGATTTGGATACCCCCTTGAGTTCAATCAACGGCTCAGACATCGCAAAAAATTAGAGTTGACAGTAAAGGATTCAGAGTCGCAAGTTAGCATTCCTGATTCAGTCCTGGTTCCGGAGGGGGGCCGCCAATCTCGCTGAGCGTTGATTGCTGCAGCCCGACAAATTTTGGCAACTTCACACGGATCGATCGCTGTTCTCCTGTTACACAAGTTTATAGCCTACCACTGGTCGCGATGAAAAAGTCCTGTGCATGGCAGAGGGCAGAGGGCAGAGGGCAGGAGGCAGAGGGTCGGAGGCAGGAGGCAAAGGGCAGAAGGTCAAAGGCAGACAGGAGAACCAATACAGAAAGCAGTATCCTGGCCGAACCAATCCCCATATAGCACTACGAGAACAGATTAGGACATGACAAAAAGCTCAAACCCAGATGTAGTAAACCTTTTCCTTCTGCCGTCTGCCTTCTGCCGTCTGCCGTCTGCCTTCTGCCTTCTGCCTCCTGCCTCCTGCCGTCTGCCTCCTGCCTTTTGCTATACCTGGCAACGCCATACAATCTTAAAGATAAGGTTTACGAAATCTATTTTAAGTAATGTTACCAAGAGAAGACCTCCTCAAGGGCCTTGAACATCGAGATTGCGCAGTTCGAGTGCTCGATCGGGCTGAACAAGCGCTCCGAACCTGGGAAGTGGTACTGACAGATTTTCTGGCCCCGCCTGAGTTGGCCGAAATTCAGTCTTTGTTCAACCGCTTGACAGAGATACAGATTTTGGCCGGGGGCGGCTATCCGCAGGCAGAGCGGCAGCGGCTCGCGATCGCACGCTCAGAACTGCCCCTCGACCCTGATTCAGTCCAGATCGTGGCCCTGGAGATCGCTGGCAACTTCCTCTTCGACACCGCCAGCCACCGCGACTTTCTGGGGGCAATATTAGGCACAGGAATTGTGCGCGAAAAACTCGGCGATGTCCTGATACTGGGCGAACGCGGTGCCCAGGCCCTCATCGTCCCCGAACTGGCAGAATTTTTGCAACTGAACTTGACCCAGGTGCGTTCAGTGCCCGTCAAAACCCGTTCCATCGGCTTGGGCGAGCTGAAAGTGCCCCCTCCCCGCACCAAATCTCTGACCACCGTTGAGGCATCTATGCGCCTGGACGCGATCGCATCTGCAGGCTTCGGCATGTCCCGCAGCAAAATGGTCGCCCTGATCGAATCAGGAGCTGTGCGCGTGAACTGGAAAGAGGTCGCCCAACCCAGCCATCTCGCCAAATCGGGCGACCTGATCGCCATTCGCGGCAAAGGCCGCCTCGAAGTCGGCGAAGTAGCCCTGACCAAAAAAGGTCGCCATCGCGTCCAGCTCACCCGGTTTGTTTGATTGATTGCTCTGATTAAAGAGTGCTGATCGCTTTTTGATTTTTTATCATTCGCACTGATTCCTTATGGGCTATCGAACAGACCAAAGCGGCGGAACCAGGGAAAGAGAATGGGAGGGGAAATTGCGATCGCAACCTGACAACTCCTGACTTGTAGGATGGGCACGCCTCGTTTTGCCCATCGCGAGCCTGTGATGGGCACGGGCGTTGCCCTTTGCCCATCCTACTGATGGCTTACACTAAGGCAGAAGCGGAAACGGAAACAGGGAATGGTAAGGGAAATTGCGATCGCAACCTGACAACTCCCCACCCCCAAAGAGGAAACAACAGCAGGACAGAAATGTCCTATCCCATCAACCCATCGACCGCACCTGACATCAGGTCGGTGGGCAATGGCCACCCTACAAATTTCTCCGTCCTCCGCCCTCCGTCCTCCATCCTCCACCCTCCGCCCTCCATCCTCCACCCTCCGCCCTCCGTCCTCCCCAAACAAGATTTTCCCCGGATCGATAATTAATCTTCGTGTAGTGAGGGATGGGAGAATCGCTCGACTTGCAGGAAAACACTCAAAAAGTGACATTCCTGCGGTACTCTGTTATGGACTGCTCGCCTGAATCGCAATTCAGCAACGCCAACCCGGCCTGCAAAGCAGTCTCTCCCACAATTGTGATGTTGCAAAAGCATTCATCTCATTGGGAAACACCAAAAAGAGTAGAGAGCGATACTGAGAACATCCAGTAAAACCCGTCCATTGCAGAAATCAGAGCTTTTCCCTCCCGGCAAAACTGCAGATTTCCAGAATGGACGGAGGTTTAAACCCTAAAAAAATCTAGATTTCGGAGTCCCTCTTGCTAAAATGGCAGCTGTTGAGGTAAACCTGATGAAGGCTAAAAGATCCTGAAGGTTTAGCGCAGCTCCCCTGGCTGCGGTGCCAGACGGCTTGATATCTGCTGTAAAAGCTGATAATGTTCCGAAAAACGTTCGCCCTCCCGACTTCTATACCCTGAGTCAACGTTATCCTCAGTTTTTTACCGACTTACCGCAGAAAACAGGAAATTAGGACATGAGTATGAAAGCAAAAAGCCTTTTGGGTCTGTGCGCGGCGGCTGCAGTTGTCGCTGTACCCCTGTCAGCCTCCGCCGTGGATGTTGAAGTAGATGGTCCAAAGCTCAGATATAACGATCTGCCCGCCATCCCCGTTCTACCGAAGAAATTTGTCTTCCCGATTCTGACCGAAATGGTCAGCGATCCTTCCATCACGACCAACTCGCCGATCGCCGACCAGTATCCCCCACCGCCGATCCCCGATCGCGTCACCTTAGATGACCTGCCGGGCATCCGCGCCGAGTACACCACTGTACTCAATACCTGGTACGAAAAAGTCAGAGAATGCCTGCAAGAGAAACCCAAACTGATCCGCGTTGCTACAGGCGAGCCGATTCTGTTTGAAGGCAAAGAAGGCACGATTGTTCTCAATTCTAGCGATCGCCCCGTTTGCATCGACTAGACTATTTTCCCATTCGGCTGCATTGACCTGACAATGTCAGCCAAACCCATTCCCCCCGGATTCCAGCTGCGAATCTGGGGGGAATCACTTTGATATAGATCGCAAAATTATTCTACTGGACTGACACAGCTAATTGGGTGCATTAGGTAGGGTGGGCAGGACTCACCAAATCAGAAGAGTTATGGGAATTCTAAAGCACCATTTTAGGCATGTCAGACCACGATCCGTAAATTTTTCGGTGATAAATTTCTGCCCAATTCGAGCAGGCAACTCAGATCGCGACTATCGGAGCTATGTCTATTTGAGTGGCTCTGGAAGTGCCCATCCTCAAGGAGCGGCTTGGAGTGAGTGCCAAGGAAACCGTCCTGACTTTTCCCGCTAAGTCCTACAACTACCAGATAGCAAGGATTCCGGAGCTTGAATCTATTCCCAATAATCCAGTTTTGTTGAGAATTGCTCACGAGCTTGCAAGGTTTTCCGCCTGCTAGAATCGATCAGTTTTTTCTCTCCAAAAGATAACGGGAAAAGTCAGGGAAACCGTCGAGCAAATTCGGGAAAATCCATATCGGCAGGACTGATTAGGTTTTTCTGAGTACACAGACACTGCTCCGGTTGAGACGTCAATGTTTGTGCATTTCCGTAAACGAAGGGGAGGGGAGGGGTGAATAACCTTCCAAACTGGGTCCCCACCTTCTAGCTCCTATATCCCTTACCCTGTCTAACTTTATCGCATCTTGTCACTGCTTGAGGGGAAAGTTCAACCCATTGCCCTACAGGGCATGGCCCCAGGACATTCACAATCTGACTCCGGCGTCCGCTAACTGCTGTTAAGCTCCGCTTTGCTTTACCGGTTTGCCCTTTAATGGCCTCTATCCGACGTAATTCATCCAGTACTGTCGTTTTCAGCCACTTTTTCCAGATCCCCTTGATCGTTTTGGCAGGAGCTGCACTCATTGCTTTTTGACCGGCTGTTGTGAGCTGGAGTTTCTTGCCGTCCAGTTTGGCTAGCCCGCCTGCTTGTATTAGCATTACCCAGGCAAAGGGCGCGATCGCGCCAATGGGATCCTGACCATTATCACCCAGTTCAGGAGTGCCGCTGTAGTAGTCGCCGTCCTGGAGTAGGGGTGCGATCGCGTTCAAAGTGGCCTTACTAGGCATCAGCGTTTTGTCGCTCGCACTCGCCTTACCCAGCTGAACGAACCGCAGAATCGCCAGCAGATCGTACTGAGCAGTTTGCTCGGTACAGCGGCTCACCGCTGGAACCTCCTTAGTCTTCTCCGCAGGACGGCGCTTTTCAACATCCAGGTAACGACGCTTAACCTGAACGGTCTGAGGGGATGTTCTGTACCAGGTAATGTTAAGGGTTCAGGCTCAGGGACAAAGCGCTTGAGTTGGAGACACAAATCTTCTGGAATCAGATCGGCAGGACTGTAGTGGCTGACGGGGTAGAAAAAGAGATCCAACTTAGCCGCAGGTTGTTTGGACCAATACAAAAGTTTAACCCTTCCTTGATTGTTTTGAGCAAAGGCAGTTTGGAGGTTGCCATAGTTCTGAACGATTAAGTTTGCGTATTGCAATGTCTCTTGAAAACTTTGCTATCAAAAGATTCTATCCCTTAGCAATACACAAACACTGAAAGAATCACAATTTTCTATATGTTTAATAGACCTGTCCGAGAACTAGAGTGGGAGCCCTCATCCAGGAGCTTCCACGCCAATTTCCGAATGAGTCTAATTAGTATGCTTGACTGTTCCACCCAACCAATAATCCTGGTTTCTACCTGTACAACTCCAGACCATCCAATTCCTTCGCTTGCATCAAAGCCTTGAGCTGCTCCAATTCTTGTTTCATGGCAGCGCGTTCGGCCCCCAGCATCGCATTTTCAACCTCCAGCGCCTCTCGCGCTGCGGCTTGTCGCGCCTGATCTTGTTCGATCAACTGCCTGACTGAATGTGAAAGCCTTGCTTCGCCAATCCCCTGACATTGAGTGCTGGAACGCAGCAACGCGAGTCAGATCCCCCATCCGACTCTATAGCAATTCTCAGGCTAGTGAGGTATGGAAATATGCCCCTGCCTTCGGCAGGGGCATATTTCCATGTACTGCAGTCGCACGGGAACCGCTCTATAGCACTACAAAAATAGAGATGTAGGACAGAACAAAACGCTAAAACCCAGATACCGTCAAATTCACCCTCCACTCTTCACTCTTCACCCTTCACTCTTCACCCCTCTGCCTTTTCCTATACTCTCCCAACTGTACAGGCAAAATCAATTGTGCAATCCAAATCTATTGGCATCCTTGAAACTCAAGCCTTTCCCCATCGCATTATTACAATTTATTGGGTGCCTCAATCAAGACACCTGTAACCGTGATATGAGTACTACCATTGGACGAATAGAAAATTCGTAGGGTGGGCACTGCCCACCAACCTTATGTAAGTGCCATTCAGCCCTATCACAGGTAAACCAGACTATGCCCCCCCCCAAAATGAAACCCTGGATTGTCAGAGCGATCGCTTTTTTAGCTGCGATCGTTCTTACTTTTACCCAAACAGCAACGCCAGTTTTAGCGACAAGCGAATATAACTCCCCTTTAGTAGGTAAGCCATATAGCACTTACAATCTCGGAGAGTATGAGGTAACAGAAGCCCCCGTTGTGGTTTCCGATTACGACTTGCTGGTTGCTCTCGGCAATGACTCTCAAGATAAAGGCTATCTGGTCGCTCTCAATACGCGCAATGACTTAAATAATGATGGGGATGTTACTATACCACCTTCTTTTCCCGGCAAGTTCGAGGGCTTGACCGTGAATGAAGCCTCAGCCTATGCAGTTAAAGGAAAAGCTCTGGTTGCTTTTGCCCTTCCAGCAGAACTCGGTCAGTCCCTCAAAACAGAATGGTTCGTGAGGGCGAATGAGGATTTACTCCCTCCAGTTGTAGCTGGAGATTACGTTTATCTCATCGATCGAACGGGCAAACACTATCGAGTCAACAGACAACAAGGTCAGAACGCATCTATCGATTCTTCTTGGACGGGAACCATTCTGGCGGGCGATGTTAGCTATCCTCCCGTAACGGATGGGCGCTCTTTGTTTTATGAAGTGGATAATCGCTATCTAATTGCAATGGATTTGGAGTCTGGTCAACAGCGTTGGCAGTTTGATCTTAAGAAAACAATCTGTGGCCCTTTAATGGTTTCAGAAAAGGGATTTTTAGGGTCTCTAGTGTGTGACTATATTTCATACGCAGGTGGAGGCACGCAGACATCATATTCTGCTGTGTCCTTATCAACTGAAGACCAGAAGTTACAATCGTTCGGTTTAATAATTTGCGGGTCGCCATATCCGGACTGCAAAGTGATTGATTCGAGCCTGGGTCACAGTTTAGCCGTGTATCAGGAGCACGATCCTTGGTTATATACCTCTGTTGCGTTAGCAGAATTTCTAGAATCAGGGACTGTTAACGTAGGCACGGCATTTATGAAGCGTTGGGGATGGGGATCGAATCGTTATCTAGCTCCCCGCCAATATCCTTCCGAAGCACCAAACAGTTCTTTCCTCGCAGTTGGTGGTCATACGATTATAGTTCTACCCAAATGGGTCGGCTATCGCGACATGCATAATGCTAATTTCGACCAATACAAAACCGATATAAGCATCACAGCTCCCCCAACGGTTGGACCAGATGGCTCAGTCTACATCACCGGACAAGGAAGCGATGGCAAATATCACGTCGAACAGATCAAAGATATGGCAGAAAATTAATTCACTAATTTTCAAAACGAATGAATCCCAAGCGCCCATCGGGACTCAATCAACTCCTGTACTTTAGGAAGCATCGATAATGACCACCACCGAACGACTTTGGCAGCCCCCTGCATTTAACAGTTCCATACAAGGCACTCCCGTTCTCGCCGGAGATGTCCTCGCCCTCTCAACGGAAGGTAACTTGTATGGCTTAAGCCTGTACGATGGCAGCCAAAAGTGGAGCTACCAAATCGCAAGCGGCATTCAAGACATTGTAGCGGCTGACGGTAGCCTCTTCTTCATGGGCCGTCCCAGTGACTACGGCGGTCGCGATCGCAACAATTCCGATCCTGGGGGCAATGGCGGCAACGGTGGCAACGATCCTTTCCATCACGGTGGCAACGGTGGCAACGGTGGCAACGGTGGCAACGGTGGCAACGATCCTTTCCATCACGGTGGCGGTCATCAGGGCAATCCAATCTCAGAACTCGTTGTTTTAGACGCGGGTTCGGGACAATTTAAAGAGAACTGGAAAGACGCAAACTTGCAATTGCCCGTCGGTCTCAGAAATCCGATGGTCGAGTCCGGGATTTTGGTGCTTTCCGATGGAGAAGGCAACCTCTATGGCTACGATATTCAATCTCCCCAACAACTTTGGCAACATAAGGTATCCCAAGCCCAGCTCGGCCCTGCGGGTCTTGGAGACGATGCGGTCTTTTTTGTCAGCAATGGGATTTTATACGGAGTCAACGTCAAATCCGGCCAGACTCGCTGGCAGTTTTCCGACTCCAACCACGGTTCTTTTTCTTCAGCTTTAGCCCCCTTCGTCGGTCAAGCCGTTACTCGCGACGACACCCTTCAAGGAATGGTTATTCTCGCCGCCGGACAGACGCTTTACGGATTAGATTGGCGCACGGGAGATCGCCTGTGGACGATTTACGTGCCGGAGGGGGGGACGTTGAATGCGCCCGTGGTGTCTTGGAATCGCAATTGCCTGTTTGCCACCACCACCAATGGGGAAGTGTATGGCTACGAACTCTCCTCCGGACAGGAATTTTGGCATTCCACCCTCAGCCAGCTCGCTTCTGATGGTAACGTTCAAGGTCAGTCTGGCGGTTTCTTCTCCCCCGCGATCGACACCGATATTACGGTTATCGATCAGGAAACCGGCCGCTTGGATACCATCAGCCAGGTCTTTCTCCCCGCGCGCTCGGGGGCGGTTTTCATCCTCGAGCTGCACGTTAATCAAAGTCAGGCCCATTTAACCCCGCAACAACGATATCGCGTCAGTTTGGCAACTGCAGCTACCAATCCCAGCAGCCTGTCTTGTGCCCCGGCGATCGGTAACGATGCGATTGTCATGACCCACGCGAGCCAGATTTCTGCTTATACTTTCGCCCGAGGCAAAACCGCTTATTTTCCCCCGGAAAACAACGCCCATATCTCCATCCAAGACAACTCGAAATATGCTTTGGGGACGGGAGATTTCGGCATGGAAGTCTGGGTTCGCACCACCACTGGAGGAGTCGTCCTCGCCCAATCTCCCACCACCATCCGAGGCGAAAATGGGTTTCGCCTCGACATTGCCAGCAGCCCAACCAATCCGGGCTGTTCCGACTATGGCGAAGGACGGATTCAGTTTAGCATTTCTGCCTTCGATGCCAGCCTGCCCGTCCTCGTGCAAACCGCAACCAGCACCGTTAGCGACGGGTACTGGCATCACGTCGCGGTCGTTCGCACTCGGGGGGAGATTGCCATCTTCCTCGATGGAGTCAGCCAACCCATCGAAGCCGTGTTTTATGACAAAACGGCTGCTGTTGGCAATGCTTTGCAAAACGTGACCGTTGGTGCCTATCTCCCGAGCGATCCCAGCTTCTATGACGACGATGCCCTCGATTTTAACGGTTTGATTGCCGACGTGCGCCTCTGGCATATCGGCCCGACCGCCAAGCAAATCCAAGATCGGTTGCCCAAACTCCTCACGGGTCGAGAACCGGGCTTGGCGGGATACTGGCCCCTGAATGAATCCGATCCCTCTGGCTTCAAAAATTCTGTTGACGATCGTCCCGTTCTCTCCCACTCGGGCGTGCGCTCCTTGGCAACCAACTTGGCCCTCGACGACAGTCTCTTTCCCTATCTTCTCAATCAGGTGGAAGCAGAATGGCCCTATCAAGAGCGTTGGACTGTCCGGGGTGAAGATGCTCCAAAAACAGCCGCAGTAGGGGCATCGGAAGTCCTTTGTTTTGCCACCGATCGCGCCCTTTATGCGGTAGACCTGATTCATGGCAAGCGCCAATGGGGCATCGACGGCAATGCGTTTTCAACGCCCAGCACGAACGGACATTCCTTCTACGTTTTGGAGTCTACCACCGTTCTGGCGATCGAACCCGATACTGGCGCGCAAAACTGGCAAACCAATCTCCAGAATCTCAATCCCCGCTCCGGGGCTGCCGATTCATCTCTGCTGTCACCCGTAGCGACCCAGGGCTGCGTTGTCGCTTCAGCCGATCGCCAGAAGATCTACTGGCTCGATAAAAACACGGGGGAGCTGTTGGGGTATTACCAAGCTCCAGCCAAGATTCAAAGCGAGTTGCTCGCTAAGGGCAATGTTGTCTATTTCTGTAGCGGCAACGCGGTTTATCAATTCACCGATCCCTCATCCCCGAGCGGTAGCCTTTCTCCGACCCATTCCTATTCTCCCTCCGAGGGGATCAGCGGGACTTCTCACATGGCAATCGATGCGGGCAAACTTTTTCTCTACGACGGTACGACAGTACGCCTCTTAGACGCCAAAACGTTAGACCCTCCCCAAAAGGTTGCGTGGAATCCCGCCCCTTTGAGCGGCATTGAGGTGACGGGAATGGTGGCATCGGCGAATCTCAACCGCCTGATTCTCTCAACGACGCAGGGAACGCTCTTATTTTGGGAATACGGTTCTGGCAAACAGGTCAATCGTATCCCCATCCCCAATTTGCAAAATGGGTCTGTTTTTGCCCCCGTTCTTTATGGCGAAGAGGTGTACTGCACAGCGAGCGGTACTCTCAACGGTCGCTCGGGCGGCGGCATTTGGGTCTTTGATGCTAAAACGGGTGCTCTGCGGGGTTGCGATACAGTGGATACGCCTCCGATCGCTTCTCCCTATATCGACACCGGCACCGCATTTTTTCCCTGCAATGATAATGGCAGCACGGGCAAACTTGACGGCGAGGCACTGTATTCGGTTGTTTTCGGTCATACCTACGCCCTCAAGCGAGAAGCTGGGAATGCAGCCTTAGAGATTTCTGGTTCCAATGTTACCGAAGTATTCAATCGCAAAGGGGAGAATTGTTTCCGCGCTGGTAACTTCTCAGTTGAGGCTTGGATTAATACCGATAGCGCGAGTGGCGGACACATTCTTTCCCTGCCCATGAGCCAAGATAGCGGCGGCGTTCATGGCGGGTTTCAACTGTCAGTTCAAAATGGCGGTCAAATTTGCGCTCAATACCTTTATCCCGGTTACCACAGTCAATTTACCAGTGGCAATACTGCCGCGTTAGACGGAAAGTGGCATCATATTGCCGCCGTATTTCGGTGGAATAGCGAAAAAAGTCAAGAACTTTGCTACCTTTACTTGGACGGTCAACCCTTAACTGGCGTTAAGCGTCAGGCACTGTCGGGAATTACTCCCCAAGGGAGCGATCGCCGCGTCGAAATTGGCGCAAACTTCCAAGGGCTAATGCACGACATCCGAGTCTGGAGTACCTGGTTGCACGCAGCAGAAATTAGCGCTCGCCGCAACGTCAGACTGCGGGGTGACGAACCCAACCTCCTTGCCTGCTGGAATTTTAGCCACAAGGGGGTCTACGACGATTCGATCGATCGGCTCAATGCTCCCAACATCCAAAATCTCGACTTCTGGCTGACTGATTTGAGCTTTGTTGCGCCGAGCTACCCTTATTTACTGGCAAAGTCTTCCCCCGGGGAACTCGTGACTCGGACAGCACCAGATGGTCACGGTCAAACGATAACCACCGCAACCTACACCACCAATATTGCTGCCCGTCAAGCGGATGGGTCGCCGCGAGCAAACACCAAGGTCAAAATCTGGTCGAGCGAAGTCGTAACCATTATTGCCAGTACGGGGTCGATAACCCACACCGATGGCAGCCAAAAATACTATGAGGCAACAACCGACAGTAACGGACAATTAAATTTGAATCTGAGTTGTAGCGACTTGCAACACAGTCCGGCTCTGGAAATTTGGGCAGACTTTATGTACGACAACGAGCGGCTCTATGTTAGTCCCGTTATTGAAAGCCACAAGCACGTCATCATTCCGCCCCCGCATCTGACGGCGCAGTCTACTCTGATTCAGGACTACAGCTACAATCACGGGGATAGTCTCGGGACGAATCACGGCCAGGGGCATTTTACCCTGCACGGCCATGTGGATATCACCACCGTTCAAACGACTGTTAAGGCAATAACAAGTCAGGGGAATCCCATGCCCAACGAGTCCTTGGAAGTTTGGTCCGACGGGCATTTGTCCATCGAAGTCGAAGGCAAATCTTATGCCATCAACCCCCACAACTCGTGCAAATTCAAAACCGGGCCGGATGGGTCTTTAACCATCGTGCTGCACGAAGACAGCAATCAAGAAACCAACGGCAATTTAGTCAATATCCCCTCGTTGGAGATCCGGGCTGGTTTTATGCCCCGAAGCAGTCGCTTTGTCGTCAATCCGTCAGAAAATTGCCATAAAACCCTCTCGAGCGTGACTGTAGACCAAATCCAAGGACATGCTTCGATCGCGCCGGACAAACCCAAGGCACCCCTCCAATCCTCAACGCATCCTCAAGAAAATTCCGCGATCGCCGACAAAGCCCATTCCATCGCTCAGATGATGAATCACGTCATGGGGATGACAAAAACACACCAAGCCGCTGGCCTGCAAAATGCAGGAATGGCAGGCGGAAACGGTCGCAGCGAAGCCCTAACCCCCAACGAAGCGCTAGCTCCCGCCGATGCAATTCTGTCGGTTCATAATTCCGCCCACATTCGTTACAATGCGCCGATTACCCCCGAATACATGCCCCATCCCCACTTCGTCTTCTCGTTAGACGGAGAAAACGTTTCTTTTACCCATTTCGATACAACTGCCGATCTGGACAACCATCTTGAGGCATTGGGCTTGGGTTCTTCTGATGCCTTGTTTGCTAGCGGTCAATATGGCGGAGATGACGACCCCGCAGGGGGCTGGTTTAAGTCGCTTTGGCACGACATTAAAAAGGGAGTTGAAGACCTCGGCCACGATATAAAAAAAGCGTGGGATGACGTGAAGCATTTTGTGGTCAAGACTTGGGACGAAATCAAAGATGACGTAAAAGAAGTCGTTCACTATGTAGAAGTGGCCATTGTCAACGCTGCCAATCAGGTGACCAAATGGATTATCAAAACCGTCAAGGATGCCGTCGATCACATCGTTGCGTTTTTCAAGAAGGTTTGGGTCATTCTCAAGGATATCTACAACTTCCTGCGCGCCTTGTTTGATTGGGGGGCTATTTTGGCGGTGCATAATACTTTGCGCGATGTTTTCAATATGGCCCTCAATGGGATAGAGAATACCTTTGCTTCGGCGGTTCCGCAGGCGATCAAAACGGTCTTTAAAGATTTAAAGAATGATATTGCTAAAGATATCTTCTATCAACCCGATCTGACTTCATCAATCGAGAGCCTGAAACAGCGATCGTCGAGCACGTCGAGCACTTATGTTTCTCACTGCCAAAGCTCCAAATCACACTATATGGCTCACAAGGTTAAAACCCACGGAACGATCTCGGTGAACCATGTTGTTAACCCCTTTGGCGGCTCGAGTATCATTGGGTCTGACCTAGCGGCCAAGGCCCCTAATCTGGAACAAGGGCTCGAAAACTTTATGGCTGATATTCGGCAGATTCTCGACCAGCCGGGAGGGCTAACCCATCTCTCTATGCGGGAGTTAGCTAGTCTTCTAGACGATCTGATCGATATTGTTTTAGATATTGCTGAAGATCTAGCATTGAACTTTGTGGATATCGTTAAGCTCGTCATTAGCGTGGTAAAAGATTTTCTTAACGCAGCTCTTGATATTCCCTTTGTCTCGGCGTTGTATCATCTCATCACTGGGAGTACTCTGACACTACTGGATATCTTGTGTCTGCTGGGTGCAATCCCGCTCCACATTATCTTCTGCATCTTTGACCTTTCGTTTGATGATGCCAGTGTTAAGGCCATCATTCGCAATGGCTTACACCTTCCTTCGGGAGTACCAGCCCATTACCAATACCAGTCTCCCCAACCACCCGAGCAAGAAGCAATCTCCCCAAACATGAGGCTGTTAGACTTTAACAATTCTGCCCTCAAAGGTGTCGATGCCACTTACTTAGTGCTCACAATCTTCACAGGTTTTCTCAAAGGGGTAGGAGACTTTGCCAAAGGAGAGTTAAATGCAGCATATCCAGCAGGTAGTTCGGAAGAAGTCCCGATTAGTGCGGGCAATCGAGTTCTCAGTATTGCTGGCGATCTTGTGGGTAGCTTTGCCAAGATATTTCGCTGGTCGCTCAATAATACCGTGGATCGAAATTGGGGCGCTTGGAAGCCTTATGCTTTTGGTACTTCCCCCGATGAGATCCGTCGGGCAAAAGACGCAATGAGTCGAACCGTTCACTTTTGGATGGGCATTGCTAAGCCAGTTAAAACCATTGGTTCTACCATTAAACCTGGCTTCAAGTTGATTAAAGACGCAGATGGCGGCAAGAAGGAGATTAAGGCTTCAGCGCCGATTACTAATTCCCTCATAGGGATCTATAAAATGTATAAAAAGTCTAAATCACTGCATGGTGATATTGTTGATAATCAACAGAAAGTTGTCATTGGAGAAGACATTGTTGGGCTACTCACAACTGTCCCTATGGTTCTGCAAATTTTAATCTACGGGAAGCTTGCTGCGGCAACGGATGTTGAAGGCGTTTCTCTTTCATCGGCTGCCCTTTGTGCAGTCGATATTGCAATCATCTCAATTGCGAATCCGATCGTACATCTGCTCGATGGTTTTGGGAAAGAGATTCTCTAAGCATTAACATCCTCAATAGAGCTAGAGTTGCCGAAATCCATAAGCAGCTCTGGCATTGAGTAGATAGGCAAAAGGAAGGAAAAAATAACCTCCCTTACCCCACTGCGGACCAAAGGAGTTGCGAACAATAAAGTACGAACTGGCCTCGTCGTACCCCACTGCCAATAGGGCATGGTTGTACGCGGGGTTTTCTGCTGGTTGGGGTTCTCTCAAAATGCCCGTTCCAGCCATCTCGCAGCTATTAAAAGTTGTCAAATTGGAGGGAAACAAACGCAAACAAAAGAAAAAAGGGATTTGACTTTGTAGACTTGCGGTGAGATCTTGCAGTTTTTGGGGTAAGGATTTAAATTCAATTCCAGCGTAGGCTCGAGCCACTTGGTAAGCTGTAGAGAAGGGGCGATCGCGATATCGCGCTGGATGGTAGGGCCACAGTTCTTCGGGACATACACCATACTCTTGTACCGCAGCTATTACATCGGAAGGACGCACGGCAATATTCAAGTTTTCATGGCCGGCTCGTTTGCGAGCATTGTAATAAACAAACAAGGCTGAGGGAATGAAAGGGGAGGGTTTCTCGAATACCCCATGCTGTCGCTTTAACTCCCACCAAATGGCATCGCAGATGGTCAATGCGGTACAGGACTCCAAGCCTCGCTGACTCCAGACGGGTAAAAAGCGATCGCGCAAATCAACGGTCACCATTTTTTTAGTGAACTGCTTTTAATATCGAGCAAGATTAAGAGCACGATACGATCTTTTTGCCCCTGATTAAAGACTTCGTGGAGCAACCGATAGTCAAAAATGACAAATTCTCCTTCCTGGAAATCCTGGCGTTGTCGATCGACCTGAATGTAAGATTGGCCGCCAGTTTGCAAACAGAGGGTTGCGGTGACGCGGGGGTTTTCGTGGCGATGGAGACGAATGTGTCCGCCTGGTTTTAAGGTGGAGAAGGCATAGGCGCGAAGGTTGGGTATGCGTTCGACCTGTTGGATCGTGTTGGGGGCGAGTTGGCGACTGTGTTGGATGATTGATTCGCCGATGATGGCTCGGTCTTCGGGTTCGGGCATGAGGGGAAGGACTTGCCACATCTGGGGCCGAACGCGGGCATCGCGGATTGCGATCGCGTGGGGAAGGGTGGCAATTGCCTCATCCCGGATAGTTTGCCAGGCCGATTGTATGGCAATCAGTTCTGGGTAAGCCGCCAACGATTTAAAAACTGATTTCACGATCCAAGCCTCACCAATTTCCCCTGAGGGGACGTTTGAGAATCTTCGTCATCTTGAAGTTCTCTGCTTCGCGGCAAGACGCTCTTGTCCCCGGCAGATCGCATCTTCCATATCAAGGGGAGTTGCAGGGCCGCTGTCAAGCCCGCGTTGAATTTCTGTCTGAAGCTGTTCTAGCTGCCGCTGATAGCTGGCATTGATTTGATGCAGAGCTGCATTCACTGCTTCGCTGGCATCGTGGTAAGTCCCAAAGGCCATCATCCTTTCAAGAATAGCTTCGGATTCAGGAGTCAGGGTCACATTCATTGCAAGCTTTGCTATCAAAAGGTTCTATCTCTTCAGTGTTACATGAAAATTGCCAGAACCGCAATTTTCCAAGCGTGCAATCAACCATTCAAAATTCAGCATGAGTTTGCGAGATCTCGGCAATTGAGTCATGGATTGAAAATTGTAACCCTATCCTGATGTAAAGATGTGAGACCTTCTGAATTTTGTGGGACTTTGCCTGAGCGAAGCATTTTGAATTGCTAGCAATCAGGGCAGCAATTCAAAATTCAAAAAATCAAGAGGCTGAAACCTTGAGTTTGCGTTCCGAGAATTGCCTTTGCAAAGGCATCGATCTTTTGACATGACCGCATCTCATTCCAAATTTGGAATTGCTGGAAAAGCCTATAATCCTTACTCAAGAGACCTGGGAAGCACTAAAGTGCCAACTACAAATTTACACACTTGAAATGACCGCATCTCATTCCGAATTTGGAATTGCTGCAAGCAGGGCTCGTTTATAAACTATTCCTCCAAAGTGTGGTAGAGTAAAGGTTTGGTTTTGCCAGTCCTTGGTGAACTTCTCCGGGTCAAACTCTAGCTCCTTGCACAGGGACGTTGTATCCTGGCTTTCAGGTTGTAACATTTGGGTTGCTGAAAACTACTAGAACTGTCGAGGGACGTTAATCGCGACCCCGGCATCAAATACAAATAGGCTGGCAAATTCCTATAATGATGGCTATAGTCGGTAACGGAAATCTATCTACTTGGGCGGTTTGTGTTTTTTCTCTTGCACATCCAGAGTTCTCGATGGATTGGGTTTAACGTGTTGTCACAAGCTGCTCTGTCACTGTTCTCGTTGGTAAAACTGCCCGTGTTTGCGCTGGGCATGATGCAAAATCCTCCCTTTTCGATCGGGTAAATTGGGTCTGGAACCGCCGCTTTTATGAAAATGCTTCAACCCTGGATCCGGAAGCTTGGTCAGTGGCGGCGCGATCGCATTGACCCGAAATCGCGCAGGGTTCTAAGACAGCTGTCGCGATGGCAACGCTTCCTGCACCGTTCTTTCCCTGACAGAGCGGACAGTCAGTCTTCTAACGGCAGTGCCAAAAAGGGGATGCCATTGCTGGCAGAGCATCCGGAGATGGGATCGGCATCCACGCGACGGAAAGCCCAGGAGCGTCCTTCTATTATTTTCGCGATTGCGGTGGTGTCCCTCACAGGGGTGATGGGACAAAGTTTTTACAATCAACCCAAACTTGCAGTGGGCAAACTTGCGCCCAGAACGATTCGAGCCCCTGCAGATGCTAAGGTTGAAGATATTAAGAGCACCGAGGAAGAACGAGAGAAGGCACGCACTGGGGCGCGTCCGGTTCTGGCGATCGATCGGGAAGCCACCGAAAAGATCGAGCAAGATTTAGAACGCTCCTTAGAGCGGGGTAGCGAATTGCGACAATTGGTGGGACGGTTTCCCTTTGTGGCTAGTTGGACCCTATCCACAGAAACGCAGCTTTATTTGCGTCAGGCTGAAGAATGGGAATGGCGGTCGGTTTTAGCCACCGCGAACAATGGCGGTACGGCTGAATCCGACTTATCTGATGTATTGAGAAATGAAAACCCGTTATTGAGAATTGATGTCGGTGTATTGGATGCTAAACAGCAGCAGGCTGTCGCTGAACTGAGAGCTTACCGTCAGATCGACACGCCTGAAAAGTTTGCTGAATTGGTCGAGAGCGTTAATCGGGCCCGAAAACGCTATGCTGAGGCGCTAGATGCACTCTCGTTAACCTCCAACACAGAACCGGCAAATTTTGATGCCACGTTATTAGAATTGTCCGACCCGGAATGGCTGAAGACAAAGGCTGAAATTCATCGGGTTGCTACGCAGATGTTGACCCAGGGAATCTCACCGGGGTTGCCTAAAAGCATCCAGAGAAACGCGATCGCAGTTCAATTAGGAGCCAAATTACCGTTTCCAGCAGAGACGCTAGCCACAAAACTGTTGCTCGCAGCGCTGCACCCCAACTTGATTCAAGATCCGGAGAAAACAAAACTCCAGGCCGAGCAAGCCGTTAATGCAGTCGAGCCGGTTATGGTAACGGTGCGGCAGGGCGAGGTTATTGTTCTTCAGGGAGACGAAATTACCCAATCTGCGTTTGTGTTGCTCGATCATTTTGAGTTGAGCAGGCGAGAATTTAATTGGGAAGGATTGGTTGGCTTGGGGGGCATCGTTACGATTGCAATTGGCATTTTCTGGCTGGTGGCGCGACAGCGTCACCCCAGGCTGCGTCAACGCGACCATCTTGCCATTTTGTTACTGGCAGTCAGCGCTCCCCTGGTTGTCACCTTTGGTAGCCCTTATACTAGTCTGCCAGCAACAGGCTTGTTGGTGGGCAGCTTCTACGGTTCGGCAGTGGGGATTACCGTCGTGGGTCTGTTGACAGGGCTTTTGCCCGTCAGCCTGGAAGTGGTCTGGCCCCATCTCCTGGCCAGTGCAGTGGGAGGACTGCTGGGGGCATCGCTGGCGGGGCGCTTGCGATCGCGCGAGGAACTGGCACTGCTGGGGGGAGCAGTCGGCTTAAGTGAAGGGATCGTTTATCTGATCTCAACCTTAATCCTCAGCGCTGCTGCCAGTTCTGTGTGGTATACCATACTGGGTGCCGCCGCACTTCACGCCCTGGCAGGACTAGTCTGGAGCATTGTTGCCCTGGGTCTCAGCCCCTATCTAGAGCACCTTTTCGACCTGGTTACGCCCGTACGACTGGCAGAACTGTCCAATCCCAACCGCCCAATGCTAAAACGTCTGGCGTCTGAAGCCCCCGGTACGTTTCAGCATACCCTCTTTGTAGCGACGCTGGCTGAAGCCGCCGCCCGGGCCCTGGGCTGCAACGTTGAACTGGTGCGGGCAGGCACCCTCTACCACGATATTGGCAAGATGCACGATGCCGTTGCCTTCATCGAAAATCAGATGGGCGGGCCCAACAAGCACGATGCCATCAACGATCCCTGGAAAAGCGCCCTGATTATCAAAAAACATGTCAGCGAAGGATTAGTGATGGCACGTAAATGCCGTTTACCCAAAGCATTGCAAGCCTTTATCCCCGAACATCAAGGGACAATGCTGATTGCCTATTTCTATCACCAGGCTCAACAACGCTCCCAACAGTACCCCGATCGTCCGGTGAAAGAAAGCGATTTTCGCTATCCTGGCCCCATTCCCCAATCTCGGGAAACGGGCATCGTCATGTTAGCAGATTCCTGCGAGGCGGCACTGCGATCGCTCAAGGATGCTACCCCTGAAGCTGCCCTGTCTATGGTAAATAAGATTCTGCGCGCCCGCTGGCAAGACAATCAACTGGTGGAGTGTGACTTAACGCGAGCAGAAATGGACGTGATTGCCAACATTTTTGTCCAGGTGTGGCAGCAATACAACCACCAGCGCATTCCCTATCCCAAGTTAACCATTAGCGGTCACCCATCCGGCATCAGCAGTGCCGGATCCACACTCAAGTCGTAAGTTGGACAAATAACCTGGGAAGTTGCTGTCCCCAGCAGAGGCATTCAAGAACAAGCATTAAATCAGACCTGACTGAGTAGGATGGACCAAGGGCAAGTGCCCGTGCCCATCTCGACTTTGTGATGGGCAAAGCGAAGCGTGCCCATCCTACCTGGCTCTCAAAATATAGCACTACGCATAGACGTTAGGACGAAAAATGTGTGTACCTCCCGCTTCGCGGGAGGTACACACACAAACCTAAACCTGTAGAGCTATATGAGGACGATAATCGGGTGTATGCTGAACTGGCAGAGGAACTTGCTGACGGAACGGCCGATTGCCTGGATGCCAATGTTGACTGGCCGGGACGGGATATTGCCACCATCCTGCAAGCCAAAACACAACTCGATCTCAATTTCGTCCTGGATCGATTAGTTGCAAGTTTGCCTGGTGATGTGCCGGGATCTTCAGGCTGCAGATTGAAGGTTTTGCAGCAAGGCATTTGCTCTTTTCCCTCACAACAAGGAGAACGATCCAGCCTTTTCGAACGATAAAACTGAGGGTTGCGTGGCTGGCTATGGCATTAGCCTCTTCTCTCGCCTTGAAAGATCGCAACCAACTGGGATATCCAGCTATCCAAGGCTCGAATGTTGTCTTGAACAGTGCAATAATTTTCCTCATCGCCCTGCTGACGAAACAGTCGCGCAGCTGTCCGATAATCAGACAATGCCCCTCCTTTATCTTCCAAATCAGCCTTTGCTACACCGCGATTGTTGTAGGCAAGGGCATAGTCAGGCTGGAGGCGAATCGTTTCGCTGTAGTCGGCGATCGCCCCTTTTTTATCCCCCAAATCAGCCTTTGCCAAACCGCGATGGAAGTAGGCAATGGCCAAGTCAGCCTGGAGGCGAATCGCTTCGTCGTAATCTGCGATCGCACCCTTGTTGTCCCCCAAATCGGCCTTTTCTGCACCACGATTGTTGTAGGCAAGGGCATCGTCAGGCTGGAGGCGAATCGCTTCATTGTAATCTGCGATCGCACCCTTGTTGTCTCCTAAATCAGCCTTTGCCAAACCGCGATTGTTGTAGGCAAGGGCCAAATCAGGCTGGAGGCGAATCGCTTCATTGTAGTCGGCGATCGCCCCTTTTTTATCCCCCAAATCGGCCTTTGTATACCCGCGATTGTTGTAGGCAAGGGCCAAGTCAGGCTGGAGGCGAATCGCTTCATTGTAGTCGGCGATCGCCCCTTTTTTATCCCCCAAATCGGCCTTTGCTGCACCGCGATAGAAGTAGGCAAAGGCCAAGTCGGGCTGGAGGTGAATCGTTTTGTTGAAGTCTGCGATTGCCCCCTCCTTGTCCCCCAAATCAACCTTTGCTGCACCGCGACCGTTGTAGGCAATGGCTAGGTCAGGCTGGAGGCGAATCGCTTCATTATAATCTGCGATGGCACCCTCGTTATCCTCCAAAACAGCCTTTACATACCCGCGAACGTTGTAGGCAAGGGCCAAGTCAGGCTGGAGGCGAATCGCTTCGTTGATGTCCGCGATCGCACTCTCCTTGTCCTCCAACTCAGCCTTTGCTGCACCACGATTGTTGTAGGCAAGGGCCAGGTCAGGTTTGAGACGAATCGCTTCCGTGTAGTCCGCGATCGCACTCTCCTTGTCCTCCAACTCAGCCTTTGCTGCACCACGATTGTTGTAGGCAAGGGCCAGGTCAGGTTTGAGACGAATCGCTTCCGTGTAGTCCGCGATCGCACCTTCCTTGTCCCCCAAACCAAACTTTGCTGAACCCCGCCCCAGATAATCATCGGGCGTTCGGGCAGGTAGCAACAGCGCGTATTCTAAGTCCTTTTGGGCAATCTCTTTTTCGCCCAATTCCTGAAACGCCAATCCCCGGCCAGCATAAGCATGGATGTAATCAGGTTTGAGACGAATCGCTTCCGTGTAGTCCGCGATCGCCCCGCGATAATCTCCTTTATTCTGCTTTGCATCCCCGCAATCGAAAACGTCCTCAGCAGACTGGGTATCTTGAGGGAGTTCAGATTCTGACGTTGGCCGATTTGGTACCGGAGCAGCAGGGACAGAGGAACGCGTCGCCTGGGTTTTCAGGATCGGCAACAACGCCGCTGCCGGATCGGCCAAGTCTAGTTCAATGGCAACTCTACCCCACTCAAAGGCTTTTTCATAGCTTTTCCCCGCCCCAATAGCGTCGTAAAACCCCTCTGAGAACTGTCGCGCTGCCTGATCTCCCACCGCATCCCCCATGCCGATGGTATAGGGAACATGGGCGGCGATAGCCTCCGCCTGTACGTCCGAGTAGCAAGCATTCAACACCACGCATTCCAGATGGTCGTCGCAGAGACGCAGCAGATTAGCCAGGGTGGTCGCATTCACATAGCGCACCCCATCTCCAGCGGTGGAGCGAGATTGCACCGCCCCATCGGCAGAGCGGTAAATCGCCCCCGCCGAGGCATCGCTGACAAACACCAGACCTTCCGCCCCGGCCCCATGGCCGGAAAAGTGCAGGATCTGCGGTTCCAGGTCGAGCAAAGCGCGGCGCAAATCTTTGGGAGTGGCCGCCAGCCGCATGTTCACCTGAAAATTGTCCCGCTGACGCGAGCGACGCAACGCCTCCTGAATCTCTTTCACCTCTTCATCCAGGCGCAGCGGTTGGGTTTTCAAGGGATTCGCCGCCACCACCAAAATGCGCACCCGCTGTCCCGCCTGCGCTTGCCGCTCCGCAATCCCAATGTCCAGGTTCGCCACGATCTGAGATCAAAATCTGAGGTCAACAATTGATATCAAGTCAGCAAAATTGAGATCGGTCTGTAGGTTGGTTTTCCGCTATCGCTGCAACCCAACGCAAAGCCCACTGATGCTGGGTTATTCCTTGAGAAGGCTTGCGCCTACGCAGACTCAACCCAACCCACACACAGCCATATTGTATCGATCGCAATTCACCCGACATGATATGAGAACAAGTCCTGCCACAGTATAATCTATATCGCTAAATCCCGAACGCAATAGAGGTTGAGCTTAGCCTTTCCTTGCTATCTCTCAACTTCTCTTGAACAACATATCTGCTATAGAATTGGGATAGTTGTTCCTCAGAGATCGGGACTTGTTTACGACAAGGCATGGGGCAATCGGGGGATGATTGCTTGGGAGCAGAATCTCAACTCCTTCTCGGTTTTGCCCAAAGCATCAGGCACTGCCGACAGGAACCAGGGATCTCAATGAGTCAATAGATCGACTGCTAAGGTAAAGCTATGGTCATTCGCCAACGGCGTCATCCGCGAGAAGAATTGGCTCGACGGGGGAAAGAACTCTATGAATCTCAGATTCGCCAGCAGGTTGAGGCGAATCATTTTGGCAAAATTGTCGCAATTGACGTTGAAACAGGAATATTTGAGGTTGATGATGACACATTAGTTGCCTCCGATCGGTTATTAGAACGATGCCCTGATGCTCAAACTGGGTTTTCCGCGCGCAGGATCCGGAGGCAGGAATGGTGTGGGAATGGCGTTTGTCGGATTGCGTCAGCGATCCTGCAGGAGGGTCTGTGCCCATTCGAAGTCAGCTTGACTGAGCGGTGGTACAGGTTGCTGGCGATAGTCAATCATCAAGTCTAAGGCAGCGGCTTGATAGATGGTTTGCACTAATTCATTGAGGTCAACTGGCGGTTCTTCATCCCCCCTACGGAGCAGCAGGGTAAAACAAGGCAGCGGATCTCGGAGATTGAAGGGATAGAGCTGGGCCATAGGGCGGAGATCGACGCGACTGACCAGCACGCGATAGTCTGTTGCTTTGCAGTAATTGATCGGCAAGGGGTTGCCGGTGCGTAATAGATCAATTTCGATGAAGTGGCTTTGACTGCTGAGAATTTGGTTACGTTTGCTGAGATATCGATCTCGCCCTGCTCCTGAACATTTGTTTTTAGGAGATAAGATTTCGATCGCTGTGACGACTTCTCCGGTGGCAACGTCTCGGATTTCCAGATAGCGTTCGACAGTCGCTTCTGCTTCAGGCAATTCAACCAGAACGGGCTGACTTAAGGGAATTGTCGTTGTCGAGGGTTCAACCCGGGCAGGGGTTGGCTGTCGCACTACAGAGACATCTGGCACGCCTATCGAAATGGCTGCTTCATAAACCCGCTTTTCAACAGCAGCTCGATATTTGGGTGTAATTCGTAGATTTAGCATCCTTGCCAGTTCTACAATTAACCAGGAATGAACCTCCGACCAGAGTGTTGGCGCTTCTAAGTACGGATTCACTCCAGGAAAGGGGGATAGCATTTGCAAACCTGACCTGATATCGAGGAAGGCAGAGGGCAGGAGGCAGAGGGCGGAAGGGGAAAATGTGACCTACATCTGATTTTGAGTTTTTTTATCCGCCTCGATCTATTCTCGTAGTGTCATGATATCGCAGGGAATAGGCAATTGAGCCTTACCGTCGATTTTTTACTCAATCGGTTTTCGCGGTTAACAAGGGGGGGCTGCGATCGCAACCCTCGAACGCTCAGGAGCAATTCCCATCCTTGAACTGCAACAGCCAATTTGGGGCAATGGTGCTGGGTTGTCGAAAAAGCTGTAACACTTGCCCGATAAACGCTGCTGCACTAAAGGGCTAACTGCGAACTTGCTACAATCAAGCCGTAATGTTTGCCCGATAGACGCTGCTGCACTAAAGTGCCAACTACAAAGTTGCACATTAATCCAAACTCTAAACTCTAAACTTCATTGTTCTAATTGCTCCAGGAACTGAGCTTCAAGCAGAGGCTGCATTTTTTGAAACTCCTCTGGCGATAAGAGTTCAGTCTCTCCAGTTGCGCTGAGGCGAGCGAAGAACATCAACGGATCCAGAGGCGTATAAATGGCATATTCCTGATCTTGATGGAAAAAGTTTGCCAGTAGCTGAAATTGTTCTGATTCCAGATCGAAGGTTTCATCTTCCAGATCCAATGTCAAAATTTCATCCTCAACGATAGGGGGTAACTCGCCTGTGACCGTCAGGGTTAAGGCGGTGCGCTTGAGGGTCAGATTCAGTTCTTGCAAGACAGCTTCAGCTGTTGAAAAAATGAGATCGATTTCAGCGTCGTCTTCTAATAAGATTGCTGTTTCTTCTTCCTTATCGGTCTGCCAGGTAAAAATCTCAATCGGGACATCTTCAGGAGAAAGCAGGGCATATTGCTGACCGTCCACTTCTAGCCACTGTTCAACATGACAGCTGATTGCGCGCCCAGCATCATCGGTGAGGGTAACAGAGACAATTTGGGAATGACCGTTTTCTGGCGGAAATTGGGATGAAACCATTGCAGTTTTTTGATGTTAGGCCGATAAGGGATAATAGTAGAAGGCAGGAGGCAGAGGGCAGAAGGGAAAAATTGACTAGACCTGGTTTTGAGCTTTTTTTGATGTCCTCCGTCTATATGCTTGTAGTGCTATAACAGTTTGAAGTCTGTTCGGGGAGGAGTTTTGCAGACAATGATCTGGACTTTCATGGAAAACTTTAAAGCACCCCCTCTTTTGAGAGGTATATTTTGTCTCCAGAAGAAATTTTAGCTCCCCCAAGATTGGGTTTAGGGCTAAACCAGGATATCATTTGATGTCTCTGGATGGGCAGGGTTGGAGATGGAGCGACGCCGATCCAACCATTGTTGCAAAATTAATGAGGCTGCTTTGCGATCGATCAAGCTTTTATTGCGAGAGGGGGATTGGTTTTCTGCTTTGATCAGCTGTTCTGCTTGAAAGGAGGTCAGTCGCTCGTCTACATACTCAACGGGCAATTGGAGGGCATTGGCAAGGCGTTGAGCAAATTTTTGGATCTGCTTTGCCTGAAATCCCAGAGTTCCCTTCATGGTATAAGGTAAACCGACAACTAGAATTTCGATCTGTCGCTCTCCGACCCAATAGCGGAGCTGGGCCAGGTCTTTCTCGAAGGAGCGGCGTTCGATGGTGGTGAGACCAGCAGCAACCAGGCCGGTGCGATCGCAGCCGGCAACCCCAATTCGTTTTTTCCCCACATCTAACCCCAATGCTGAAATGGTCTGCACGTTAAGGCCTCTGCGATTTGTCCGAAGTAATATCGGTTGAATGAGTCCGCCGCCTCCAGGGACGAAATCGATAAGCCTTCCAGCGTTTTGCTTTTAGAGTTCTATGGGTGCTGCTCTCTGCATTTTTCTGGGTGTCTGGATCCCTGGTTTCGCTCTCCGATCGGTTTGGGGATTGAGTGCGAAAATCAGTCGGTCTAAAATCAGCACTGGAGAGATGATGCTTTCCATTAGAGTGAATCTGCGGCACAGACTGCAGCCCAGACATTCGTCCTGGAACCGGCTTACCTGGAGGTGCTGGTTGCAATCCTTTCAGCACTTCAGGTAGCTGCAATCCTTCTAGAGAAACAGGTTTTGCTTCTCGTAACTTGTGCCATACAGAGCGCGACATCATTAACGTATGCTCAATCCGCTCTGCTCCCATTTTCTCCAGATATTCTTCACGCTCGGGTTGATAATCGGAGGAGGCAAGCTGCAGTGCTTGAGCCGGGAAATCTTGAGCAATGCGGGCCATTTGAGACAGCAATTCAGGATAAAGCCAGGTATAAGCTGGGTGAACAGTGAGTTGGGCAACATGGGGGCGGTTACCCTCTCGATGGAGCTTGAGCTGGAAGTAGCCAATGGCTGCCTTGCGCTGCGGTTCGAATACATAACCGCTCACCACTTCCGTCCGAGTCCACCACTGACGAAGCCCATCAAATAGAGCGCTGAAGAGACTCGTTTTAAAATCGCGAACGTGACGGTCAAAGACTTGCCGCACCAGGGGGGGCATTGCCACGGTATCTAATTGATACAACAGCTGGGCATCAGCATTGCTAACGGGTAAGAGATTTGGCAGATCGGGCTCATTGGTCGCTAAGGTTTGAAGCAGATCGGGGGCAATTGACCAGTAGGTAATTTGAGCCAGACGTTGAAACCCGGTCTGGCGGTAGAGGGCCAGGGCCGTTTTGTCATTGACATTCACTTCCAATAACCAGGTGCGGGCTTCCCAAATCGTGTCCAGACAATGGCGCAAGAGTTGAGAACCAATGTCAGCTAAGGGTGGCAGCGTTTTTTGAGGATTATTGGCACGTTGGAGGGTAATTCGATCGACGCGCCAGGTGCTGCGCGTACGATTAAAGGGCGAGACCTGGATTGTGCCGCAAAGCTGACGGTCATGCTCTGCAACATAAACGCAGAGAAGATGGCGTAGGGGATTTGGGAAAAAACTGACAAATTTCAGCAAGCCATACCATTGGCGGATTTGCTGCAGGTGTTTGCTCAGGTCAATGGGGCAATTTCGGCTCTTGATCTCAGGAGTTTCCGCTAGCAAAGCTTCTATTGCTTCCAAATCTCGGTATTGGACGGAGCGAATGATGATATGTTCTGGGGCAGACAGTGAGGTCATAGGGGAGTTGTAGGAGAACCAGGGTGCGTTGACGTTTGGCAAAGCCTGTCTGAAAGACATAGCCGCTCCGACGGAGCATCGCAGTCCGCAACAATCTCTGGATGCAGGTAGAGCGCTGCTGCCTATATCTTAACTGGTTTCTAGCGAAACGCGTCGACTGCGCTCAGATTCGGATTTCGACGTTGGGAATTTGAGGGATGAATCGGAACCTGGGGCCGAATACCCCAGGTTCCGATTCATCCTCCGCTTGACCCATGCCCGGATTTCAGATGGGAAGGCGATTTGGAAAGTGAGCGCCTTGAATGGGAGGCTCATTCCCTATCTCTTTGGGCCAGCACTAGAAAAATTAGGTTGTTTTGCAAGCCTGGTTTCGTCAGGCTTGCAAAATAACTTTCCAAGTTGTGTAGGGAATCATTGTGCTGTTGTGCGATCGCATCTCGCCCAAGGACAATTGGCATAAAACATACTTGGTCAATTCGAGGGTAGGGATCGAAAAATCAATTGTTTTTGAATGCACAGATGTAACCTGTAGACTCAAAAATCTTCACCAATTGGGGCCACTCATTTGGGAAACACGACTTGGAAGGTTATTTCGAAAGCCTTGCTCCGCAAGGCTTTCGAAATAACCCATTTTTCCGTTCTGGCACAAAGAAATGGGGGTTAGCGCCCCTTTAGGGGGCGCTAACCTTCCAGGTTGTGTGGGAAAAGAGAAACATTGGGAAAGGAGGAAAATTAACAGTTTCTGTAGAAGCTGAAACATCAAATTAAGACGTCGGCTACACTGGATTGAGCAATTGGGGTTCAACCCTTACCCCATTGATCAGACTCTTTAACTGGTACAACTTGATGTCTCGTCATTCTCCCCCTTCCAATCTGCAGAACATCGCTCAAGCGATGGAGCCGCTCCAGGAAATTGTGGCTCTGGCCAACTCTCCAGCTAACCAGGAAAGTGGTTGCAATGGCGACAGTTCCCTGGCGTCTTGTCCCGATCGCGATCGCACCCAGGCTGCTCAAAGCACCAACCCTTCGCTACACGGGTCTTGTTCTGATAGTCTACCCCCGCTTCAATCGATCATCGAGGGACTGGTGGCGCAATATCCTCACTTGCCGGAAGTTCAACAGCTCCAGCACTGGCAACAAGAGCGGGGGTGGTTAGAGCACTTTCAACCTAGCAATCGCCTTTTCGTTGCAGTCTTGGAACCTGGAACCTTCATTCTCCATCAGGCAAACCCATCTTTTGCGGCCTTGCTTGGGCTGACGGCAACACGTGGAGCGAGCATGAAGTCCACTCGCACTGAGTTTAAAGCTGCAGCAAGTAAGCTGGAGCTACTCGCCCGATTGCCAGAGTCTAGTCGAACGACGCTGCAAACGCTTTACCGCCAACATCTGCTGCAGCGGATCTTGTGGCAGCGATATCAGATCGATCTGCAACGGTTGGGGCTGTTGGGAGATCCAATTCTGGTTTGTCTGAACAGTCCGCTGTATACAGAGCCGCGCTGGCTGCAGCTGTGGCTGGGTTCTGAGCAACTACAAATTGTTTGTATTGACCCGAGCAAGGATGAATTTGCTGACCTTGAGCTGTTGCAATTACCGCCTGAAAAACGAGAGAGTCGGTTGATGCAGTCTGATACCCTACAAATGCTCGAACAACAATTGCAGATTGAAAATTATCAGATTACAGGACCGCTGCTTCTAGAAGGATTGGATGTCACGGTTCAGGAAACCCTGCGTAGTATTGTCCAGCTTGCTATTGAACCCGGTTCTATCTTGCAACCTCACAAGTTTGGTTTGATGAACCAACGATTGCGATCGCTGTTTCGAGCGCAAAACTGCCTGATTTTGAGTGCCGAAAACGGTCAGGCCAAGTTATTACTGGGGAAAGACTACAATGCGCTCCATACGGCTACTTATTCCTTGCAGTCGCTCCAGTCTTCCCATTTCTTACAAGCGGCTGAGGCCAATCAGGTGCGCAATGTGCCCGATCTGAGCCAGGATAGCCATAGTCTTTGCGAGCAACACCTGGTGCAAAAGCGGGGGGTGCGTTCCCTGTTGCTGATCCCGGTGTCTGCCCAACTACCGAATAGTCGAGTTGAGGCGCGGCAGCTGGTGGGGCTGATAGGATTGACTAGCAATTGTCCTCATCATTTTAATCGGGCCGACTGCGATCGCGCCCAAGCGCTGATCCCTGCCCTCACTACTGCCCTCCATCAAGCCATCCAGCAACGAGTGACCCATATCCATCCGGCTGTAGAGTGGCGATTTCTCCAAGAGGCAGAGCGGCGCAGCTGGGGCTTGCCTGCAGAACCCATTGTGTTTGAAGCCGTCTATCCCCTGTACGGTATCTCTGATATTCGTGGCTCATCCAATGCCCGCAATAACGCCATCCAGACTGACTTGCTGGCCCAATTTCATCTAGGACTAGCGGTGGTAGATGCAGTCTGCGAACAAACAGGGATGGCCCTGGCAGAGCAGCTACGACTGGATCTGCTAGAACGCATCGATCAACTGCAAGCCAAAGTCACTGTCGATGCGGAAGTCACTGCTACCCATTATTTACAGTCTGCCCTGGAAATGCATTTCGAGTACTTCAGCCAGTGTAGCACTGCAGCTCTTTCAGCAGTGGAGGCGTACCAAAGGGGCTGTGCGGACGATCGGGCATGTGTCTATGAAGCCCGCGATCGCTACGACCAGACCATTGGTCAGATCAACAGTCAACTACGGGCCACCTGGGAAAAATGGCAGCGACGGATGCAACATATCGTTCCTCACTATTGCGATGTGGAAGCGACGGATGGTATCGATCATATGATCTATGCTGGAGCCTCAATTGAACCTAAATTCTGCCTCTTCCATCTACGCAGTTTACGCTACGAGCAACTCAGAGCAGTGTGCGATTGTGCTCGAACTGCCTTTCAGATTCAGGCACAATCTAATACCACTTTACAGGTAACGCACCTTGTGCTAGTACAAGACGTCACAGTGGATATTTTCCACGACGAAACCACTGAACGACTCTTTGATGTGCGAGGAACTCGCGATACGCGCTACGAGATTGTCAAAAAACGGATTGATAAGGCATTAGACGCCAATAGTCGCGATCGCATTACCCAACCTGGTATGCTAACAGTCGTTTATTCCACTGATGAAGAATGGAACGAGTACCAACAATATTTACATTATCTGGCCAGAGAAGGATGGGTCGGCACCCAGATCGAATCTGGCCCAGTGGAACCCATGCAGGGCGTTAGCGGCTTGAAATTTGCCCGCGTTGAAGTATTACCAGAGCCAGACCATTAAACTCATGCGGAAATTGGAGTGGAAGCCCCTCTCCGGGGGACTTCCACTCCAGTTCTCAGACAGGTCTATTAAATTTGCTACGCTAGTTTTCGATTTTTAGGACATTCAGATCGCAATCTTAAAATCTGATGAAAGCAGTCATTTTGTTATCTGGAGGCTTAGACTCCTCAACGGTTTTGTACAGTGCTAAAACGGAGGGTTGCCAGTGTTATGCAATCTCGTTTGATTATCAACAACGGCATCGACGAGAGTTAGAATCGGCTCGCAGTATTGCTCGTGCTGCAGGAGTCGTGGAGCATCAAATTGTGAATTTTGACTTACGACTTTGGGGCGGATCTGCACTTACGGATGAAACGATTGAGATCCCTCGCGATCGCACCCTGGTAGAAATGTCCCAAAATATCCCAATCACCTACGTCCCAGCTCGCAATACTATTTTCTTGAGTTTTGCCCTGGCCTATGCTGAGACCCTTGCAGCAGAGCGAGTGTATTTGGGCGTAAATGTATTGGACTATTCTGGTTATCCAGACTGCCGTCCTGACTATATCAAGGCAATGCAGGACGTCTTTCGTCTCGGTACCCGTCAGGGTCGGGAAGGTCAGTCGATCGAGATCGTGACGCCGCTAATCGATCTCCAGAAAACCGAGATTGTCACCTTGGGTAATCGCCTCGGGGTACCCTGGGGAAAAACCTGGTCCTGTTATACAGGTGGAGATGTCGCTTGTGGGGTTTGCGATTCCTGTCGTCTGCGACTGGCAGCATTTGCGAAGTTAGGATTGAAAGATCCATTACCTTATGCTGGCATGAGTTAATAGGGACATGAATTGGCACCTGGAATCAAAGGCTCCAGGTGCCAATTCATCCCTTCAATGACCAATACTCAATCGGGTTACACAACCTGGAAGGTTAGCGCCCCTGTAGGGGGCGCTAACCCCCATTTCTTCGTGCCAGAACGGGAAAATGGGTTATTTTGAAAGCCTTGCGGAGCAAGACTTTCAAAATAACCTTCCAAGTCGTGTTGGGTAGCGATCGACAAGTCAAGGACTATTTTAAAATTACGACCTGCTCTCTGTCTTCTGTCTTCTGCCCTCTGCTTACCACTCCTCAATCCGATTTCGTCTCAATCAGCGCTTTGACCTGATTGAGGATATCTTCCAATTCAATCAATAAGCCTTCAATATCTTCCAGGCAATTTTCCGAGGCTTGATGTTCCAGCTTTGCTGCAATCTCTGGCATGAAACGTACGCCAACATTGGCGGAGCTCCCTTTAATTTGGTGGCTGGCATGGGCAATTACGATCGCATCATTTGTTTCCAGGGCCTTCCTGGCCTCCACCAGGTTGAATTCTGCATCCTCTACAAAAGCCCGTAAGAGTTCCTGCTCAAAAACCACATCTCCAAATGTGCATTCATGAATGCGATCGCGATCGATCAGGGACAGTTGATTAAGTTCTGGTGGTGGGGAATGAGAAGAATACCCAAAGTCTTTTGTGACTGGCTCCTGTCCATCCTTCTGTCTTACTCTTTCCATAGCCTGCATCCTTTCTCCCGCTTTACCACCAAGCAACCACTTTTCTAGCATCGCTGATAACTCATCCAGCATTAAAGGTTTGCTGAGATAATCATCCATTCCTGCTGCCAAGCACTTTTCGCGATCGCCTGGCAGCGCATAAGCCGTTAGACCCACAACCACCGTTCGGGTCTGGCTCGCGGTCCCCTCAACTGTCTCAATAGCCTGCAGCACTTCAGTTTCATCTCGCTCCTGCTCCTTATCCTTTGTCTGCTGTTCTCTTGCCTGGACGGTTTCCCGCTGACGTAGGAGTTGTGTAGTCTGGTAGCCATCCATCACCGGCATCTGACAGTCCATGAGAACAAGGTCGTAAGTCTCCTCTGCAACTTTATCCAACACTTCCTGGCCATTGTTGGCCCAGTCTGCCTTATACCCCAAAAGCTGGAGCTGATTGAGGATCACCTTTTGATTGGTTGGAGTATCTTCTGCAACAAGAAGTCGTACATGCTCCAGACATAAACTGTCTGATGCAGGGATAATCGCTCCAGCCGATGGTACTTTCGTCTCGATCTGACTCATGGGTGAGGAATCCTGCTTCAAACTCAGTCCAAATTGGGCTGTAAACCAAAAATTCGATCCTTTTCCTGGGATACTTTCCAGCCCAATATTCCCTGCCATCAACCGTACCAATTGCTTGCAGATCGCTAATCCTAATCCCGTACCGCTATGCCTTCGTGTCGTCGAAGCATCGACCTGAGAAAACGATTGGAATAGTTTCTTCTGATCTGCAGGTGAAATCCCAATCCCTGTATCTTGTATTGAAAAATGAAGGGTCGTGAGGGAATTGAGCCTCGAGGCTTGGGCATCCTTCTCTTTCTTCTCATTTTGCCCGTTCGCTCGCTCGCTCAAGGTGTGTTGCTCTAGGGGTTCCTCACAAGAAACTGCGATCGCAACCTCCCCAAAGTCTGTAAACTTGATCGCATTGCCAACCAGATTGATCAAAATCTGACGCAGGCGAGAGGCATCACCAATCAGTCGTAACGACACATCTGGAGCGATGGCATGTGTTAACCTGAGCTGCTTTTCACTGGCTTGCGTTGCTAACAAATCCACTACGCTTTGAAGCACCGCATTCAAAGCAAATTCATGGCGATCGAGCCGCATTTCACCCACTTCAAGCTTCGAAAAGTCGAGAATATCGTTGATAATTCTCAGCAGATCTTCACCACTCATTCTCAACGTACGAACAAAGTCAAGTTGTTGAGAATTGAGACCTGTCTGCAAAAGCAATTCAGTCATGCCCAATACCCCATTCATCGGTGTGCGGATTTCATGACTCATATTGGCAAGGAATTGACTTTTGAGCCTCGCTGCTTCCAACGCGGCTTCTCGGGCTTCCACCAACTCAGTCAGGGTACGTTGCAAACTGTCCTTCGTATGTTTGAGATCTAAGTGGGTGCGTACCCGAGCCAGCAACTCCGGTGGGTGAAACGGTTTAGTGACATAATCAACTGCCCCTCGCTCAAAAGCCCGAAGCAAGTGGTCTCTATTATGGCTCGCAGTGAGAAAAATAACTGGAATCTCGCAATGGACAGGATCGGCTTTCAGCTGTTCGCAGACCTGGAATCCGTCCATCTCCGGCATCATCAAATCCAGCAGAATTAGATCGGGTTTAGCAGTGTGGATGCGATCGAGGGCTTGCTGTCCGCCCGTTGCAAAAGTCGTCGCATAACCCACTTTATCCAGCATCGCCCCAACGATCTGGAGATTCTTACTTGCATCATCCACAACCAAGATCAGAAATTCTTCTGGAGTAAACCGCTTCATTGTCCGGATTGAGCGTTTAGAGATCGGGCCATCAACAAATGTGCAGAAAGTTGCTGCAACTCTTTTTACTGTAAAATTTGTGACGGCACAACATGATTAGATCTTATCAAAATAGCGACCCATAGTAGAAGCGAATTTGGAGACCTGATTGACCGGGCACGCGATCGCAACAGCTTGACGAACTTATCATTTCAGATGTCTGGTAGCCAATAGAACCGAAAAAATACTGATCTCCTGTCCCGCTATCCATCTGATGCCGCAACGTGAAACCCAACTATCATCCTGGGTTCACCCTCTTCAAGTTTAAACGTAACTAACCAGGGTTCTACACTAATCAGGCAAGTGCAACCATCTGTAGTCCACCCAAAAACTTCAAGCAATAGTAATTGGATCAACGCAATAATACACTGGTATAACCATGTATCTACTTCATGCTTCCTAGATTTACACCTGAAGGATAAAAACCGATTTTTTTAAGAACTAGAAAAACAAAGAAATCGACTCAAGCCAAACAATAGACTTTTAGACGACTTAAGCAGTGAGATTAGTGAGATTGCCTACAGTCTGCTACGCCAATAATCTGGCTCTCTGTGCAAATGAGATACAGCAACAATCAAAATTTCATTCCCCTCTGCTCGAAGCTGATAGATTATGCCATAGGGGAAGCGAGATCTCCGACACCGCCTAGCGTTGCGACTAATAGCTGCCATGCTTCAGGATAACGCTCTATCCTTTCTATCACCACCCAGACTGCTTCAACAAACGCAAAGCCCAACCCTGTTTTTTGAGCTTCATAGTAGTCAACCGCTTCATCCAGTTCGCGTTCTGCAGGTTGAAGAAAAATTATTCTCAAGACTTTCTATATTTTCTCAATACATCTACTACTGGAATCCCTTTTATCTCGCCAGCATTATAAGCTTCTATCCTATCCTCAGCTTCCTTAGCCCACTGCTCATCAATAAACGGATCGGGCCGATCTAAGCTATCCAGAAGTCTCTCAACTAGAGCAGCTCTTGATTTGGCTGGGAAACAACGCCCTTTCCAGAATAGCTTGTTCTCGATCTGGCATTTTGCAGTCCTACGTAGGATTGACTCTATGATGCGACTGTCTGCAGACCTGAATTGTCTAGGGATCGCGAATTAAATAACTTCACAAACAACAGCCCTGTAGGGACACGGCAATGCCGTGTCCCTACGCGAGAATTTGCACTTAATTCAATCCTCATTCCTAATCTATTGATTCAAAATCAGATACAGTCACGATGATGGCCTTGCAGGGGTGTTAGCCCTTAGCAGTCCGATCGTGTCTATACAAATTTATGCAAGTTTAGGATTGCTGACCCAATACAGGCGTACAAGCCCAAAATGGTTGTTGTCGCTTTCTATTAACTGATACCCATTTGACTTGGAAATGCAGTTGATGAAATTGGCAGACTGACTGCCTAAATGGGACCTTTGCCCAGTCAGTCTTCCTGCCATCCAAAATCGGCAATCTAAAATCCAGAATGATATGGCCTAGCCACCTGCGATCGCAGGGATAATGCTGACTTCATCGCCCTCACTGAGTTCCGTCTCCATTCCTTGCAGGAAGCGGATATCTTCATTGTTGACGTAGAAATTAACGAAGCGGCGAAGTTTGCCCGTCTCATCGCAGATACGAGCTTTAATGCCGGGATGCTTTTGCTCCAATGCCTCTAACAAGGCAGCAATATCTTTGCCCTCGCACTCGCTCGTGGCTTCATTGTTGGTGAATTTTTGCAGGGGAGTAGGAATTAAGACCTTAACTGCCATAGTTCTTTGGGGGTGAATTTGAAATGATGTCAATTTGTAGCGGGTACTTTTGGGCGACAACGCCTTTCGAGTCGGGGCTAGGGCCGAATGGCACTTACTTAAACAAGAATTGAGCGCTGAAAGTCTTGGAAATTCGTAGGGTGGGCACTGCCCACCGACCTTATGTAAGCCCATTCAGGGCAAGGGCCACTCCTACAAACCAAATTTTAATTTACCAAACTTAGGGATCTGTCCGGTTTAAATTTTGGCCAACTTAAGGTTTGGCCGGTTTAAGGTTTAGCCGGTTTAAGATTTGGCTTGAGGCGCAAAACCCCAGCTTCGAGGCGCAAAATCCCATTTTTTTGGGAAAAGCCAAGAAGAAGCTGAAGGTCTTGACGGTTTTTTTTAAGGCAAACAGAGTTTACACCAGCACCTGTTGCCATTCCAGCCGATCCAGGGTGTGAGAACGCTCGAGCGCCCGTTCGAAGCTGTCGAGTTTGGGCTCAATCGTCAGGGGTTCGCCAATGCAGCCCTGAATCGCTTCCTGGGTTTTCAAGCCATTGCCCGTAATGTAGGCAACGGTCGTTTCGTCCGGGTCGATTTTGCCCGCTTCCACCAGTTTTTTCAGCACAGCAATGGTGGTACCACCTGCTGTTTCAGTGAAAATGCCCTCGGTTTCTGCCAGCAGTTTAATGCCTTCAACAATTTCGGCATCGCTGACGGATTCAATGTTGCCGTTGGTTTTGCGGGCAATATCAACGGCATAGATACCATCAGCCGGGTTGCCGATAGCAATGGATTTGGCAATGGTGTTGGGTTTGACAGGCGAAATGAAATCCCGGCCTTCTTTGTAAGCTTGAGCAATGGGAGAGCAGCCCTCTGCCTGAGCGCCGCTGAAGCGAACGGCTTTGTCGTCCACGAGGCCAACTTTGATGAATTCCTGGAAGCCTTTGTGGATTTTGGTAAACAGGGAGCCAGACGCAAGCGGGGCAACAATGTGGTCGGGCAGTTGCCAGCCCAATTGCTCGGCAACTTCAAAGCCCAGAGTTTTCGATCCTTCGGAATAATAGGGGCGCAGGTTGATGTTAACAAAGCCCCACCCGTGGGTATTGGCGACTTCGGAACAGAGGCGGTTGACCTGATCGTAGTTGCCCTGAACGGCCATGACGGTGGGGCTGTAGATTAAGGTACCGATGACTTTGCCGGCTTCCAGATCGGCGGGGATGAAAACGCAACAGTCGAGACCAGCATGGGCTGCGATCGCAGCAGTCGAGTTCGCCAAATTCCCCGTACTCGCGCAAGAAACCGTAGCAAACCCAAACTCGCGCGCCCGCGTCAGCGCCACCGAGACCACCCGATCCTTAAAGCTCAGAGTCGGCATATTGACCGCATCATTCTTGATGTAGAGATGCTTTAGACCCAGGCGACGCGCTAAACGATGAGATTTCACCAGCGGCGTCATCCCCGTTCCGACATCAATTGGACTGTCCGTCTCGACTGGCAAGAAAGGCCGATAGCGCCAAATTGAGTTCGGCCCCTGCTCAATACTGTGGCGGGTCACCTGGCGAGTGAGAGCGCTGTAGTCATAGGCCACTTCCAACGGCCCAAAACACATCTCGCAAACGTGAATTGGCTGCAGCTCATACTCTGCACCGCATTCCTTGCAGCGCAGATTTTTGCAGGTGGACTGGGTAGATGAAACCTGAGCTTCAGGTGTGGGGAGTTTAGTCGCTTGAGGTGCAGTCGCCTGGATCATAATTTAGGGTCTCTTGAGTAAACACAAGTAAGGTCAGCTGAAAAAGGTCAACTGAGAATGGATGCTAACACGAGGAAATAAGCACGTCAAACATATCCGACTTTTTTAGTCGGGATTCCCCAGGACGAAAAAAAAGACCCCAGCCGTAATGGCTGGGGAATCTCATCAGGGTGCATCTACCATTCCCTTATCCTTGATGCAATTACTCCCATCCGGATGAGTTTAGAAATTAGGGGTCAGGGGTTAGAGGTTAGGGGTCAGGGGTCAGGGGTCAGGGGTTAGGGGTCAGGGGTCAGGGGCTAGGGTTTTGACACAGCTAAAATTGTTCAAAAAAGTTTCGCTACACAAGGCTTTCAAATTCACTTTCCAGATCTTGTAATGAACAAGAATTCTCCGTTTTTTCGGCATCTTCAAAACTCGTGCAATCTAAAGCTTAAAATTCTGTTAAGGTAAATTAAGCAGCTGTTGGGGAATGGCGAAACCTCATTGCCGTTTTAAATCAGGTTTTCAGCCCAATATCCAACCGAACAAAACTGCAATCAGGCAAGCACAGTTGCGGAGAGAGAAGCAATGAAGCTGATTCTTATTGGGCCACCCGGAGGTGGCAAGGGTACCCAAGCACAACGCTTGCAGCGCGATCGCGGCATCACCAAACTCTCAACGGGTGATATGTTGCGAGCAGAAGTGGCCTCCGGTTCATCCCTCGGCAAACAAGCCAAAACCATTATGGACGCGGGTCAGCTACTGCCCAACGAAATCATGATCGAATTAATCGAAGAGCGCATCTCCCAATCTGACTGCGAGCAAGGTTTTCTGCTTGATGGCTTCCCCCGCACCGTCGCTCAAGCAGAAGCATTAGATGCAATGCTGCTTCGCAAAGGGACAAAACTGGATTGCGCCATTGAAATCAAAGTAGACGATGCATTACTGGTTGAACGGATCTCTGGACGCTTCGCCTGTGCCAAATGTGGCGAAGGATACCATGATAAATTCAAGCAGCCTGAAAATGGCATTTGTGAAGTCTGCGGCTCGACCCATTTCGAACGACGCGCCGACGACAACGAAGCAACGGTCAAAAAACGCTTAGAAGCCTTCTACGATCAAACTTCTCCTTTACTGCCTTACTACAAAGAGCAAGGAATTCTGCAAGAGCTGAATGGCACGCTTAGCATTGAAGAAATTGCAAAGCAAATCGACTCTATCCTCGATTTAGTCCCCACAGGAAAAAGCCAACCCGCAACCCATCTCTGAAATAAGCGCCTTGGCATACAAATGCTACGGCGTTGGTCCTTGAAACAGGATCGACCTGTCAGGATTTTCAAGCGCGCGGGCAGCATCCAGGTGCTTAAAAATCTTTATTCATTTAGGATTAGCTAAAAGCTATCGATCGGAACGCAACGCTAACTCGATCGATCGGATTTCCCAATAGACTCATTCGGAAATTGGAATGTAAGCCCCCCTCAGGGGGGCTTACATTCCCTTTCTCGGACAGGTCTAATGAAGAGAATATTTTAAGGGTTGATGTTCTGTCTCTGAAACTAAGCTATCGTTAGAATGATCGTTCAGGGTGCTGATTAGACCAATGTTCTCTTTCCTCTTCGTAATGTCTAAAGGTTATGACTAAACGAGGATTTCCTCATCTATTAGCCGCTGAACGACCGGCCAGCATGAATACCATTCTGGCGCAACTTCCTCCAGCGGCAAAAAAATGGGCAGAGAACTTGCCCTGGCATCAGCGTCGTTACGTGCTGTCTTTGTGCCATTTAATGTGCGCTGCTCCGCCTGAAATTCAAGCCGAATTTTTAGATGACTACACGGCAGATGGCTTAATTTCAAGAATATTTCAGGACAGAGACACCCAACAACGAGTCGAAGACTACCTCCAAGAATTCCGCATTAACACAGAGCTAAATGAAACTATTCTCCGGGGATATATCCGACAATTCTACGTCCATTCAGCACAAGATGTTCGACGGCAACCCGATCTATATTTAGAATCAGCCCTGAGATTAGTTCTCAGCACAGAAGAGCGCAACAATGTCTTCAACTACATCCTGGGCTTCGAATTGATTAAAATGATGTTTCAAATGAGTTGGTTGCAGCACGAACGTCTCTCTCGATTGCAGACCAGCCAGGAAGATTTTATCAATACCTATCTGAAACCGATCCAGCATGCCCACCGGGTGAATGGCATTATTGTGCCCAAGCATGAAAATGTATTCTTTGCCAGACGTGACTATTTTGTTCAGCAACCCGAGATTGCCCCTAAAAAGACCATAGAATTGGTGATTGCCACCTTTACCACTGACGTTGTCACCAACTTCGGCTTTTCAATTATCCGCCACATCAAATCATTTCGGTTTGAATATGACTATATTTTTCATTCTGAACAAGAAGAAAGTATCTTTATGCAAGCCTTTGAATCAGTTGCCGAGTAATCTCCAAACACCTTTCCGAGTTATGCGTACTGAGGGAAAATTGCAATTTTAGTTTTTCCGAATGATATACAGAATCGACCCTGGGTCGTCCGATTTTCTCCAGCTAGCATCAGTTCAGTGGTGATTTCTTGAGACTACGACTTGGAAGGCTAGTACTCCCTTTAGGGATGCTAATCCCCACTTCTTCGTGCCAGAAGGGAAAGTTATTTTGAAAGCCTTGCTGAGCAAGGCTTTCAAAATAACTTTCCCAGCCCGTAGGATGGGCAAAGGGCAAGCGCCCGTGCCCATCATAGGATAAAGATGGGCACGCTTTGCTTTGCCCATCCTACGGCTTAAACCGATCAGTATTGGATGGGCGACAATCCTGGACGAGGCAATGGTGTTAAAAACGAATACTAGTTCTACGGATGTAAAGATATTTACCACCATCAAATATTGTAAAGAACTTCACAGCACAACTTCTGCAATATCGGCGAGATCGGGGAATGCAGTGTCTTCAGCAGTCGGGTCTGAAACTAGATTCGCTGTTTTGGGGTGGGGACTGTACTGGCGCTGGCAGCGGCGGGCAAAAGGGCAAGTCAGGCAATGTCCCTGACTCTCTTCGATTTGAGGCAACGGTTCTTTGGCGTCCTGATAGCGCTCCAGGTAATTGGACAATTGACTCAGCAGCCCGTTCAGATCGTGCCGCGTTTTCTCGTGGGCGGCGGTGTGATAGGGGAAACGGAGACATTGCGGCTCTGGAACGCGATCGCAACTCTCCGCCTGGGATTGAACAAACCAGTAGGTCATGGAAATCTGTTCCGGGGCATACGGACTCGTTTCTGCCAGGACAAAAGGATACAGGCGGGTTTGCCAATTGTCTTCCAGCCAGCGCTGGTTGCGCGGGCGGGCATAGGTTTTCCAATCCAGAATCTGAGCATTATATCGATCCGCAATCAGCAGATCGTAAACGACGACAAGCAGATAGCGATTTGCTGTAAGGCTACGCTGATGCTCGCTCTGGCGAAACCGCTGGGCAGGACGATCCGGATCGAGGGTCAAAATATCTGGAGCCGCCTGGAGAAAAGCAGTCAGACAGCGATCGAGCTGAACATCTGCTTGCACGAGCAGTTCGATTGGTAAGCCCAGTTCCCGTTGTTGCATCAGCTGGTGGAAGCGCGTTCCCCACTGTTGCTGCGCGTATTGTTCTAGACTGACCGCCGATCCCAACTGCTCCAGATAAGCATGCTGAAACTTTCGCGGGCAGAGAGAAAACAAGTTCAGGTGTCCTTGAGATAATTGAATATAACGATCGGCCATGGGAATATGGGTGGGGAGCGGAGGAAGCGGAGGGAGCAGGGGAAGCAAAGAGAACAGGGGAAGCAAGGGGAGCAAGGGGAGGAACGGAGAGAAATAGAAGTCAGGATGTGCATATAGCAATTCTCAGGCTAGTGAGGTATGGAAATGTGCCCCTCCCTGCTTTCGGCAGGGGCACATTTCCATGTACTTCAGTCGCATGGGAACCGCTATAACGAGCGATGGGAAACAGGTTGAAGGGTAAAGAAGAGTTTTTCATCTGACACCTGGCACCTGACACCTATATTCAAACTTTTGCTAATACAAACAGATTTCCTTCATTGCCTCGACCCACTCGAAGATTGCGATCCAGGTAGGTCGTCTCTAACCAGGCTGGTTGTTCGCGGCTGTTTAGTTTGAAATCCAGGGCGGCAAAATTTTTCCCGGTCTCGATTTGCTGAACCAATGAGGTCGGAGAACGATAGTTCATCAATCGTTGTAGCCCTGCAATCGATCGCTCAAATTTGACTTCAACTCTTCGTTCTGAAACGGCTTCAAACTGTGCTGAAATCGCCACCAGACTTTCGAGAAGAGGTAACCCATAAAGTTCAGCAATATTGTAGATTTTACCTTCTCGAAGGCGAATGCATTGATAGATAGCTCCCAGCTCAAATAAGGGAAAACGGTTAATCCCCAGCAGTCCCTGGCTGGTAGTGTAAAGCAATCGCCAATCTCCATCTAGCAGCTCACCCGCTTCTGTGGGGATGGGGGTGGGATTGAACCGTTCTAATTGGTTAACGGTACTGAGAATCGCTTGTTTGTCTTCTGGGGTGGCGAGAAGGCCGCGATTTTTACCTGCGATCGCACGCAACAGATCGTCCTTTGCCAGCATACTTGCAGCCCTCAAAATCGATAGTTGAGCAGGGGTTCAAACATTTTTTCCAGCATTTCCCCTTGACAAGTGCTGAAATTTAAGATAATCCGGTAGCAGTAAATGTTTTACACGGGTGCTTTGCTGCTTTTTACTGCTATTTAAGCATCGATCGCGCAACGATCTTGTTAGCATTAAGAAGCTCTATCCTTTATCTTTAGGATACGTTGACTTTTTGTGAATCTATTCATTTCTTGTTGAGACAACTCCGAATTTATGAGTGAAATTTCTCGTCCGTACAATCCTTCCCTGCGTGAAGAAATTCGTTGGCAACCCGCAGCGGTCATCCCATTGCAACATGAATCTTCTATTTTGGATTGGCTGGAAAATACAGGTCGCTTGATCGCCCGCGATGTTCAGGAGAAGGAGAACGGGCCAGATGAGGAGGAAATTTCAGAACTCATGGCGGTTGATGACGTTGCCTACGACGATGATGATGATGATATTGAACTTGAGGAATAATTGACCTCAACGAATAGAAGAATTGGGCAGTTGTCTTGCGATTAGATATAGACCCGAGAGCAGGTTGCCTGCAGTGTATTAACAACGTAACGCTTTGTCCTGATGGATAAAGCTTTCGGGCGGATGCCTGAATATGTGGTGTGAGTGAAGTGGAAGTTCTGTGGACGCTAAATTACCAATTGCAAAATTACTGATTCGGAGATCGTTCGATCTCTCAGGCACAAAATTATTTCTGACCACCTGGCTAGGATTGAGTTTGACCGCCCTGATTCTAGATTGGCTTGCGGGACGGTTTGTTTGGCAAGGGATTTCTCTCACCTTGCCCTTGTTGATATGTGCGTTATTGACTGCGGGCTTGGGATATTGGGTTGTGCCAATTTTGCAGACGCTTAAAACTGGACAGGTGATTCGAGAGGATGGACCCCAAGCCCATCTGCAAAAGGCCGGTACTCCCACAATGGGCGGGATCTTTTTTGTTCCCGTTGCCGTTGCGATCGCGCTGTTCTGGTCCGGTCTGGCCCCAGCTGTAACGACAGCAGATTTTGCAGCAGTACTAGCCGTTTCGCTGCTAACGCTAGCCTACGGAGCCATTGGTTGGCTGGATGATTGGCAGGTGTTACGCCGCAAATCCAATAAGGGGATCTCACCCCGCATGAAACTAGCCCTGCAAGTGAGTGCAGGCGGATTATTTTGTCTCTGGCTGGCCTGGACCCAAACGGCAAATATCGCCACTCTGTCCTTGCCCTTTGGTCTGGCATTGCCCCTGGGATTGCTATTCTGGCCGCTGGCCTGGTTTGTCCTGGTGGCAGAAAGCAACGCCACGAATTTGACGGATGGCCTGGACGGTCTGGCAGCCGGTACCAGTGCGATCGCGCTCCTGGCTCTGGGAACCTCGATCGCTCCCCTCTCTCCCGGTTTGATGATTTTCTGCGCCTGTCTGAGCGGCAGCTGCTTAGGGTTTCTGGTTCACAACCGTAACCCTGCCACCGTCTTTATGGGTGACACCGGATCCCTGTCCCTGGGCGGAGCCTTGGCTGCAGTTGCCCTGGTGACCAACTCCCTCTGGATCCTGTTTATCGTCGGCGGCATCTTTGTAATCGAATCTCTTTCCGTAGTGCTTCAGGTCAGTTACTACAAAGCGACAAAAGGGCCCGACGGGATCGGCAAGCGCCTGTTTAAAATGGCTCCCTTTCACCATCACCTGGAATTGAGCGGTTGGCCAGAAAAGCGGGTTGTGGCCTCGTTTTACGCCATTACCGCAGCGCTAGCAGTCTTGCCTTTTCTGTTGCACTAAAATGCTGGCAGCAGTCCTCTACGGTCAAACCGACTTGCGCCTGGAAACCGTTGTCGATCCTACCCCTGGCAAAGGAGAAGTTGTTATTCGGGTCGGAGCCTCCACCACTTGCGGCACTGACCTGAAAGTCTGGAGGCGGGGCGGTCATGCCCGCATGCTGAAGCCTCCCACCTTATTCGGCCACGAAGCTGCAGGACAGATTGTGGCCCTGGGTGCCGGGGTCACGGACTGGCAAGTTGGCGATCGGGTCGTGGCCAACAACTCCGCCCCCTGCATGGACTGTTTCTTCTGCTACCGTCAGGAATATTCCCTCTGCCCCAATCTCACCTTCAACAATGGCACCTTCGCTGAATACCTGAAAATTCCGGCCCCGATTGTGCAGTACAATTTGCTGCCTATTCCAGGTGAACTCCCCGATGCCCTGGCCGCCATGACCGAACCACTGGCCTGTGTATTACACGGGATCGCCCGCTCTAATGTCAGTCCTGGGGATCGCGTGGCAGTGCTGGGCGATGGTGCCATTGGGCTGATGTTTGTGGCGGTGCTGGCCCAGCGGCAAGCCCAGGTCTTGCTGTTTGGCGGTCGCGACCAGCGCTTGCAAATTGGCCAGCAGTTGGGGGCATTGGAGGTCTTTAATTATCGACAAATTGAGAATGTGCCTGCAGTTGTGCGCGATCGCACTGATAGCTGGGGCGCAGACATCGTCATCGAAGCCACTGGCATCCCGTCCGTTTGGGAAACCGCGATTGCCTGCGCCCGCCCCGGTGCCACCGTCAACCTCTTCGGCGGCTGTCCCCGAGACACCACCATCACCGTCAACACCGAAACCCTCCATTACAACGAACTCACTCTCAAAGGCGTCTTCCACAACACTCCCACCTACGTGCGGGCCGCCCTCTCCCTCTTAGCCAGTCGCACCCTGCCCTTCGACCTTCTCCTGAGCGAAAAACGGCCCCTGACCCAACTGGCCCAAGCTTTCCAGGATATGCAAGATCGCAAAGTCGTCAAAGTCGCGATCGAACCCGGACGCAACAACTGATCCCATTTTGGATTTTAGAGTGCCGATTTTGGCTTGAAGATGACACAGCTCATTTGGTGCATTAAGACTCAAGTTGGCAGCGGATGAAACCGGATGTAACAGATGGACAATCTATGAGCCTCAACGGGATAGCCATCCGCTACATCCGTTCAAATCCGTTGCCAACGATTGCACAGTTTTAGGCGTGTCACACCACTACACAAAATATCTCCTTAAAGTAGGTACCCTTCAACCCTACCCCCTGTTACTAAACCCTTCACCCTTTACCCTTCGCCCTAACACCTATCCTGCTTCCCCGTTACCCATTCCTCGTTCCCCGTTCCCTCTCATCTATGCTAGGTTAATGGCAACTCGGATGTCAGTACCTTGAAAACTGAATCAGTCCAAACGTTGCCAATGCCTTTGTTTCCAGGTATTTGCCCCTGTTTTTTTGATGTTGAAAATTGTACTCTCCATCGGTTGTGCGATCGCTGAAAGGCTGATTCTGTCGTTGACCTATGGAGATGACTCACAGGGCAAGAGTTTCAGCCTTTGCCGATCGGCAAAATTGACAAAAAATAGGTCCTGATTGATAGTCAAAACAGACCGCTGGAGATTTGGCGTCTGAACGCCTTATTGGGCAAGCGGTTGTCAGCGAAGGGTTTCATCACCAAATCCCCGCAAGGGGACGGAAACAAGATGCAATTCATGGGAATAATCTCCTACTAACTCTTTAGTTTCATCACCAATTCCCCGCAAGGGGACGGAAACAAATCCGTCCATTCGCTCACCCGTCGAATGACCCCCGAAAGTTTCATCACCAATTCCCCGCAAGGGGACGGAAACGCGGAGTATATTGTGTGTTAAAAGTGTATTTCTCCCCTTGTTTCATCACCAATTCCCCGCAAGGGGACGGAAACTCCACAAAGCCACGAGGCGAACAGTCAGGGGTAATGTTTCATCACCAATTCCCCGCAAGGGGATGGAAACAAGGAAAGAAAGGGGAAGGAAAGCAGCAAGACTAATGTTTCATCACCAAATCCCCGCAAGGGGACGGAAACTCAATACCAGTGCTATAAATCAACTGCTCGATCCGTGTTTCATCACCAAATCCCCGCAAGGGGATGGAAACAGACGATCGGGGCACATGTAGATTTCTGCTTTCCACGTTTCATCACCAATTCCCCGCAAGGGGACGGAAACAAATCCGTCCATTCGCTCACCCGTCGAATGCCCCCCCGAAAGTTTCATCACCAAATCCCCGCAAGGGGACGGAAACCAAAGAAAGTACAGAAATTATATGGGAAGGAAATGTAACGTGTTTCATCACCAATTCCCTGCAAGGGGACGGAAACACTGTTACGTCAAACCATTACCCTAAATATTCGCTGTGTTTTGTTTCATCGCTAATTCCCCGCAAGGGGACAGAAACTTAACGGTCCAGATGCATTCGTGCTTGTAGGATCCGTTTCATCCCCAATTCCCCGCAAGGGGACTCAATTCATCAGGCTCCATTGCTGTGGAATACTTGCGGCTCCTACAGGTACAATGAGGTAGCGTTGGCCTGATTCCCATGACCGAAACCCTGGTTGCCTCTGCCGCTCAACCGCAAGCAACTCAACTGGAAGCGACTCAACTGGAAGCGATTCCACCAGAAGTGGCTGCGATTGCTGACTTACCGCCACCCGATTTATGGAGCGACGAACCGCCTTTGGAAAGCGACCGACATCGCCGACAAATTGAATTGCTCCTGCGCCTGTTGGAGTGGTGGTGGCGCGAGCGCGATGACTTTTATGCCACAGGTAACCTGACAATTTACTACAGCCCCAGGCAATTGAAGTCGGAGGAGTTCCGCGGGCCAGACTTCTTTGTGGTACTGGGCACGGAGCGCCGGGAGCGCCGCAGTTGGATCGTATGGCACGAGAACGGTCAATATCCCAACATCATTGTTGAATTTCTATCCGATTCCACCGCCAAGACCGATCGCGGCTTGAAGCGGCAAATTTATCAAAACATCTTCCGCACGCCGGACTACTTCTGGTTCCATCCCGATACGCTGGAATTCCAGGGCTTTCAGTTGGTGAGCGGGCAATATCAACCGCTACAACCGACGGTTGAAGGCTGGTTGTGGAGCCAGCAGTTGCAACTCTATTTAGGCATCCACGAGCGGCAGTTGCGGTTTTTCACCCCCGAGGGCGATCTCGTGCCCCTCCCGGAAGAGGAACTGAGTCAACAGGCAAAGCAAGAACGCCAGCGCGCCGAGGCTGCTGAGCGGGAGCTAGAACAATTGCGATCGCAACTCAACGTCCAAGAATAACTGATTCCATCCAACATTTCGAGCGAATCTGATAGACCCAGGGTTGGCCTTCCCCTTCTGCCCTCTGCTTCTTGCGATCGCATCACTGAATGGTTCGCAAAGGGAATTGTTGCCAATCGATGGGTGCAATTGCGAACGATAAAAAGGACAATCATCAATCAATTTTTTTCAGATAATCTATCTCTATCCCTATCTCCAGAGAAGCGAGTTATAGTGTATCTGATTCGCTATCAATGGTTTGATAAACGGTCTTTATAAACGCCAGTTTAAGAATAGTTTTCCGCAGTACTGCCCCCAGGATTTATCGAGAGGTCACCCATGCGAAACCTGAAATTCTTATCGCTGCTTTCCCTCAGCACGGCCCTCATTTTGAGCGGCGGTCGCGCTCAAGCGCTGCCCGGTCAACCCGTCGAGGAAGTCTCAGCCTGGATCCAGGCTAGTCCGACCTTTCGACCGATTAGCGGCGAAAGCTTATTAGTGCGCAAAAGCAACACGCCTGCCCACCGCTTTGAGTTTGAAGCGTCAGTCATGCCCCCCGGTCGGCTCACGTCCATTCGAGGCGGCGGGCGCATCCGCTCAGAACGGTTGAGCATTTTCGACATGATTAACGGCGTCACGCCCGATCGGCTACAAGAATCTCTGCGAACTGTCTACGGCCTTGATATTTACCAGGACTTCCAGCGGGCAGACATTGTGTACAAATATCCCGCGCCCGCCACCATCGATCGCGCTCGCAGAGAACGCAAGCCCTTGCTGGAGCTGATCCGGGGAGAACTGCGTCGTGGCGACCGCTTTGCGTATTGGATGGAGGTTGCCCCCAGTCGGCGCAACAAATCAGTTACTGGCAAAATGGTTGTCTTTCTTAAAAGCGATTTGGACAAGATTGAAACTGAACTGCGCGGTCGCTAAGGACCAAGAATTGAAAAATGCCAATTCTCGCGTAGGGACACGGCATTGCCGTGTCCCGCCAGGTTTATTGTTTGTAAAGTGATTTGATTCGCACTCCTAAAAGTGGTGTTCAAGCTAACCCTTTGCTAGCAGCTCAGGCTTGCCAGGTTCCAGAAAAGATACTTCTTACTGCAGTAGCGATGCGAGTAATATCTTCATCCAGAAGCGGTGGCCAGGTCACTCCTGTTTGCTCGCCCCGATCGAACAATTGACGGCTGTCAAAGCCGAGCACGTACAATGCATAAACCAACTGGCGATCCAGTTCAGGGGTATCTTTCAGACCATCAAAAACAACCTTCAATGCCAGGAGGATAGACGTCACCTGACCGGGAATAGGGGGGTTGCCCTCTTGTAGACGCAGCAGAAACGTATCGGGCTGCCGCATTTCTATAACGCTTGCTTGATCGATCAAAAAACTGCGAGCGGTCTTGTAGTCCATAATTGCTTTGGGGTAGAGACTTGTTGACAGATTTCAGGTTTCAAGTTTGTAACTGATGGGTTATCTTTTGTGTTTAACTGCTGACCTGGAAAATGTATTGCGATTGTTTTGTCGAACGAAACGAACGAATAATTTTCCAGACATTGTGATAGGGAACGATCGTTCACCAGAGGATAACACTTTCATCCCAGCACTTGAAGCTCAAATCCTGCTCAGTCTCAAATTAGGATAATCTTTTCATCAGGCAACCGAATCTCGCCTGACCTGCCCCTCCCCCTGAATGTTGCTGACATCAGGTTCGGTGGGCAATGCCCACCCTACAAATTTTCCGTCCTCCATCCTCCATCTTCCGTCCTCCATCCTCCCCATGAGAACCCCCCTGGCCTGGTTGAATCTGGTGCATGAAAAGACGCGGCTGCTGGTTGCGATCGCAGGTGTTGCTTTCGCCGTGCTGCTGATTTTTATGAACCTGGGATTTCTGGGCGCGCTGACAAAATCCGCGACTCTGGCTTATAGCCAGATTGATGCTGATGTTTTTCTGGTGTCTCCCCAAACCACCGATTTGAGCGGCACCGATCCCTTCCCAATTGAGCGGCTCTACCAAGCAGATGGTATCTCAGGCGTGGAACGGATAATGCCATTGTATGTGGGCTATCTTCAGTGGCTCAATCCAGAGACACGCATCAGTCGCGCTATTTTTGTCTATGGCATCAATCCCGACGATCCGATCTTTCTGCTGCCAGGCGTGCAGCAACCGGAAAATCGAGCCGCTCTGCGCCAACCGAATACCGTGCTGATGGATCGGCGCTCTCGTCCAGAATATGGCGTTCCCACCATTGGAACGATCACTGAACTCGATCGCAGAAATGTGGAGATCGTCGGTCTCTTTAGTCTGGGGGGTGGCTTTGCCTCAGATGCGAGTTTGATCATGAGCGATCAGAACTTTCGTCGCTTCTTCGACCCGCGTCCCCTATCCCAGATCGACCTGGGCTTGATCCAGCTGGTTGAGGGCACAGATGCGGGGCAGGTGGCTGAGAAGATGCGGGCGAGTCTGCCAGAAGATGTGCTAGTGCTGACGCGCCAGGAGATGCTGAAGCGGGAGACCGACTATTGGATTATTACGACGTCAACCGGCTTCATTTTTGGCATGGGCGTAGTGGTTTCTTTTATCGTCGGGACGGTAATCGTCTATCAGGTGCTTTATACAGATGTCGCTAGTCATATGGCACAGTTTGCTACACTGAAAGCGATGGGATACCGCAGCTACTACTTGTTTGTCTTAGTGCTGCAGGAGGCAATTATCCTGTCGGTGCTGGGCTATGTGCCGGGTTTTATTATTTCCCTGGGCCTTTATGAGATGACGTTTCGGGCGACGTCGGGGGGATTGCCAATTGCGATGAATGGGCGACGCGCGATCGCGGTGCTGCTGTTGACCGTCATCATGTGCGCCATCTCCGGCGTCGTTTCCGTCCAGAAGGCCGTCAGGACCGATCCTGCTGAAGTGTTTTAATTGGCTGCCTTTAGCGCACCACAGATCGTACTTGTGTTATTGATGAGGAAAGTCTTTCAGGATACATCACGATGCCCCAAAATCCCTTTATTGTTGGACAACCCGCTCCCCCAGAATGCTTCATAGGACGAGAATCTCAGATTGAAATCGCATTCGATCAAATCTCTAAGCGGGGCAATCTGGCCATCTGGGGCGGGCCTGGAATGGGCAAAACATCCTTCTTAAACCTGTTGACTTCAACGGAGGTCTGGCAGTTGCACGGCCAGGATCCAGACGCAGCAGCGATCGTGTTGTTCAACTGTCTCAGTATTGAACCCTTTACCCCTGACCGCTTCTGGCGGAGCATCCTGAGTTTGATAAAGAGCAAACTGGATCGGAATTCATCGCTGCAGACCGATATCGATCGCTTACTGGCTAAAGACCCAGTTACAGCCAACGATCTGCTTCAACTCTTGCGTCAGCTGGGACAAAACAACCAATTTTTAGTGTTGCTAGTCGATGACTACGATGCTGCTTTACGGACTCACGAGCGTTACCAGGAGGCTGATATGGAAGCCTTTTTGAGTGAATGTCGCAGTATTGCCTATTTTGCTGAAGAAAGAAAATATATCTCCACAATCGTGGCTTCCTCTCGACGGCTGAACGAGCTAGGCCCTCAACTGACGCCAAATAAATCTCCCTGGTATAACCACTACTCATTTCAAGCGCTCAAGCCATTTACGGATGGCGAAGTCGCTGCCCTGCTGCTGGGTATGCCAATGACACCTGCTTTGCGAGAGGGAATTCGGGAAATCGCGGATGGCAACCCGGCTTTGCTGCAGAATGCCGGGTCTCTGCTCTATCAAGAATTGCGAGCTGGGCGGGTACCCGATCCAGAGACCTTTACCCGGGAGTTTCAAACGAGAACCCAACATTTTTTTCAAGCAACCTGGGAACTTTGCAAACCGCTAGAACAGATTTTGCTCATGCTCATCGCCTTGCATAACCTGGAAGGTCGATTATCGAATCAGCGCTATGCTCTGAGCGGCATTGAGAATATTTTCGGCCACAAAGAAATCGAAATGATGTCTCTGGAAATGAGAGGGATTATCAGGCAAACAGAGCAAGCTGGAAAAACAACTTACCTTTTTGCTTCAGCGCTGATGGAGTGGTGGGTGGTCAAAAAGATTCAAAACAGCTCCGAAACCGAATTACAAGAACGGCAGAAGATCTTTCTCAATTTGATGAGTCATAAGCAAGCCGAAAAAGTGACCGCTGTCGTTCGATGGATGTGGGAACATAAAGATGAAGTCCCTTCCATCCTGGAATGGATTGGCAAAGTTATTGCTGCCCTGCCGAAAGGAGCCATTCAGGGCTGATCGCGTTCCAATCCCAGGAAACATTGATTATGACTATCGCAACCCGTCAAAGAAATCCCTATATCATTGGGCCAGCGATCTCTAACCCGAAAAATTTCTTTGGTCGAGAAAAGGTATTCCAATTTGTCGAGGATAATTTAAAGAATGGTGCCAGAGCAATTCTATTGCACGGTCAACGACGTATTGGCAAATCATCGGTGCTTTTACAAATTCCCCATTTTGTGGCAGACGATGAATTTGTTTTCATTCCCTTCGATTTGCAAGACAAAGGCCACTTACCTCTCAACCGGATCTTGCATCTCCTAGCGGAGACCATCGTCAATCGCCTCAAATTGACCTTGGATGATATGACCGTCCCGACTGAATCAGAGTTAGCCACCGATCCCAGTCTTTTCTCCCAGAGGTTCTTGCCCGAAATCGCTCGGCGTTTGGCACAGCAGAAGCTGGTGTTGATGCTGGACGAGTTTGACGTCCTGAATAGCTACGATCCGGCTGCTTCGGTGCAATCATTTTTTCCCTATTTACAAACGCTGTTAAGCCAGCACGAGCACCTTTTCATTATTCCCGTCATCGGACGTCAGCCGGACGATCTGCCAAAGCTGCTGGGTTTATTCAGAGAAGCACCCAACCGGAAAATTGACGTACTGAGTCGAGAAGATGCAGAAAAACTGATCGCTGAGCCGACCAAAGGGGCTTTGGAGTATACCCAGGAAGCGATTGAAGCGATTTTGCAATTGTCGCAGCGGCATCCTTATTTCACCCAACTGTTATGCTATGCCTTGTTTGTCCAAGCCAAAAGCGAACAGCAACAGCAAGTGACACCGGCAGCCGTGGAACGTGCCGTCGATGAGGCGATGGAACTGGGTGAGGGTGGCTTAGCCTGGTTTCGAGATGGACTGCCAATCCCAGAACGGGTTGTCTTTTCAGCCGTGTCAGAGGCGCAGGAAAGGGCTGATGCCAGCAACGATGGAATCGTCGCAGCGCCAGCGACAATCCTGAAGCAGGCTGGCGTTGTGCAGACAGATGCGTTGAGACAAGCGGAGACCCAACTGGTGGCGTGGGATTTTTTGGACCTGGCCGCAGGATCAGAGTTGCTCTCCGAAACGGCGCGTGTCTATCGGGTCAAAGTTGAATTGGTGCGTCGCTGGTTAGTCAAGTACCATCCGCTACGACGGGCGATCTGGGATCTGGAAACGTTGGAACCTGCCGCCCAGAGCGTTTATGAATCTGCACTGGAACTACAGCGCTACGAATTGTTGGAAAACGCTATTTCCTTGTACGAACAGGTGTTGACCATCAATCCCAACCACTTCAACGCCCTCTTCAAACTGGCGGAAGCATATCTGGAAACACGGGACTTCAGCAAAGCGGTGACGCTTTATAACCGAGCCTACCGGATTGCTCCTGGTCGCGTTAGGGAAGACTATGTAGAGTCACTGCAACAGTACGGTCTGGAGTTGCTAGATCGACAAAAGCTGGAATGGGCAAAGCAACAGTTCGCCTCCATCCTGCTGATCCAACCCGACCATGAATTGGCTCAAGAAGAACTCCGCGAGATTGAAGCCCATCAAGAACGATTGAATCTGCGAGAGCTCGATCTGAGGCGATTCTTCAGCGCTTCTAATCCTTCGAAGACAATCGATGTAGCCGATCCTGAAGATGCAAAATACTATATCGATTTATCCCCAGCTCGTGGCAACCCAACTGAGAGATTGATTCGGACAATTGCTCGCCTTTCACCCGATGAAGCAACCTGCCAACTATTTATCGGCCATGCTGGCTGCGGCAAAGCTACGGAATTGTCAAGACTGAAAACAGAATTAAAAAAACAAGGATTTCATATAATTCACCTTGACTTTAATTACAATCTTGACATCACAGATATTGATGCAGGTATTATCTTTTTATACATAGCACGTCAGATTACTTATGGATTGAGAAGATTTGGTTTTAATACCAGTTCCAGGTATTTCTATGAACTATTTCAATTCTTGTCTGTAGAATCCCTAGAGGATTATAGCTTGACTTATGCACTCGATCGACTTGCTATTCACGCTAGGGGAGACAACTTGAGTCCAACTCGCGTAGGACTAAGACATTATTTAAGTGGCCTTGTACAAGCAATTAATTTTGATCTAATACAACCTGCCATAGGAAAATTAAAGTCGATGGGTAAAAGTTTAGTTATAATTGTCGATGGCCTCGATCGATTATATGATACTCCAATCACCACAGAACACACTTCAACAGAACATTTGTTCATCGATCTAGCAGAACTATTTCAACAGCTAGACGGCCATGTGGTTTATACTCTTCCACTATCGTTAACCTTCTCCAGAGAGTTCAGCAGACTGAAGAATTCCTTTGGTACCGATCCCGAAGTATTATCAATGGTGGCGGTGAGGTTGCGGGATAGCGGCGAGTGCGATGAAGGCATGGCGTTGATGCGACAGCTGGTGTTGGCACGGGCCTTCCCGAACCGGGAGCCGGAGGAACGACTGGATGCGCTCTCGGAGATTTTCGATCGTCCTGAAACCCTCGATCGGCTTTGCTCAATCAGCGGTGGCCATATCCGCAATGTCTTGAGGCTGCTGCATCGTTGTCTGCGCCACGCCGATCTACCGATAACCCGATCTTGCCTGGATGCTGTCATTCAGCAAGAAGGCTATGAGTTGAGTCGTGTCATTTCGGCGCACGAGTGGGACTTGTTGGCAGAGGTGGCCCAGACCAAGGCGGTCGTCGGCCAGGAGATGTATCAAAGCCTGGTGAAGAGTTCGTTTGTGTTTGAGTATCACTATCAGGACGATCGCTGGTTTGACCTGAATCCGGTGCTGGCGGAGTTGCTGGAGGCAAGACACGAATCGTAAGTCAACGATCAGGCAAAAATTGAACCCTGCAGGATGAGTCATGAAGGACTACCACATCAATATCTTTCACAGTGAAGAAGACGAGGGCTATATTGCTGATATTCCCGATCTCAAGCATTGTTCTGCGTTTGGTGAAACTCCCATTGAAGCGTTGCAAGAACTGGCTCTGGCGAAACAAGCCTGGATAGACTCAGCCAGAGCTGAAGGCAAACCGATTCCACCGCCCACCTATCGACCCGTCATTTATCAGCTCAAATCTGCATGAAGGGAGGGCTATCGAGAACGATCGCAAAACCTGCTGCAAAACGCAATCAGTTATGCTTTTGTTGCAGGGGAGTACCAACTTTCTAGAAAAAGATCGCGAACTGCTTGCATTCTTTGAAAATCGCTATCTGTGGAGACAATGATTCATTGGTGTTGGATTGCGATTGCTGCAATCCACAAGTCGTGTTGGCTGAAACTAAGATCGATCGTGCGAGTTTTCCTACGTTTTCTCTTTTCCTTGGGGCCAAACTTTTGGATCAATTCGGCCTGAAATTTACCATAAATCTCAGCAGTGGCTGAGTTAATTTCATAGATTAAAATATTGTCCAAAAAGCCTTTGACTCGCCTAAGATTAGTGTCTCGTCTCTGAGAATTTTCTGCCATGTAGATGAGTTCAGCTTGCACAATGACACAAGTTGCAACCTGAGATTGCCCTAGCGTTGCTAATCGAGATCGGCTATCGGGTTGACCTTGAATCGCGAAGCTACAGTGATTTGTGTCCAGCAAGTACATGACAGTGGCTTAGCTTGCTTCAGCGGTCTCGTCTTCCCGATCGTCGTCAGCAAGATAAACTCTACTCCGAGAGCGATGTACCCGTTCTAAGCAGTCCTTAAAGTCGTCTCCTTCCCAGGGGCCAATTTTTATCCAATGCCGCCAGGATGGAGGCTCCAGTTGAGGGAGGTGACTGTTTTGCAAAAGACGATCGCGACTTTAAGAAGAGAAGAAATTCCAACAGGATTGGTAAAATTCGATCGGGAGTTTGTTCAAGTTCTTCGGTCAATTGTTCTCGAATCGAGAGTTCTTTAGACGCATGAAGTGGGGTTGAGTTGCGAGCTTGCATGGTTCATCTCTCTGCTGGTAAATGGTTTAGGGTGTTTAACCATCATAATGGCAACAATCCCCTGGTGGAGATCGAACCTATTGTTTTCGGGTTAATCATTAGACGAGACCAGATTCCCAAGTCTATCTCTTGACAATGATCGTAATAATAGGCCATTGCTGCATAGACTGCTGCTAGAGATAAGTCGTACTCAGATGCGATTGCTGCTAAAGATTCCTCCATCTCCAAATGCAGTTTTGCAATTGTAGCAACTGGCATCCTGGTACCAACCAGACGAGGCTTGCCAAAGCAATAATCAAGATCGACGGCAATGTGTTCCTTACTGATTTGTTGGCTAACAGTTTCGGATAACATATGGGCAACTGGCAAGTTCAACAGCAACACTCTGATTATAAAAGCGATCGGATGCAGAAGGGAAATCGGTTTTTTAGCATTGCTCGCATCTCTAAAGCGCGATCGCAACCCATGCCCAGAATGCGATCGCGCCTCCCAAGAAAACACGAATCGCAATCCAGAGGTAGAATTGAGAATCAGGATGCTTGCTATTGATGCCTTATGAACGAAACGGTCTACATTGAAACCAGTATTTTGGGTTATCTCACCGCTCAAGCGGGCAAAGATTTGATTATCGCTGCGAATATAGAACTGACACGGGAGTGGTGGAACTCTCGTCGCCATGACTTTACGCTATATCTCTCGCAAGCCGTTCTGAAAGAAACGGCTCAGGGAGACGCCGGGATTGCCGCTCAGCGTCTTGCGATCGCGCGCAATTTCCCATTACTCGACATCAATCAAGCGGTAGGAGACCTGGCGGCACAGCTCCTGCTGCATAGCAATTTTCCGGCTAAAGCAGAGATCGATGCGATTCACATTGCCGCAGCGACGGTTCATGGTATAGATTACCTGTTAACCTGGAACTGTAAACAAATTGCTAATGCTCAAATCCAGGGAAAATTGGCTGAGATTAGTTTTGATTTTGGCTATCAATTACCGCTTATCTGTACCCCTTATGAGTTGCGAGGAGGGTAGTTTATGTGGCAAGACAAAGTTGTAGAAGAGATTCGCAGCATCCGCGAAGCTTACGCCAAATCGTTTAACGATGATTTGAGTGCAATTCTTGCAGATCTCCAAAAGCAACAGGCAAAAAGCGGCAGAACGGTAGTCAACCTTTCGTCAGAACGGAGTTCAAAAACACGTTGGAGTGAAAAGACAAGAGAGTTGGATCGGGAATCTTAAAATGCTAACTGCTCTTGATTGGGGCTGGGCAAGATCGCGCAACATTCCCCAACTATGAGAGTTTTGCGATCGCAACTCCTCTCAAAAACGCGATCGCAAACTGTCCCTCAGCAGAGAGTTAGGGCTGCCGGTCAGGGAAGGATCTTCTGCATTAAACTTCAGTTGTTACGTACCTGAGCTAGAGAGATTATCCATGAGCCTCGTTCTAGAGCGCGAAGCGCCCCCCTTGCGAGAAGATGAAACTGGAGCCATTCGAGTTGGCAATTCCAGGGTTTTGCTGGAAATTGTTGTCCGTGCCTTTCAGGATGGGGTCTCCCCTGAGTCGATTGTGCAGCGATATTCAACCCTGTCGCTGTCGGATGTTTACAATACGATTGGCTACTATCTGCGACATCGAGGTGCAGTAGAAACTTACCTGAATCAGCGCGAGCAGTTGGCAGAATCGGTTCAACAGCGTTTGTCCAATGTTCAACCTGATTTAAGCCTGATTCGTTCTCGTTTGTTCTCTCAACAGCGGCCCTAGCAGCAATGGCGCAGTAATGCTGAGCTTATTCAGCGATGAGAACTTTAATGGCGACATTGTCAGGGGGCTGTTTCTACGTCAACCCGATCTCGATTTACTTCGGGTTCAGGATATTGGTCTCCAAGCAGCAGACGATCCGGCCATTTTGGCTTGGGCGGCAAATCACGATCGTATTCTCCTAACCCACGATCGGGCAACGATGCCAGACTTTGCATACGAACGATTGGTTAGAGGAGAACAAATGGCAGGATTATTTGTAGTCAATGACCGCATGCTTGTTCGTCAGGCAATTGATGAGTTGTTCCTTCTGGTAGATTGTAGCGAACAATCAGAGTGGCAAGGAATTGTCCTGTATTTGCCTTTGTAAACGCGATCGCAACTCCTCGCCAAAAGCACGATCGCAACTCATCTCAAAACTGCGATCGCAATTTAGCGATCTAAAGTACTATTGAAAGGGATGCGATCGCGCACCCGCTCACTGGCATCAAACTCTACTCGCAAAACCTCGTTCGTCATGGCCAATCCCGAACTGAATGCTGAACAAACCGCGATCGCAAACCATACCGAAGGGGCAATTTTAGTCCTCGCCCCAGTCGGGACCGGAAAAACTCGTGTCCTGGCAGAGCGCGTCCGCCGCGCCCTTGAAAAAGGCATTCCGCCCCAACGTATTCTCTGTCTCACCTTTACCAACCGGGCTGCGAGAGAAATGCTGGAGCGGCTGTCTCAGTATTGTCCAGAGCAGCAATCGCAGCTGACCATCAAGACATTTCATGGCTTATGCGCGGCCATCCTGCGGGTTGAAGCGCGTCAGATCGGCTTGCCAGCAGATTTCGTCATTTACGACGATGCTGATTGTGTAGAGCTGATTAAGGAGGCATTCCAGGTCTCGAACGATCGGGAAGCCCAGCAATTATTTTTTACCTTAGCAAAGTGCAAAGTGCAGGCTGAAGGACAACAGCTCTCAATAGTCAACTGGGTCAATTGTGTGTATGTGCCCTTGGGACGCGATCGCGCCCTGGCTGCCGCTCAATACCAAACGATGCTGCAGAAACGTCACGCCTTAGACTTTGCCGACCTGGTTTTCTATATTCGCTTCATGTTCAATCGCGAACCAGAGATTCGACAACGGTGGTCAGATCGGTTTGACTTCGTTCAAGTCGACGAAGTGCAAGACACCCATCTCTCCGAGTACGATATCGTGAAGCAGTTGGCTGTACATAGTGGCAACTTAGCGATGATTGGAGACTTAGACCAGACCATTTATGAATGGCGAGGCTCCGAACCCGCCAGAATTATTCAGTACTTCAAACAGGACTTTCACCCAACAACGTACTCCTTAACCTGGAACTATCGAGCCACGCAAACGCTGCTGAATGCAGCCTCCAGCTTCGCAGATTCATTTGAGCAGCGACAAACAACCATCGCCCCTGCTCCGGAGTGCGAACAGGGCGAGCGGATCCAGGTTTATTCAGCCCCTAACGAGCGCGCCGAGGCAGAGTGGATAGGCCGACAAATCCAGCAGCTTGCCAACAAGACCAGGTTATTTGTCTATAGCCGGGTCGCTATCCTCGCCCGCAGCCACAGACGGACAGAAATTGTCAGCCAGACTCTGGAACAGATGGGCATTCCTTGCGTCACCGTCGAACAATTCCAATTTTTTATGCGACAGGAAGTCAAAGACGCCCTTGCCTACCTGCGTTTCCTGCTCAATCCGTTTGATGCCGGAGCCATGCGGCGGATGTTGCTGCGCCCAACGCGCGGGATTGGCGACGCGACGCTCAAAGCCGTCGTTGCCGATGGTAAAAGCTGCGGTTTCAGTCTCACCGACATGGCCGCCAGTCGGACATTTCAAGATGGGGATCCGTTTAGCAACCTGCTGAGGGCCTACTCAACGGGCATCGTCACTGTATTCGATGTGGAAACCACCGGGTTTTCTGCCAGTCGGGACGAGGTGGTGGAAATTGCCGCCATTCGTCTCGTAAACGGCAGCTATCAGGATGAATTCCACGCTTATCTCGCGAATACTGTTGATGTGGGGGATTCAGAAAGAATACACGGCCATAGCAATCGCTTTCTGGCTCAGCACGGCAGCGCGGCAAAAGACGTTTTCAGCCAGTTCTTTGAATTTGCCCAGTCGTCCATTCTGGTGGGGCACAATGTCAGCTTTGACATCAAAATGGTGACCGTCCAGGCCCGGAAAGCGGGTCTTGCTGTCCCCAGTCTGCAATGGGAAGACACACTAGAACTAGCCAATCGCTTTATCGACGCCGAGCGGTATACCCTGGAAGCGCTGGCAGCACAGCTGAATCTTCCTCATTTGCCCAGTCATAAGGCGATGGATGATGTGCGTGCCACCGTTGACTTACTGGCTGTACTGATTCCTCTGGCCAACCGCAGGGCCGACTATCGTCAAGCGCTGGTTTATCGCTATGGAGACGCATTTGAAGGGCTGGCGGCACAGATCGAACGCTGGCGCGAGGCTAGCCAATGCCAAAGACCGGCTGCACTGCTGGAGCAGATACTGACAGAATCAGGACTTTACAGCTATTACCGGAACGATGAGAAGCGCGATCGCAACCTGCGCCAGCTTGTCCAGATTTTTGCCGATCGCGACGACTCAACCTTGCATCCTGACACAGCACTGCGCAGCCTCCTGGAATTTACCGCCCTGGCCAAAAACTTAGACCAGATCTCTCAAGACGACAACCAGATTCCGATTATCACCGTGCATCAATCCAAAGGATTGGAGTTCGATACAGTCTTCATTGCCGGGGCAACAGAGGGAGAATTTCCCAGCTTCCTCAGTATTCGCGACGATAAATTAGAAGAGGAACGACGGTTATTTTATGTAGCGATGACCCGGGCAAAACAAAGGTTATTCATATCAGGTTATTTGCAAGATAAAAGAAATTATCAAAAACACATCAGTAGTTTTATTAAAGAGATTCCCAGTCTATTCATCCAGCCTAGCAAATTCCACGATGGGCTATAAGGTAAAGCCAAATCGTACCAGGTTCGACAGTTTCTAGAATGAGTTGAAATCTATCATTTAACCCTGGAGGATGAATCATGAAAGACTATCATATCAATATCTTTCACAGTGAAGAAGACGAAGGCTACATTGCCGATATTCCCGATCTCAAACACTGTTCAGCCTTTGGTGAAACTCCTGTTGAAGCGCTGCAAGAGCTGGCTCTGGCAAAACAAGCCTGGATAGACTCAGCCAAAGCTGAAGGTAAACCGATTCCACCCCCCACCTATCGGCCGCTCAAATCTGCTTGATTCGCCGCTGCACTCAAAATCGGCGAGTGTCTTTGTATCAACTACAATAGAATAGCAAACCCAACTGAATCCGATTGCTGGACATGGTTTCATCAGAACTAATCTCAACATTGCAGGGCCTGAGTCGTGCGGACAAATTTTATGTCATGCAAGTTTTACTCTCGGACTTGGCCCAGCAAGAAACAGATCTGATTCAACCCGACCAATCTTATCCTGTGTGGCCGCCCTATGATGCAGACGAAGCCGCAGATACGATGCTAAAAGTACTGCAAGCTGCTAAGCAAGACAGTGAATAAGGCTAGCGATATCCGTTTATAGCTGGCGATCCTGCATTAGGGGAAGCCAGGTTTCGTCCTTACTTACCCTTTAAGCTCGTTTATCGGCAATGCTCTGTGACAGCATCGGGTCTATTGGATACTGGAGCGAGTGTCAATGTTCTTCCCTATTTAATCGGAGTTGAGCTTGGCTATGAATGGGAACGACAAACGACAACACTGACTTTGACGGGAAATTTGGCACAATATGAAGCGCGTGTTGTCCTTGTTCAGGCCATCGTTGGCCAGTTTGAACCTGTACAACTGGTTTTTGCCTGGACGCAAGCGACAACGGTGCCGCTCATTTTAGGACAAGTCAATTTCTTTATGGAGTTCAATGTTTGTTTCTATCGTTCGCAGTTACAGTTTGAAGTCAGTCCAAAATCCTGAGCGCGATCGCAACACCACCAACGTCTCAAGACATCAGGGTTTCACGACTTAGTTGCTGAATCCAACGACGTACGGCTCGAATCACCTGATTCTCACTTTGGCTCTGCCGCTGCCCTAAAAATTGATTTAACTGAGCCGCCGTCACCGGCGGAAACGCCACACTCGCGGCAGACTCCATATAGAAACCCGATTGCAATTGGTAGATCGTCAATCCTTGCCGTTTAGTATAGCGCCAAACTTCAGGCACGCCTAATGTCCGATAGATTTCGATCCGTTCAGTTGAGGGACTGGTAATGTCCACCTCAATGACTAGATCCGGCGGTAGATGGGCTAGAATCTCAGGATCCAGTCCTTCCAACCCGATCGCATTTTGGATATAGAAACCCGTATCGGGTTCGGCTCCCCTGGCCAGGTCTTCGCGTTCCAGCGTCGTTGAACCGACATCGACTACTTCTAGATCGCCAATCTAAAATCGCCAATCTAAAATCCAAAATGATATGAATCCAACAGCACACTGCCCAACCCTAACCGCATGACCCGATTTAGCCACGACCAATTTGCCAAAGACTACCTCGAAGAGTTACTCTCCCGCTTCGGCGAGGTGAAAGCACCCCGCCGCGTGTCCAGCGAAATGCGAGAGGTCGACGTCTGGTTCTCCCCGCGAACCGATCCGCCTGCCAATTTAGCCCCTCTCGGCTTGCTGGGCCGTTTAGCCCAAACCCCAGCCCTGTTCGAACCCTTTCGTAATGCCGCTACCCTCATCGACATCCGCAGTTGTCTGCTGAAGCTACTCATCGTTCAGGGAGAATACCTGCGGCAAGCCAAGCGCCAGAAAAAGACCCTGGCCGAAGCCCAGTTACCGCGACTCTGGATCCTTTCCCCTACCGCCTCAGCCGCAATCCTGGACAGTTTCCGGGCTAAAATAGAACAATCCTGGGGAGAAGGCATTCATTTCCTTGGCTCCGCCTATCGCACCGCCATTGTCGCCATTCATCAACTGCCCCGCACACCAGACACCCTCTGGCTGCGTCTGTTGGGCCGGGATCGGGTACAAGACCAGGCCCTGGAAGAGCTGGCCCAATTGCCATCTGCCCATCCCATGAAAGCCAGCACCCTCCGGTTCTTGACCAACTTAAAAGCAGATTTACAAGAGAAAAACGCATTAAATACCGAGGAGCAAACCCTGATTATGAAACTCTCACCCCTCTACCTGCAATGGGAAAACGAAGCGCTCCAAAAAGGAGAACAGCGCGGAGAACAGCGCGGCATCAAACTGGGAGTGCAGAATGAAAGGCGTTCCATGATTGAGAATATGCTAGAAGTCAGGTTTGGAACTATGGATGCGGCGCTGGCTGCTCTAGTGGAGCCGTTGAGTCAGTTGCCTTCAAAAGAAGCGGCGCAGGCAGTCTGGCAGCTTTCCCGCGAAAAATTGCTGGCTCGGTTTGGCACCCGCCCGTAGTCGGGGCTTTAGCTCTACTGTGTGTAGTCGGGGCTTTAACCCAACAGAGTCTTTATGAAAGCTTCCACTTCGTATTGTAGTGGGGGCTTTAGCCCAACAGAGTCTTTATGAAAGCTTCCGCCCCAATTGAGTGACAGCCGTCGTCTGCCTATGGTCGATCGCGATACGGCTCAGACTGACGACGCTGGAGTTCATCCCAGGGCAGCAGCAGCGTATCTTCAACCTCAGCACGAACATTTTCACTGACAGCCCCTTCAATCTTCATCAAGTCAACCAGAAATTTGTTGGCATCGTAATAGCGTTCTAGCTGCTGCTTTTGTTCAGTGGTGAATTTCCAATCGTGCCCCATATTTCGATGTTCAACCATCATTTGACGGAGTTGTTCGCCCCATTGAACCCCATTAACCTGCCACCATTGATGAAAGTTTTCCTCATTCTCTAATTCAGGTAAGGCCGCTCTAAGATTGTGCAGTGTGTTTGCCAGATCGAGGTTGGAAGCAAGGTCAAGATTGTAGTCGAGGATGCGGATAAGAGCACGGGCACGGGCAATTTCGTGGTTAAAGGCAAGATCGAGACCAAGGGTGAGAGCAATATCACGTTCGTGGCTAAAGGCAACTCCATGGGTAAAGGTAAGATCGAGTCCAAGGATAAGGGCAAAAGCAAGTGCATGAGCACGGGCATGGTAACAAGTGAAGTCAAAAGAGAGATCGAGGGCGCGGTAACGGTTAAAAGTGTTGGTGAGGTTAAGGGCACGGGAAAGGTCAAGATCGAGGTTGAAAGCGAGGTCAAAATCAAGAGTATTAACAAGAGCAAGAGCAAGAGCATAGTTGAAAGCTCGAATGGCTGCGGGTTTGTAGTTTACTTGGGCAGACGTAGACTTCTGCAATAGCCAGCTCAAAAAAGTTTGCATCGCTGGCTCATGTGAAATCGATCGATCGGTTGCCTGCTTGATGAGCCGCAGCAGGCGATCGGCAGGTTTTTGCGACTTCACTAGCTGCTGCACAACTTCTTGCCAGTGCTGATTCGCGAGTTTCTCAGCCAGTTTCTCAGATGGCAGTTGGGTAAGCCATTGGACTGTAAAGTGCTCCTGAAATGTGAGATGAGAAAAAGACCACAGCTCATCAGCTCGCTCAATCAACAAACCGTGCTGAGCTTCAATCGCTTTCAGTACGGCAATTCCTTCGATACGATGGTTCAATTGCAACTGATGAGCAATCTGGTCAGCTAGCTCTTCTTCTTCAAATAAGACAAAATTCTCTGGATTCTCAAATTTGCGAGCGGCAATATTCATCAACAAAGTTTCTTTTTCTTTGATGTGCAGTTGGCGATAGGTCTCGGTGCCGATTTCCCAACTCTCAATCTGTTTTTCCTTATTCCAACGACTTAGCAGAAATTTAATGCCTTTTTTATAAAGCCAGTTCCTGTCAGCGGGCAATTCTCCTTCATCTTGCAAAACCAGACACATTAGACTCAACAGCACTGGAGTTACGGTTAGCTCTTTCAGAGCTGGCTGATTGGCTATAGCACGATTAATTTTTTTCCATTGCGCTTTTGCTTCTGTTGCAGATTGACCGCTCGCTCTAAACCAGTTTTGAACAAATTGCTTGACTTGCTCTAAACTGAAGTCTGCTACTTCTACCGAGTTAAATCCAGCGAGAATCGATCCCATAATTTGAGTCCGGCAAGTCACAATAAACCAATTGTTAGGATATTCCTTTGCGACTTGTTTCACTTGCTGTTGCACTTTGCGCCGAAGTTCATTTGTCGGCACTTCATCTAATCCATCCATCAAAACGAGAATTTTGCCCTGCTTGAAAAGATGTAAGAGCGGTAAAGATTCTAATTCCTGTTTCAAATCTTCAAGCTGTTCCTCAATTTGTTCCGCAACTTTTCGATCTTTCTCGTCTCGTTTCTGGTTCTGTAGTGTGTTGATTTCTTTCTGGATCGCTGAGAGTCTTTCCCAATTATTGAGTCCTAGTTCCTCATCAACTGCATTCAATAAATCCCACTTCTCGTTTTGAATCCTTCGAAGTTCGATCAAAACAGCAATCAGCTTCGGTTGAAATTTCCCGTTATACCAATCGAAAGCCAAGTGTTTGAGAAATGTTGTTTTGCCAGAACCAGGCTTCCCAAGAATCGCTAAATTTGAGTTTTCATTGGCAATTTCAAAGCCTGGATTGCGTTTGATACGTTTACTTAAAGCGAGACGATCTTTTTCAATATCAAATTTGCTTAAAAGGCCGTTGGGTGAATTGAAATGTCTGTTTTCAGGTTTTTCCAGTAGCCATACATCTACATAAAGCCGATCGACGCCGATCTCTTCTCCGCTCAGCAAGCGCATGCGACTGTGTTGGTTGAGGATGTTCTGGCAGCAGCGATCTCGAACCAGTTTTTCAAGGTAAAACTCAAGTTCTTGAATGTAGCTCTCAAGCATGAGCCAGAAAGTCAGGACTCCTACCTGTTTTAAGAGAATCTCTTGATGTTTAGGTCGAACTACAAGATTCTCGCTCGAAGGCTCAGAGCGAATTGCTTTGTCAGGTTGCGATGGAGTTGATGCGATGGCTTGAGGGGATGCAGTTTTCCAGTCAATATCCAGCATGTTGCATAAGGTGACAAAGGTTTTGCGGTGGACTGTGCCGCCTGAGCTGAATTTTTTGATGGTTGAAATGGAAAACTGGCTTTTTTCTGCCAGATCTTCCAGCGTCCAGGCGTTTGCTGTGAGGACGTCTTCAAGGTGTTGTTTACCTTCGGGGGACAGTTGCATGGTGCAGATGCGATCGCATTTCCCTCATTTTATCCAACCCAGTCTGCAGTTTATCCAACACGCTCCGCACTCGTACCAAAGTTGTACTTAAGCTGTACTTAAGCTGTACTAAAACGCCCTCAAACTCAGACAGGACAACGGCTGAACTGAACAGCAAATGGGATGAAGATAGACCTATAGAAATAATACACGGAGCCAAGCCCATGAAAAAGACACTGCTTGCCCTGACTGCTACCATCACCTCCATTGCCTTAATCGCCAGCCTCCACCTCGCCACCCTCGACCATCCCACCGACATCCAGCAGCAGCTCAGCACGACCACAAACGCCATTACCATTGCCGGAGCCACCGCCATCTTCAAGCTGTTGGAAAGTAAGCAAGACAAGGCCAACCCTCGCTAGTGTTCCATCAAGATATGGCAGAAGGCAGGAGGCAGAGGGCAGAAGGCAGAGGGCAGAAGGCAGAGGGCAGAAGGCAGAGGGCAGAAGGAAAAGGTTGACTGCATTTCGGTTTGAGCGTTTTGTAAAAGCTTTGCACGGTGCGTTACGGCTATCGCCTAACGCACCCTACAAAAGTCCAGATCGCGACTGTGCGGATAGATTCGGTGCAACGAAAGGAGATCGCTGTCCGCGATCGCAGAGGGAGGAGTCTGTAAGGAATCACTGTCTGCGATCGCAAAGAGAGCGGTCTGTCGTATTGGCGACAGGATTTTCTAAATAATCCTGTACCCAGGTACAGCCCCGAGCCAGTAAAGTATTCAACCCTTCAATGCGCCACAGTTGCACGGTGCCATCTGCTGAAGCGGCGGCAATCGATTGACCATCGACATTGAAACTGAGACTGTAGATTTTGGTTTGGGCATCAAAGGTAACCAGCTGACGACCCTGTAGATTCCATAGACGAATGGTGCCGTCCTCTGATGCGGTGGCCAGCTGTTGGCCATTGGGACTCAGGACTGTGCTCCAGATCGTGGATTTATGCGCTCTAAATGCTTGTAGTTCCTGACCTTGCAGGTTCCACATTCGAATCGTGCCATCGGCGTAGGCTGCAACCAGCTGCTGACCGTCGGGATGGAAACTGACACTGGTTGCCTTGGTGCCGTCTCCAGCGAGTTCCTGCAGTTGTTGACCTTGCAGGTTCCAGAGCCGTACTGTGCTGTCAAGGGAGGCGGTGGCGAGATATTGGCCGTCAGGACTGAAGCTGACGTCAAAGACTTCGGATCGATGTCCCTGGAAAGATTGCAATTGGGTACCCTGAATATCCCATAGTTGCACTATCCCCGCGATCGAGGCGGTGGCGAGGCTCTCGCCATCAGGACTGAAGGCAATATCCCAAATGCCGGAGGAATGCCCCTCGAAGGAATGTAGTTCGGTCCCTTGGGGCGTCCACAATCGGACTGTGCCTTCCAGAGAGGCGGTGGCGAGGCGTTGGCCGTTGGGACTAAAGCTGACGCTGACTGCCTCGCCATCGGGTTGCTCGAGTTTGACCAGGGGTTTGCCCTGGATGTCCCACAGGCGAATGGTGCCATCGGCATCGGCAGTGGCCAGGGAACGACCGTCAGGACTGAAGCGGATGCTATTGACGGCGGCATCAATGGCTTTGAATTTCATGGCTTGTTTGCCCTGAAGGTTCCAGAGGCGTACGGTACCATCAGCAGCGGCGGTGGCCAGGGCGCGATTGTCGGGACTGAAGCTGACGCCGTTGATTGCAGCTCTATGACCTTCGAAGGTCATCATCCGTTTACCCTGAAGCGTCCATAGATGAGCAGTGCCATTGGCCGCGACTGTAGCCAGGAACTGGCCGTCGGAACTAAAGCTGATGCGCTCAATTCTAGTACCCGCGAGTTTGAATTGTCGTAATTGTTTGCCCTGGAAATTCCACAGGCGAGCAGTGCCGTCGGCAGCAGTGGTAGCCAGGTGCTGTCCTTTAGGACTAATGCTGATATTGCGAATTGCAGCGGCGTGGCCTTTGAATTCTACTAACAGGTTATTCTGGCGATCCCAGATGCGCACAGTGCCATCGGCGAAGGCGACAGCCAGGGACTGACCGTTGGGACTGAAGCGAACGCTACGGGCGGCGGGGGGAGTGGGGGCAAAGGTAAAGACCTGGAGTTGTTGCAATTGCTGGCCTTGCCGATTCCAGACTTTTACCGTACCGTCGGCAAATGCGGCAGCGATGGCCTGGCCGTCGGGACTGAAACTGACACTGTAGGCCCGAGCGTTGTGTCGTTTGAACTGCTGTACTTTTTTGCTGGACAGGTGCCACAACCAGATAATGCCTGGAGTAGTGGCGACGGCCAGGTGCTGACCATCAGGGCTGAAGTGGATATCGGGGAAGTCGGAGCCAGGTAGTTTGATGGACTGGAGTTGTCGGCCTTGCAAGTCCCAAAGGCGAATGGAACCATCGCTGGAAGTGGTGGCCAGGTGTTGACCGTTGGGGCTGAAGCTGACGCTGCCAAACTGGGTGTCTTGAATCGCCATCCGGTTCTGCTCCTGGATGCGATAGACGATGCTTCGTAGGGTGTTGGTGGTTTGGGTGCGGATGTCCGATCCAAGCCAGAGCGATTGTTGGACTTGCTGGCCGGCTTGCAGGCTTTCAACCAGAGCTTCTAGCTGACGACCGGACGTCAGGAGCAGTTCTGAGGAGGCAAGGCGGGTGTTGATTTCGCTTTTCCTGGCTTGAAGGGCAACGGTGATTGAAAATGCGGTTGCGATCGCAAACACTCCAGACAACATTGCCAGACCAATTGCCGTTCGACGGCTATGGCGCAATTGTTGCTGCAAACTGTTGGAGGATTCTAGTTCGCTTCGCCTGACAGGTTGGCTGTTGGGAGCGAGTGTCGGTTCCAATTCTGTTTTCTGACGCTGACGAATGCAAGGCACCAGGAAATCATGAACGAGCTGGTAGCGAGGGTGGGGACATTCTGACGACACAACAACCAGACCCGAGTGGCACAAAATTGCCAGAACCAGTTCTAACGGACGGATTTCAGCCAGTGGGTCGTCGATCCATTGGGGTAGACTGTCTTCCAGCTCAGTTTGAGTTTTGCTCGGGCGGGCATCGTTTTCAGCAGTCAATAAATACAGGACCTGTTCAGCTAGCGTCTGATTTTCGGGGCCGCAATCTGCAACAATAGCGTCCAGATAGTGTTGTACCAGTACTCTCCTGGAAGAGTACTGACGGTAGCGATCGAGTGCGGTCAAGTTTTCTGCCAGTAGCTGCGTTCCGACAACTTGCAGCTCAATGGGAGCAATGTCCCCGCGTTCGCTCGCCAGATCCTTGACCAGTTCGTCAACCAGGACTGCTTCTACTGCAATCTGGGCGCGGGCGGTCAGGCTGTGAAGGGTGGCTCGGGCTGCTTCTGGGGAAAAGTTATCGAGCGGGTAAAGAATTTCCTTATGGAGGATATCGTTATTAATCGCATCTAGATCGATGTGACGGGTATTTTCTAATAGCAGATGTAAATAATCTGTTTGCAAGGATAAAATCACGTTCGCAAAAGGAATGTTCAGGCAGTCCCGGAAGAACTGAAAAAAGGAGTGACGGGCGTTGCGATCGCGCACAATCCAGAAGAACTCCTCGAATCGATCGAAAATGAGCACCGTTAGCAAGTTATGCTGCCCGTTTTGCCGTAATTTCTGGCTCAGGCTAGTCAGGGTTGAGGTTGGCAGGTTGGAAAGTTCCAAATTCCTGACTTGCAGTCGGCTCAATGCTTGCGTCAGGCCGTTTTCAACTTCCTGGACCCAGTCATCATAACGCTTGACCCGAATCGATAAGACTTCGCGAGTGCCGATCACTTTTTGTTGCAATGCAGGCATTAAACCGGCTTCCAGCAAGGAACTTTTACCGACTCCCGCCTGACTATATAAGATGGTCAGGCAATGCTGGGTGCTACCAATCCGCTCCAACAAACGGCTAATATCTTGTTGCCGTCCTGAAGCGATTATTTCTTCTGCCACTGCGATCGCAGGTGCAGTTTGAGCCAAAGGCATTACATTCGCCTGTTGTCTGGGCCTGAGTTCGGTTGCTCCGACAAAGGCTCGCATGCCGAAAACCTGCTCGATCGAACGCTGCTCTTGCTTGATCCCAAACGCATCAAGATAACGTTTTTGCTGCCAATAGAGCGTTTGCAGGGTTTCCAGAATCTGAATATGAAGTTGAGGTCGTTCGCCGGGGCCATTTTCTGCTGCCGCTTCCAACTGCACAATTGCTGCTTCCACTGCTCCCAACTGTTGCTGTGCCCGCGCCAACAAAAACCGATAGAGGCTGCGTTGCCAGCACTGCACCTCTGGCACTGCAGCAATTAACTCCAATGCTTGTTGCATTAATTGTTTCGCCTGTTTCCAACGACCTTGCTGCAGCGCCACTTCTGCCAAAAAACTGCAAGCACGTGCTTTTTGAGCCGGATTTTTGTAATTGGCATTCAGGGTTCGCGATCGCAATCCCAGTGCCTGCAATGCGTCCCAGTCTTCCAGGCATTGCAGCACCTCTCCCAGCGGATTAATAAAACGAGCCACCAGATCCAGTCGTTGTGCCCATTCAAAAACAGCCAAACTCTGTTGAAAATAGCGTCGGACATCCTGCCAGTACTGCGAAGACTCTGCCTGCTTCTGTTCTGCCCATCGCCGATAGCATAGGCCAATATGGAACAGCACAACCCCTTTACGTTCTAATTTACGTTCTAATTCTTTGCGTTCCAACCCTGCAGCACCCACTTCCGAGTCCAGGTATTGAGTATTATTTCCAACTTCCTGCACGTTTTGCTCTGGGAAAGTACTTGGTCCAACTTTTACCTCTCCTGCCTCCCTCTCTTCCTCTGCTTCCCCCACTTCCTCTTCCGCAGCTCCACCTTCTGCCTCCTGCCCTCTGCCCTCTGCCTTCTCTGCCTTCGCTCTACCTTCTGCCTCCTGCCCTCTGCCCTCTGCCCTCTGCTCCCAAAATCCTAAACTTCTCCGATAGCACTCCAAAGCAGTTTCAATCTCGTCTCTCGCATACGCCGCTCGTCCCCAGACAAAATCAATACTGGACTGCAACGAAGCATCCAGTTCCTGACCGCGACTGCGCAAATCCATCAGATCGGAATTCAGCTCCTGGCGATACTTCGCTCCCAGAATATCTTCATTGACCAGAAACCGTTCTGGATCTGCATTCAACACGCGATCGAATAACTGCGCTTCGCCTGCATGAAGTCCCTCAACCAGTTGCTCAGTGGCCAGGACAAACCGCGTCGCAGTTGCCCAACTCTCAAAATCAGGAGCGATGCGAATCAACTGTCTCAGCACTGCATCATTCACCCAAAGCACTAAGGGGAATTGCAAATTTTTACGAAACTCTTCTCGCACCTGGTTTGTTGCTTTCAAGACGCCATCTAGATCGTTGACCGCCTCCAACCCCATCACCATCAAGGCTGCAGGCTTTTCCCCTCCCAGTTCTTCCCAAATAGCCGTGTACAGCGTCCGGGTATCCCGCTTGAGCACGAGTTCGCGCATCGCCACCGAACCGCCTTCCTGCAAACGCTGCCGCAATCGCTGGGCCATCACCTGTTGCAGGGCTTCATAATTGCAATGAGCCAGAATTAAGGCAAATTCACCCTCCCCCGTCTCAATCGACCAGGTGAGTTCGTCCAATGAACTTTCGTTGTAAGCATTGGCGGACTCAATGCTATCTAAGTCATTCACCAATTTCCCCCGCGTTTGCCACCCGATTTGCTTCGCTTAATGGGTTCATTGTAATCGCTGCCCGATCTCCTGTGGAGGGTCTGACCCAGTTTACAAGTACCAGGTGTCAGAGATCAGGTGTCAGGTAACACTTGATTTGGCTATTTATCCTGAGGATCTGCCATTCCGATTCACAAGCCAGAATTTGGTAGTGGTAAACAAGTAATGATGTTTGAGCGTGCGGGTTCCACCCGCACGCTCAAACATCATTACACCTAAACATCATTACACCTATAGGATTACCCAGAATTTAAATGAATTGCTAAATCAAGGTTCGCGACTGTTCCAAACCCGAAAAAAAACATGGATTGGATTGCCAAACGGATTGGTTACACGACTTGGAAGGTTATTTTGAAAGCCTTGCTGAGCAAGGCTTTCAAAATAACCCATTTTTCTGTTCTAGCACGAAGAAATGGGGGTTAGCGCTCCCTTGGGGGGCGCTAATCTTCTCAGTCGTGTCGGCTATTTGCCCAAATTCCAGTTGTTTGCACTGGATGAGTAGAAATTCCCGAAAGCGATCGCAGTTGCTTGTAAAAGGAATCTGGGATTGTTCAAGTCTATTTCAGGGTTTTAAACATGATTCGCAATGGGAACGGGATCGGGGTGCTCCCACAGAGAAAACGCCCTTCAATGGTTCATATTCAAACGCTGTCGGTCATGACAAAACTGCAACACTTTTTGACGCTTGCTGGACAAGGGAATGCAAAAGCCATTGCAGCGATCCTCAGTCGTTCGCTGAAACCCGATGGTATTCGTGCGATCGCAAAACTGGAGCAGGGTTGCCTGCATGTGATTCTAGAAGGCAACCCAATTCCCGATCGAGCCTTCAGCTGGTATGTCAGCGAACGGGTTGAAGGCTTTGGCTCCCGTTCCATTGAATCTATTCGAGTTTACGGGCGTCAGATCGGAAGCCAGACCATTTCCTGGGAAAGCGAAATGGTAGCAGCAAACACCATCAATGTCTTTGATGCTGAAGCCATTCCAGAGTTACTCGCTCAGCCATCGTCAGCTGCCATTGAAGATCGCGATCGCCCAAACACTGTTCACCCAAACGATTTAGCCATTCTGCAACCCTTTGAAAATCTTTCTGCTTCAGGATTTGCAGAGGGATTTCTTGCCACCGAAGGGATCGATCCTGCTGTTGCAAACGCGCAACTGGGAACACCCGCTGCCTCTGAAGCAGTAACCTCAACAAACACGGATAGCCGCAAATCAGAAGATCCACCCACTGAAGACGGGGCCATTTCCTTTTTTGCTGAATCTGATGCGACAAACGCTGCAACGACACCTCACTCCGCTAACGAGAACGCTATTTCCTTCTTCGAGGGAAATAGCGCTACCACTGCAGTCACGTCTGCAACCGATTCAAGCACTACTACTTCAACGGCAACTGATTCAACGGCAACTGATTCAACGGCAACTGATTCAACCCATGACAATGCCGTGTCTTTCTTTAACTCAGACTCTGTTGCTACGGACTCGGATCGTCTAACCCAATCCAGTAATGGGGCCTCCTCGTTTGAAGCCGAGGATAACAATACAGTAACAGATACAGCCGAATTCTCTCAAGCTCGACAGGACGAGACAATGGGTTCGTTTTGGGGAGAGGACAATAGCGCAGATAATGTTGATTTTGGCAATGTTGATTTTGGAGAGGAAACGGTTGCAGAGAAAATAGTTGCAGAGGAAACGGTTGCAGAGAAAACGGTTGCAGAGAAAATGGTTGCAGAGAAAATGGTTGCAGAAGCAACAGTGTCAGAGGAAACGGTTGCAGAAGCGATAGGCGCAAATGAACCCGATCTCTCAGCCTTACCGTTGGAAAATACCTTCGACGCTTTCACCGCAGAAGAACTGGAGGCGCTGGCTGAAGACTTACCTGACGATCCGCTGGATGCGTTCACTCAGGATGAACTGGCTGAGCTGGCGAAAGCGCAGCAGTCTCAACCGCTATCGACGACCGCGATCGCGATCGCGATCGCGGCGTGTGCAGCTCTGAGCGTTCTGGGTGGACTTTATCTCTATCGGGGCAGACTCTTCCCCCAAAGCACACAGCCCGAGGCTTCCCCCTCGCAAGTTGCGTCTCCCCCTTCCCAACCCAAACCTTCACCTTCACCCAAAATCAGCGCCTCTCCAGTCCTATCGCCCAAACCCTCGCCAACAGCCTCAGCCACGCCCAAGCCCTCGCCAACAGCCTCTCCTGCGACCCAAGCCAGTCCTTCGCCAACGGTATCATCCTCACCGACTACCAAATCCTCGCCAACGACTTCACCTTCACCTCAAAACAGCCCCTCTTCTACCCCATCGCCATCTTCTCAGGGAAACCCCTTCCAAAAAGCAGTGAATCAGGCGCTGGAAGCAGCAACGCTAACTCAATCCGCCAACACAGAAGTGGAATGGCAGACGGTTGCCGATCGCTGGCAAGATGCGATCGCGCTCATGGCAGCCGTACCCCAATCCAACCCCAAATATAAACTGGCCCAGAACAAGGTTGTGGAGTATCAGAAAAATCTGGACTATGCTAACCAACGTATCGCGGCGCTCTCGCCCTGATGTAAAATTTGAGCGTCATACCTCTTTAAACTACTGGATATTGGCCAAAAGCAAGCAACTGCAATGGCCCAGTTCTCAAACCCTGATATGGACTGCTAGAGTACTTGCTCAGCGAACGCTCCTGAAACCAAAATCGTAACTAACTAACTGCCTGTTCCACCTGTTCCGTCGCCATTCCCGTCTTCGCCCCCGTCTTCGCGAGCGATTCAGGTTGTATGAAATTCTGGGAATGCTCGCCAAAGCTATTTAAAACGCTCTCCAGCGCTGGCAACAAGTGATTCACTTGTTTAAAGCGAATCAGGAAGTCCCAAATCGGTGCCGCTTTTTTCCAGGCTCCAGTGTAGGCCAGATGACGCAAACGGTCGGCCCAGGTCTTTTTAGTCCAGGCCCCCCGGCAGATAGAGTGCCAACGGTAAAATTGTCGGTAAGAGCGCCAATACCCTGCTTCCAGGGTCTCAGCACTCATTCCCACCGGCTGATAGACCGTGTGCCGGGTATCGTAGAGATCCCAGTTGCTGTGTCTGATACGGCCCTGCTCGAACAGGCGCTGGTACAGAAGCGTCCCTGGATAGGGCGTCAGGATATGAAACGTTGCGGTTTCAATCCCCTGTTCAATGGCCCATTCAACTGTGCGGCCGAAGACTGTCTCATCGTCGTCATCCATGCCAAACACAAAGCTGCCGTTGACCATAACGCCGTAGTCTCGCAGGCGCTGAATCGCCGCATTATAGTCTCGATTTAAATTGTGATATTTGCTTTGCGCTTTCAAACTCTGAGGATTGAGGGTTTCAAACCCAACAAATAGACTGCGAAGACCCGCTCCAATAGCTTGTTCTAACAAACCAGGCTTCAAAATCGATTCTACCGTTGCCGCAGCTTGCCATACCCGCCCCATTCCTTTCATGCCTGAAAACAGTTCAGACGCAAAGGTGGCGTGACCAAAGAGATGATCGTCCAGGAAGTAGAGGTGCTTGCCAGGTAAGCGATCGATTTCTGTCAGGGCAGCATCCACCGGTTGAGTATAAAAAGATTTGCCACCTTTGTAGAAAGCGTCTTTATAACAAAAGTCGCAATGATGGGGACACCCCCTGGAAACGACGATTGAATTGGGCACGAGATAGTTGTAGCGTTTGATTAAATCCCGCCGAATCGGAGGCAGGCCCACCAGCGTTCGAAGCTTGGACTGGTAGCATTTGGCGGGCAAGCCAGCGCGAAAATCTTTAAGAAACTGGGGCCAGGTATCTTCTCCAGGACCGAGGAAAATGGTGTCAGCGTACTGAGCTGCTTCTTCCGGCAAGGAGGTGACGTGCAGGCCACCCAGGACAATATAAGCCCCTTTTTGCCGATAATGGTTCGCCAGTTCGTAGGCCCGGTAGGCTGAGGTGATGTAAACCTGGATAACAACCAGGTCGGGTTCGTCATTGAGGTTGAGAATTTCGACATGCTCGTCTTGTAAGTCAATGGTGTCGTTCTCGTTAAAGAATGAGGCAATCGTAGCCAAGCCTAAGGGGGGAAAGAGATGATATTTAATCGGTCGTAAAAGAGGCGTTAGTGCTTCTGTGAGGGCGGGCAAAATCATTTTGACTTTCATCAGTCTCTCCTGCTTGGGGTATTACAGAATTGCTGCTCAATCTTGAGAGGTGCGAGCTAAACCCAATTGATTTTGGTCTCAGCCCTTTTCCCACAAACAAAGCTACAGGCACCAAAATGTCCGACATGGGATTTATCTCTGTGCAATAGCCTACAAGATCGCGAAAGAATTGTCAGTCGGATTGGGTCGGTCCTTCTGATTGATGAATTCAAAGGATGTCGGATTTAGTCGGGTAAGGCTTGTACCTACGCAAACTTAACGCAACCTCCTTACGGCTATATTTTGTCGATTGCAACCAACCAGGCATAATATCGCTGCTAGAAGCGTTACCCTGGAAATAGGAATTAGGCGATCAAGTCCAGGGAAGGGAGAGTTTATGAATCAAGTCGCGCTACCAACAGAACGCTACGTGCGGGCTGCCAAACTATCAGATGTTAAGATGTCTGGCTGTCATGTGGTGTATATGGAAGGGCATGCGATCGCGCTTTTCCAGCACAACGATACTATCTATGCGATTGACAACCGCTGTCCCCATATGGGCTTTCCCTTGCACAAGGGTACAGTCAAGGACGGCCTCCTGACCTGCCACTGGCATCACGCCCGCTTCGATCTCTGCAGTGGTGGTACGTTTGATTTGTGGGCTGATGACGTGCAGTCGTTCCCGGTGGACGTCCGCGACGACGAGGTTTGGGTAGATCTGGCTGCTGCAACCGATGTCCGCAGCCAGCATCTGCAGCGGTTAAAAGAGGGATTGGAGCAGAACATCTCCCTGGTGATTGCGAAATCCGCGATCGCGCTGCTTGATGCCGGTAGCGATGCCACCGAACCGATCCGCAGCGGCATCGAATTCGGCACCCAATATCGTCAAGCAGGCTGGGGGTCTGGCCTGACCATACTCGCCTGTATGGGCAACCTGCTGCCCTATCTGGACACTGCCGATCGACCGCGCGCCCTCTACCACGGTCTGGCTGCCGTTGCCAGGGACTGCGCGGGTTCGCCGCCCCGGTTTGCTGTCCAGCCCTTACCGACCGCAACCCTGGAACTGGAGATGCTGAAAGGCTGGTTTCGCCAGTTTGTGGAAGTACGAGACAGCAAGGGAGCCGAACGCTGTCTGATCTCTGCTATTCGCACAAATGCGACTCCACTCCAGGTTGCCGATCTGTTGTTCGCGGCGGCGACCGACCATCGCTACATTGACGGCGGCCACACCCTGGACTTTACCAATAAAGCGCTGGAAGTTCTGGATCGGGTGGGATGGCAGCAGGCAGAAATCGTTTTGCCCAGTCTGGTGAGGGGGTACACCCAGGCGGAACGGAAGGAAGAGTCGAATGCCTGGCGCTCTCCCATCGATCTAGTGGCCATTCTGGAGCGAGCGTTTGATGCTTTGCCTGCGGCGTTGGATGCGGGGCAATCGCAGCTGGGGAATGGGTCAGATCGCGAGGCACTGGTGGCGGTTGTCTTGGGCGACGATCCGGGTGCGATCGCAGACGCCCTCTTAACTGCTCTGCGAGAAGGATGCTCTGTTATCGAGCTGGCGTCAGCCGTCGTCTATGCTGCCGCCCTGCGCATTGCCCAGTTCAACACCAGCAACGACTTCATGGATTGGGACACCGCCCACCACAGCTTCACTTTCGCTCATGCCGTGCATCAGGGACTGTGCCGGGTACAGTCGCCTGAACTCGTGCGCGGGATCTTCGATGCCGCCATGAGTGTCTATCTCAATCGCTTTTTGAATATTCCGCCCGCGCCTCTGCCCAAACCCGAGATAACGACAGCGCAACCAGAGTTCTTGTTGCAGGCTCTGCCAGATTTGCTGGATCGGCAACAACAGGTGGATGCAGCTGGAACCCTGGTAGCGCGATACCTCCAAAGCGGCAGCGATCCGGAGCGGTTGCTGGCGCTGCTTGGGCACCTGCTCCTGCGGGAAGACCGTAGCTTCCATACGATTCAGTCCATGGAAGCGGCCTTGCAACAATATGCCAGCCTGCGCGGTACACCAGCAGCAACCTATATCCTGGTTGCCGCTGTGCGCTATCTGGCTGCTCATGCGCCGACTGTGCGATCGCAAGGCCAGACCTATGCCATGGCCGAGCGCCTGCATCGGGGCGATCGCGTCTTTGAAGTTTCGTAAAAATACAACTTTAATTCCAGATAACGCTCTGAGCAGTCGGTAATAGGCTGTGGGAAGTTGTACTGTTTTGGATGGGACAACCTGTCCGAGCTGTCGTTGCCTCGGCTACGTTTGCGATTGCAATCCACTTTTTGCCCAAGCCGATCCCGCGCTAATGACCTCAAAACCATGGAACATCGCTCGCCAAAACTCCAAATCGGGATCCTAGTGACGTGCAAATAGGCAGAGTCAGATTGAAGCCTATCTGGTACTACTAGAGTAGAGCAGCCTCTCTGGAGAAAAATCTCATGATAAGTAAGGACAAATCTTCTGAAGGCTCTAGCCAGAAACGGACAACGTTTCGAATCTTCCCCCAGACCCTTTTTGCCATCTTCCTTGTGGCCTTGATTCCCTCAATTGGATTGCTTTTCGCAGTTCGGGATCAGGAACGGATCCGCATGGAAAGCTTAGAGGCAGATTTTCAAAAACAGGCCCGGTTAACCGCTGTGCAAGTGAACAGTTGGATCGAAAATACATTTCTTTCGCTGCACCAAAACGCCGCAACCGCTAGCATCATTTCAATGGATGCTGACACTCAAGTCCCAGTGCTAGAAGCGTCGGCACAACTCCCAGAACTCTCGCCCTCATCATTCCGCTTTTTCACCATCGATCTCGACGGTAACGTGATTGCTCGCAGTGATGGGAAAAAACTGAAAAATTATCACGATCGTATTTATTTCCGCGACATTCTGGCAGGGAAAGCGTTTGGCCAGCAAGCTTTGATTGGCCGTACTAGCGGTAAACCGGCATTGTGTTTGTCTGTCCCAATCGAAGAATCGAAACAGTTGGTTGGTGTATTAGTCGGCTGTTCTACACTCACTGATATTTCTAAATCAATTGATGAAATTCAAATCGGCGAAACCGGATTTGCCTTTCTGGTGGACAGCGATCGCAAAGCGATCGCCCATGGCAAACCAGAGGGGATCTTAAGCAAAACGCTCCAGGATTTCAGCCACCATCCTGCGTTTCAAGGGCAGGGCGTTGGCGATCGAACTATTTATTTTTATCGCGATCGCGGCCGCAACGCGATCGCCATCAAGCAACCCATCGACCTCGGCTGGACGCTCGTGATTCAGCAAGATGTCTCCGAAGCATTTGCCCTCATTCACCAAACAAAACGTCAAGCCATTTTTCTGGTGACCCTCACCTCTATCCTCACGATTTTTGCAGCCTATCTTTTCCTCCGGATTAGTCTTAACCTGACCAATCTGGAAGATCAAGTCCAAGCACGAACTGCCGAAGTGAGCCAGACCAATCGTCAGCTTGAAGCAGAAATTGCCGAAGCCAAACGAGCTACCCTGCAACTCACGCGTCAACAAGCCCTATTAGAAGCTATGAGTCGACAAGGCTGGATTGGAGCCTGGGAAGCAGACTTGACCCACCAGAAGCTATATTGGTCCAGCGTCACCAAAGCCATCCATGAAGTCCCGCCAGAGTTTGAACCCGACCTCAAAACAGGCATCCACTTCTACAAAGAAGGCGAAAGTCGCGACACGATCGCCCGAGCAGTACAGATGGGTATCGAGCAAGGCATCCCCTGGAACTTAGAACTTATCCTGATCACAATGACGGGCCGGGAAATCTGGGTAACAGCCACTGGCCAAGCGGAATTTGAGGATGGAGTCTGCATCAGATTATTCGGATCGTTTCAAGACATCTCCGAACGCAAAGCCGCCGAACAAGAACTGCTGCGGGCTAAGGAAACGGCTGAAGCAGCAGCCCAGGCCAAAACCCTCTTTCTGGCTAGCATGAGCCACGAAATCCGCACCCCGATGAACGGCGTCGTCGGCATGCTCAACCTCCTCCAGCAAACCCAGTTAACTGCTGAACAGCGATCGCAAGTCAGCATTGCCCAATCCAGCACCGAATCCCTCCTCTTGCTCATCAACGACATTCTCGATTTTTCCAAAATCGACGCAGGCAAGCTCGATCTGGAAATCGTCGATTTCGACCTGTTCAAACTCCTCGGTGACTTTAGCCAATCCGCCGCCCTCAAAGCAGAGCGAAAAGGATTGGAACTCGTGCTAGACGTTCGCGACATCGCAAACCCAAAAGTCAAGGGCGATCCAGGACGGTTGCGTCAGATTTTGACCAACCTGGTCGGCAATGCCATTAAATTTACTGAGCAGGGCGAGGTTGTCATTCGGAGTCGTCTGCAAACCAGGGACGATAATACGCTACTTTTCGTCGGGTCAGTGAGCGATACCGGCATCGGCATTCCTCCAGAAAAGCAGGACAGCTTACTCGATCCCTTCACCCAGGCCGACAGCAGCACCACCCGGAAATATGGCGGTACCGGACTGGGACTCTCCATCGTCAAGAAGCTCTGCGAATTAATGGGCGGCAGCATTCGAGTGCAGAGCGAATTAGGCAAAGGCAGCCAATTTGAATTTACAGTTATCTTGCAGCCCAGCACAGAATTGCGACCAGACCAGACCCGCATCAATCTGCATTCTATGGATCTGCAGAACACGATCCTGCTCGTCGTCGATGACAATGCCACTAACCGTGAAGTCTTGAGTGGCCAGTTAGCCAAATGGGGGGCCAAAGTCATCACAGCGACAGACGGCTCCAGTGCCCTGGCACGCTGCGAAGCACGAATGCAACAGAGCAACGACCTGAACAAACTGCCCTTCGATATGGCCCTCATCGATCTACAAATGCCTGGCATGGACGGTATCGAGCTTACCCAACGCCTCAAGGACGATGCCCGCTTCGCCTCGCTGCCGTTTGTTATCATGACCTCCATCAGTCATCAGAGCGACATTCGCGTCTTGAACGACCACCAGGTTCCGAGCTACATTCACAAACCCGTCAATCCCGCCGACCTCCTCCATGCCCTGGCCACAGTGAGCGATAGCAGTACAATCTTAGCGGATACTGGCTTGCCTGCAACCGTAAAACCCATTGAAGAGAAATCTGCAGAGGAGAAGCATTACGTCACCTCTACAATGACGTCCTGGCCAGAGGGGACACGCATATTGCTTGTAGAAGACAATCCGGTCAATCAACTTGTCCTCAAGGGCTTGCTGAAAAAACGAGGATTGATCGCTGATTGCGCTGACTGCGGGCTAGATGCCTTATCTATCTTAGAAGCGGCCCCTGAACGCAATCCCTACACTCTGATTTTTATGGATTGTCAGATGCCAGAAATGGATGGTTACGAGGCCAGCCGCCTGATTCACCAGGGCAAAGTCGGCGATCGTTACCGGAACATCCCCATCATTGCCGTCACTGCCAATGCGATGAAAGGAGATTGGGAAAAATGCCTTGAAGCCAGCATGGATGACTATTTAACCAAACCCATCAAACCGCAGTATTTGGCTGAAATCTTGGAGAAATGGCTGGTTGTTCAGTACGATAGTAGCAGTAAAGATTTTTGAGCGTGCGGGTTCCACCCACGCGCTCAGAAATCTTTGTGGTTCTGACTCTAGATCTTTACATGGACATTCGCGAATACACTGCTGAAGACTGGCCGCGCTTGTGTGAAATTCACGATGCTGCTCGTCTTGATGAACTTCGCCTTTCTGTGGGAGAAGCAGCGTTTCTCACTTTGGAGCAAACGGCTAAGAATGAGGGACTCTTTGATGCAAGTGTCTTCGTCGCAGAAGTTTCAGGCCGTGTTGAAGGTTTTGTTGCCTTTTCACAGGATGAACTGACCTGGTTGTATGTTCATCCCAGTTCCTATCGGCACGGCATAGGCAGGGCATTACTGCGTCACGCAATCGAGCATGCTGGCAATCATGTTTCAGCCGAAGTGCTTGAGGGTAACGAGCCTGCTTTGCAATTGTATCTTTCTGAAGGGTTTAGCATTGTAAAAAAGGCAAAAGGTCGTCTTGTGGGCAACGAGGCATTTGAAGCTTCAGGATACATTCTTGAAAGACGAAAGAATGAACCTACTGGTGTAAAACGCCTAAAATTGTGCAAATTCGTAGTGAGCACTTTAGTGCTGCCGAGGTCTATCGAGTAAGGATTATAGCCTTTCGACATCCTAACTCTATTGCATCAAATTAGCCATGTCAGTCCACTACCTTTACACAGAAATGGCTTCCTTGAGAATACGATTCCCTGTGGGAGGCTAAGCCAACGCGCCAGACTTGCCGCAGTCCCTTCACCGTTGCCACATGCACCTTTCGACCCAGCAAATCCTCACAATGCCTGAATCAAAGCAATCCGATCGAGCAGACTGAACCCCGGCTCCAATTCACCAGAAAATCGACATCGCTCTCCGATATCACCTCGCCCCGCGCCACCGTGCCAACGACGTTGCTGGATTTTTGATGTCTGTGGATCTTGACTCTGTTGGGGAGACGATCGTGCTATGTTGAAGCGGTCAGTTTTGTCAATATCTGCATTAGGGTGGGTTTAACCTCTCACTACGGCGGACGTGAAGGCAAAAGCGTCGGGGGCATTCCGCAAGATGGCCCCGTGTCATTGAACTCAAGATTGTTAGATGTTTAAATCTAGCCATCTGCATACCATACTGTAAAGTCAGCAAGAAGGAGATTCCAGGGTCATGAATAAATTTCTCGTATCGTTCATTGCAGCCATTCTACTTGTGGCAGGATCGGTTTTTAGCGCAGGGGCGGCTTGGGCTGGAACTGACATCAAGTTAGCGGTCTCCCCTAGCCTCACTCAACCGAATCCATCTCTATATATGAGATACCAGACCAAGCCCTCGATAAAATTTGGCAGTACGGCTGAATGCTACGATGCGATAGAATATGCGATGGCTGCGGACGAACTGCAAGACCTTGGCAGAAAACCCACTATTATTTACGCCCATAGCAACGATGCTAACTTTATCGGTTTTTGTGTTGGGCAAGAGAGTGTGATGGCAGTTTTAGTGGGAGCGGGTGTTGCTAGCGATGAAGTTGACACTTTGGTCGACCAGCTCTCTAGCGATGTGAGGAAGCGTACGATTCAAAGAGGTCCGATGGGGATCGGTTCGACGTCGAGATGATGCTGTGTAAGAGCTGGCTTTCGGTTGTCTTTATCCCGTAAATGCGCCCCCTGCAACCGCAACCGCTCCTCATACTGCACCTCCAACACCCGCACCTGCGACTGATACAGTCGCTTCATCTCCGTCTCGATTGCCCCCTTATCCGCAGCCGCATCGACCCTCAACCCGACCAGAAATGCAGTCTCCTTTTCCTCCAGCCGCTGGATCGAGATCGTCCGATAGGGAAAGTTTGACTCCATTGGGTTTTGAGCTTTTTGTTCTGTCGCCCGCGTAGAGGCGTCGCATTCGGCCCGCCTCCAGGCAATTGACCAGCGGACTGCAACCGAATGCAACGCCCTCCAGCGTCCAGACGCACCACCCGCATCGGAACAAATGTGGATGGAGATTGCGCGTTGGGGCTGGGCGTTGCATTCGGTAACGGGTAGTTGTGCCAGTTCGAGAGAGTGGGGCCGAATGCGACGCCCCTACAAAAAACGCTGACCTGGAAAGACTTGCGATCGCAACCCTTACAGCGCAGAGTCAGGCCCCTTTGACGCCATCAACGCCTTGAGCTGCTCCAACTGCTGCTGAATTGCAGCCTTTTCAGCGGCGAGCGTATCTCGCTCAGCGGTGACGGTGGCGTTTTCAACCTCCAGCCTGTCCCGGTCTGCTTTGAAAACATCTCGTTCGGCGGTGACGGTAGCGTTTTCAGCGCGGGGCCGCCCCAGAGCGAACAGTCGTTTCAGGCGTAATCGCAGATGAAGTCACAGTGCCTCCCAAGGAGCTTGACGAGGATCGATCTTATTCTACCTTGTTTCCGGTTTGTCAATCTGCAGGGAACTGTCAGGGAATACCATTTTGGCGTTTAGGGTGGCGATTTTGATTTGGAGAAAGCTTGACTGGACAAGCATTTCGCCAATTTTATTGCTTGCACCTCCAGGTCAAATGGGGATTCGCGTTTCGGACGCTCCTACAAGAACCGCTGACCCGATGGACTCTGCAGCGCTAAAGTGCCGACTGCCAAACTGGCGCAATTGTAGCAGGGCAAGGCACAAGCCCGCTCTCCGGGCGATCGGCAATGGATTTTGGATGTTTGACTGCAATCCTGTTTGATGTTTATTGACTTTTACTTGCGGTCAAATTGATGTAAATCTGATAAGGGAACAGCATTATTCTGTTTGCAGTTCTGTTTGACTTTCTCTATGGTTCTGGTTGAAATTTTCTATTGAATTCTAATCCTTGATGATGATGCAGTTTTTTAAGCCAATTTTCGATCGTCTCTGCCCGCGCCAGGGCTGGCTTGCGTCTGGGAGCAAAGTGTTGAGCGTGCTGCTGAGCCTGGGATTGCTCTGCTTCGTCTGCCCAGATATGGCGGCGGCAGCGAATCCAATGGCGCAGGATCTCATCGAAGTGAGGGTGAGTTTGGGAACGGCGGGCAACGCGCTGAAGTTTGTTCCCAACCAGCTGAGCTTTGAGGCGGGCAAGCGCTATAAGATTCTGTTGACGAATCCGAGTCCGCAAAAGCATTATTTCACAGCGAAGGATTTTGCGGACGTTAGCTGGACGCAGCAGGTGCAAACGCCGTTTGTGGAAGTGAAGGGGGCGATCCATGAAGTTGAACTGAAGCCTGGGGGAACAGCGGAGTGGCTGTTGGTGCCGATGAAGGCGGGCACTTACGAGTTGCATTGTTCGATCCCAGGACATACGGAGGCGGGCATGAAGGGCGCGATCGCAGTGACTGCATCTTAAATGTATGGCAGAGGGCAGAGGGCATAGGGAGAGCAAGGGCAGGAGTTTGAACTTGGCCCCCAAAAGGCTGGGGAGTCTATTTACAGTGTTGTATGTAGAACGTCTCCAGCTATGAATATCAGCGCGGCTCCAGCCGCGTCAGTTTTGCCCGATGCACGAAGCACAGGAGGCGATCGCCAAAACACAACACAACATCCTTCAGAGTATTGGGTTATTCTTCAAGCAGACTTGCACCTGCAGGAACTCACCCCAAGCGGATTGCAATCCTGTTTTCGCGATCGCAATCGACCCAACATGACATGCAGACATGACATGCCTCGACAGACACCACCGCAGCACTGAAGTACCCACTACAAACGTTGCCCAACTTTGGCTGGCCAGGATTCGGCCAGGACATCAAAGCAATCTCAAAACGAGCTGCAGCGCGTTCCGCCTTCTGCCCTCTGCCTCTTGCCTTCTGATCTTTCTGGAATTGCTGAGGGGAATTTTTTGTGGGTCTAACTCTGTTCCTCTGGTCAATTTCCCCCTTACACTGTAAAGGGTCAGGGGTCAGAATTGATGTCAAAGGGTGTTTGAAAAGTATTGGATCCCCCCTAGCTCCCTTGAAAAAGGCTACTGTATACACACAAGTCTTGCTTCGACTAGCAATCCTGCCTCGATCCCCCCTAGCCCCCTTGAAAAAAAGGGGGAACAGACTCAAAGTCCCCCTTTTTAAGGGGATTTAGGAGGATCGAGCCGCCTTTATTGAGATGTGTGTACACAGTAACTTGAAAAAGAGGGAGATTTACGATCGATAATTCCCCTTGTTAAGGGAGATTTAGGGGGATCCGAAATGTTTTCCTATCTGCTCTTAGGACTTTTCAAACATCCTCTCAATCCCGTTGTGGGTCTGAAATTTATTGTTTTCCAGCTGAGGAAAATTTCAGATGCCAGAATGGAACGGGTTGGGGTGCCAGTCATTGGAGAACACAAGAGGAACTGTCTATATCAGCATGAAGATTGTCCAACGGGTATCAAAGCAGGCTTTTTATTGGGCGCTCCTGCCGCTGGTTTTGGGGGTTTCCGCCTGGCAAGGGTGGGTCTGGTGGAGTTGGGCCAGCGGCCCGGTAGCACTTCCCTCTAACCCACCTGCAGCTGAAACCCCAATCATCCGCATCCGCATCGATCGCGGTACTTCTGCCCAACAAATTGGCCGCGATCTGGAAGCAGTAGGTTTGATCCGCTCTGCCTCAATTTGGCACTGGTGGACGCGATGGTTAAGCCTGCGCGACCGTCAGGGTGGATTCAAGGCAGGTACTTATGAACTGTCACCAACTGAAACCCTGCCTGCGATCGCAGCCAAAATCTGGGTCGGCGAAGTTGTCCAACAAACCTTTACTATTCCTGAAGGCTGGTCTTTGCGACAGATGGCCGCCTACTTTGAGACCCAGGGACTCTTCAAAGCCCAGGACTTTCTCGCTGCTGCCAGCCAGATCCCCTACAAAGAATATCCCTGGTTGCCTGCCGATATTCCCCATTTAGAGGGCTTTCTCTACCCTGACACTTATCAACTTGCAGGAGATAGCGTCACCCCTCAGGCGATCGTCCGACAAATGCTCAATCGCTTTAGCACTGTGGCTCTCCCTGTGTATCAAAAACAGCAGCAGCAAACGGACTTGACTCTGCTGGAGTGGGTCACCCTGGCCAGTATTGTAGAAAAAGAAGCCGTCGTGGCAACAGAACGCAGCCGCATTGCTGGCGTATTCGTACGGCGCTTAAAGGCAGGGATTCCGCTTGGTGCTGACCCAACCGTTGAATACGGACTGAACGTGCAGCAAACCCCCGACCGACCGCTTACCCTGAGCCAGGTCAAAACCCCTTCCCCCTATAACACCTATTTGAATCCAGGTTTACCGCCAACCCCAATTGCAAGTCCAGGACTCGCCAACCTGGAAGCAACCCTGAATCCGGAAGAGACCGATTACCTCTATTTCGTCGCAAAATATGATGGTACTCATATCTTCAGCCGTACTCTGGCCGAACACGAGGCGGCCCAGGCCACCATCCGCAAAGAGCGTCAGGCGCAACAGAACGCATCTCCCTGACCAACCTCCCTTCGCAGCGAATAACCATTAGCCATTAACCATCAACCCTTAACATTTCTATATGTCCTTGATCGAACTGTTGGAACCCGATTTGGTCCTGGGAGACTCCATTCTCCAACTCACGCCAGCCATTTTGCAGCATTATCAACTGAAAGGTTTAGTTTTAGATGTGGATGAAACCCTGGTACCAATCCACACAACCCAAACCTCACCAGAGCTGCAACAATGGGTAGGACAGCTGCAGAAAGACACCTCAATCTGGCTGGCAAGCAATAATCTTAGTAAATCTCGGATTGAAAAGATTGCTCGTGCGCTCAATCTGCCCTACATTGCCGGAGCTGGAAAACCTTCGCGGCGCAAGTTAAGACAGGCAATCGCTGACATGGCACTACCAGTTGAGCAGGTTGCTATGGTGGGCGATCGCTTGTTTACAGATGTCCTGGCAGGGAATCGTTTGGGCATGTTTACGATTCTGGTCGAACCGATGGTGGATGCAGGCAGCTCTCCTCGCCATCTCTTGCGATCTTTTGAAGTCTGGATCTCGAAAGCGTTGGGGGCTTCCTTGACCTCAAAAACATAAAACTTCACACAACCTGACAAATGTATAGGAAGTCGAAATATAAAGAAAACATTATGAGAAATTAGTTTTTCTCTTTTTTCTGGGATTGTAGATCTATACAAATCAATTGGAGCCAGCTTATATAAAGGCTCTAACCATAAAACTCAGTAGATAATTGCAGCGCCAGCTCTTCACTTGTTGAAAGCTGGCGTTCTGCATGGTTGGAGTAAACAAGTCAGGGTTTTTGAGCATGCGGCTGGAACCTGAAAGCTCAAAAGTCCTTAATTCTGGCGGTCTACTCTGCAGGGTTGGGTTCGTCAACTGTAGATCATGTCCCAAACTATCGTTGCTAAAATTGGTACCTCTAGTCTGACTCAACCGGACACCGGGCAGCTCGCCCTCTCTACAATTGCCTCTCTGGTCGAAACGCTGACAGATTTACGGCGAAAAGGGTATTGTACTATTCTGGTTTCTTCTGGAGCTGTGGGTGTGGGTTGTGCCAGACTGGGTTTAACTGAGCGTCCTCGCACCATTGCCCTGAAGCAGGCAGTGGCCGCTGTGGGACAAGGGCGGCTGATGCGAGTGTATGACGATCTATTCACTTCTCTACAGCAGCCCATTGCCCAGGTACTATTAACGCGTAGCGATCTGGTACAGCGCTCTAGCTACGTCAATGTGCGTAATACGATTCAAGAATTGCTGGAGCTGGGGGTGATTCCAGTGGTGAATGAGAACGATACGGTTGCAGTGGACGAGCTGAAGTTTGGCGACAATGATACTCTCTCAGCGTTGTTGGCGAGTTTGGTGGAAGCCGACTGGTTGTTCTTGTTAACGGATGTGGATCGACTTTACTCTGCCGATCCTCGCACCCATCCTGATGCCCAACCGATTGTGCTGGTGGAGCATATCGATCAGTTGGCTGCGTTGCAAGTCCAAACTGCCACTCGCGGTTCTCCTTGGGGCACCGGGGGAATGGTCACTAAAATTGCTGCTGCCCGCATTGCGGTAGCGGCGGGAGTGCGAACTGCGATCGCAAACGGTCGGCAACCGCGCAACATCGAAGCCATTCTGCGAGGGGAAGCGATTGGCACTCAATTTGCCCCCCAACCCCAACCGTTCAGCGCTCGCAAGCGGTGGATTGCCTATGGACTGATTCCTGCGGGTAAGCTCTACCTGGATGCAGGAGCAGTTCGAGCCATCTGTCAGTCGGGTAAGTCCCTGCTAGCTGCTGGGATCCACACCGTAGAGGGCGAGTTCCAACGTCAGAATGCAGTGGAATTGTGCGATCGCGACGGGCGCGAAATTGCCCGGGGCCTAGTCAATTACAGCAGCACCGAACTGCAGAAAATCCAGGGTCGTCGCTCCGATGAAATCGCCACCATCCTTGGCTACGCCAGTGCCGAAACCGTTGTCCACCGCGACAATCTGGTACTCAGTTCTTAGAAACAAGAATTGGTAGTGGTAAACAAGTAAGAATTTTTGAGCGCGGGTGGAACCTGCGCTCAAAAATTCTTGGTTCTAGAGGACTATCCAAAAATTGAATAAGATACAAACAATCTATAGGAGCGCGAACGCTTGCTTAACCTGGCTTTAATCCTGTTTCAGCCCACAAGCCCAACTGATTCATTCGCGTCTGGCAGTTGCTTAAGGATTGAGGGAGCTGCGATCGCACAAGCACCCTAATCTTCTGGAACAACGACACCCGTATCGACAAAACGCACCCCCGGATACCCTAAATATGGTGCTGCATTGCCATCCCAATCAAAATCAGAGATCTGCAAACTGAGACTGCCGATTTCTAGTACCGGATTGAACCGGAAACTAATGTTGTAGGTACGACGACTATATTCCAGAATATAGTCAGTGCTGATACGCTCATCTGTATCCGAATTGAAAGAGGTACGGAAGGTAAATCGGAATGGCCCATACAGTTGCTGCGTGAAGCCCAAATCGATCGTCTGGCGATCCACATCCCGATCGAACAAAAACGGCGACTCGCCAATTTGCGCTCTCTGGGAATAGGAAATGTTGAGCGCAGTATAGTCCAGAAACGGCCTGGAAAAATTGCCAAATTGCGCCCCTAACCCCACCCGTCCGCGCAAAGTCTGCTGACGCTCGCCATTACTGTAGATGCCATAGACCCCCGTTAAAGCAAACCCCAATCCAATGTTAGGCGTTAGCGGAGCAGGCGTATATTTCATCCCTTCCGTGGGGGTCGCAGGCAATGCCTTCCCTTGCCAGAGGGTAAAGCCACGACTGATGGACGCACTGGCCTGATAGCGGGTCAGATTAACGCGATTGTTGTCACGGGTGCTTGCCAATAACTCTGGACGATCGGTGTCAGAATTGACATTTTGGATACTACCCTGATAATTCAAAATAATGCCGCTCTTACCTAACCGATAGGTGGGAGATTCAATCACAATTCCCAGACTGCTTCGGACATCCTGAAAGCCTAAAGAACCATTGAAGAGCCGATCCCGATAATTATATTCTACAGACATCCTGTGATTGCCCAATGCCCGTCGTAGCCTAACTTTGGCCCGGGTTCTTTCTGGGATCTGTTCGGGATCCAGTGACGTAAAAGACGCTCTTCCCTCCAACCCGAAGCCAGCTCCCAGGTCAGCAGTTAGACGGCTTCTAAACCCATAGTTTGCCGGGTTAAAGAAGCCTCTATCCTCTCTGGGACTATCCGGGAGCGGCCCTCGCCGTCCAAAGATGGACCGTTGAACGAAAAACTGAGGCGTTACGGTAAATTGCACCCGATCGGCAGAAATAATCTGGAAGGTGCGTTCAATGAACAGACCGCCTCTATCTCCATCATCAAACCCCACATTAAACAGACCAGGGGGACGATCGCGACGATCGAACAACACTCGTCTGCGGACAGTGGGTAGGGAAAAACCATCATCAAACACCAGCCGAGGAGAACTGGTAACAATCTCATCCACGAGCGGTGAAAGCCGTTTAAAGCGGGCTTGCTTTGACCTGAATTCCAACTCGGGGGGGGAGAAAGGATCATTGGTCATTCGCAGGTTCGTCGCCAGGGATTCTTCCGGGGTAAAGTCCACACGATCTGCCAGGTAGCGAACATGGCTGACCCCTCCCCCTTGAGCGTTGCCACTATTTGAAAGATTGCCCCCAATTAGAGTTCTACCGGAGCCGAAACCGAACATGAATCCAGGCCGACTGGAAATGTTAGTTTGGGGTTCCTGGGAGGTGATGCGATCGCTCAGCGGGCGATCGGGAACGTCACCACCGCTGGGATCGTTGAGATCGAGGGAAGGTGCCCCAGGCCCGCTGTCGGCAATATTCAGATCGCCGCTGGCCTCAAACATTGTCCCTGTCTCTTGAACCAGGTTGTATTCAAAGCGATCGCCACGAGTTACCCGACCATCACGGGTCCAGGCGACATTTCCTTCAGCTACGACGGTCTGGTTGGGCAAATTGATTTGCATGCGATCGGCATCAATGACCTGACCGCGAACCCGCAGCAACACATTCCCTTCCGCAGTGACAACTTGCCGTTCTTCATCATACTGTTGCCGATCTGAGACAATCTCAGCCACGTCTCCTGGACTGACTGGTGCAGCTCGCTCGGGAGTTTGCTGTGAAGATTGATTTCCAGGAAGCCGATCGAGATCGGGTAGCCCTTCTGGTATCAGTCCTTCTGGCAAGGGCACCTCCGGCACTGGGAAAGTGGGAATCTCATCAGGAGCACGGAAGTCAAATTCCTTCAATACTTCACTCTCTTCCTGAAACTCTGCTGCATCAGCAAAGCGGCTGAGGAAATCCATATCAATTGGATTGGCTCGTCTAGGGACTCGCAAATTCAATGCTTCGAGCAAGTGACGCTTGCTAATATCTATCCCCGGCCCAGCGGCAGCTACCCGCGAATCAACTGCCTGGATATTTTCTGGAGATTCAGATGTCCGTGTATTTTTCTGGAGCGTAACTCCCTGTGTTCCGCTCAGAACATCAACCCTTTGCCTATCCTTCACGGCAGTTATCTGCGAATTAACTGCCTGGATATTTTCTAGGGACTCAGGCATCCGCATAGCTTTTTGAGGAGCAACCCCCTGCTTCTTGCTTGGAAGATCGACCCTCTCCATATCTTTCGTGGGTGAGGGAGAAACTACCTGCCTCTTGCCTGGAGAATCCGCTGTTTGAGTATCTTTTGCTACTGGATCGCTACCGTTTCCAGATGCTTTCATGTCTGTCGATTTTGGTTTGACAGAAGGAATGACTTTGCCGCTAGAAGGAGGCGTTCTAATGACCTTAGCTTTTGACTGAGCTTTGGCTCTGGTCTCAACACGCGACCGAGTTTTCGTTCCAGTTTCAACATCAGGAAGAACTGGCCATGATTGGGGGGAGTGTTTGTTTGTGTCTGGCTTTGTTTGAGAGGCAGGAATGGAATGGCTGGGATGCGGTTCCAATGATTGGATTGGATAACCGATCCCTATCGGCGAGCCAAGCAGATTGGCTGTTTTCGCCGATTGAGACAATACAGGAACCGACTGAGAAAACTTGGGTGCAGAGACCAGAATCTCGGGTGGACTTGGTGTTGCTAGAGTGGGAGAAACTAGCCTTGAGAGAGAAGCTGAGGGTGGGGAAAGCGTTTTTACTTCAGCAGCGACAACGGACGCCTCCCTGGTAGAAGACACAGGCTCAACCTGGACAACAGCAGGAGAGGCGTCATCTCGAGAAGAGTGCTGCAGAATAGAGGGCGGTTCGGGCGGCGGGACTGGGTGAAGCATGTTTTAGCAGCGAAAGTGTAAGGAATAGCCCAGGCGCATAACCCTGACCGTAATGGAAGAGGCTCAGAAATGCCAATCCAACGGTTAATCATGAAGTCAGGCTAAACGCAGCTTACTCAAAATCCCGACGTTTGGGGTTGCGAGCCGGATCGTTTGACAAAAAACCAAAAACGAACAAGCCAACAAAGAAGAAAACAACAATATATACAACAACTTTGAGAGCGATCATGAGGGCATCTCCCGATAAACAAGAATTTAAGTTTGCTTGAGATATAAGCAAAACAGCTTTTTCATCATACCGAAAGATCTGCCGTTTTCAGCTTGGATGCTTCTATTTAGATTTGAGTTTCAAGGATTGTGGAAGATAGCAGAGGGGAAAAGGCAGAAAGCTGGGATAAGTAGGGAAAACATCGATTGTTAATCGATCTCTTTGAGTCCCTTAAGTTGGTTAGATTGCCCGAAAAAAACGAAAGCTAAACCCCATTCATTCTGAAAGAGATAGATTTTCTCCAGGGAAATTTCAGCTTCCAGAATGGATAGGGCTTAGTGGATGTTGACGTTTTTTTAGTTGTTTGAGGTTCCCCTCTCCAGGTTCAAGGAACATTATGGCTTTGTTTCCCAAACGCCTTTGTTCTTTGTCACCCAAGAGTTCTTAATTATAGAGCCTGATTGAGAAATCTCCTTGTAGTAAGGCTTGTAGACGAAAGTTAGGCTAGTTGTTCAACGGAGCTGAGCATTATGGTCTAATGATGTGCCCTTAACGCTCCCTTATGAACATTCTTCCATCTCTTAAAGCATGAGTACTAGGTGTAAGCGTTTCTTGAACTCGCAGCTGAGATGTCTTGAAGTCATCTTGCCTGGGGGTTGAGGGAGAATCACTAATATTCCGGGGCTATAATATTTGCTACACCAAACATCGAAGCTTTTTGACAGCTTCGATAGGAGCATGTATGCCTGGAAAATTTAGCTCTGCTGTGTCTATTGAAGCAAACAGCAACACCAACCCACCTGACGGTACTTAACGAGAACGCCTTTTCCGTCGGGCAGTTGTTGCCTTGCGTTTGCGTTTCTCTAGGGGGGTTTCAAAGTGCCGCCGACACTTCACATCTGCTAGGATGCCTGCCTTCGAGACTTGGCGTTTGAACCGGCGAAGTGCTGAGTCAATTCCTTCGTTTTCTCCGAGAACCACCTGGGTCATGCTTGTTTTTCTCTCTCCTTGTTCGCTACATATAGTGTTGAGTTGAGTGATTAACCTGATCCATGCTTCTAATGAAAACCCATGGTTCTTTCCAGGAAAACCTTAGCTCTCTCTTTGAATCAGCTCTATCTCAAGTCTAATTGCTCAGGATAGCAAATATTGGGATTGCAGTCCTAAGTTTTGGTTGGGATAATCAGCAATATCTTTGCAGGGACAAATCCTTGCAGAAACTCTGAGACCTTTATGCCAAGGCAGATTTTCAATTCTCAACCATTTCTCAATTGCTGAAACAACGAGAAATCGTTTCAAATTCAGAATTGCTGCTGAGATAGGGCAGTCATCTCACACTCGAAGCTTTATGATACCAAAATCCTCAAACTAAAAGGATGTGACAATTCTTAACAAAGGAAGCAGGTTAGTTCCTTGATGCCGATCCCTGGCTACTTCTTTGGAGTTCTTGGATTAAGGCACGGCGGATATCTTTCTCGTCCCCCTCTTTCGATAGCCGTTCTACTCTCGAGTCTTGGAAGGTTAAGAAACCAAGCCCTTGCTCTTTGCCAGTCATCAGGAAATCGTTGATGGCAACCCGGTATTTTTTCTTGGTGTCTAGGGGGTTTTCCTCAACGAGCCACTCGTTGGAGTCTTGTGTTTGGCTGACATTGGCCATCTGAAGGTAACCTCCACTCCCACGATTTGCTTTGCCCTGGTCTAGAACTTGTGCAAGCAAGTCTCCCTGCATTTCAACGGCCTGGATCTTGCCTCCGAAGGGCATAATCCGGATAACATCGTATTCTTTGATTTCCCCTGGGGGCAATTGATCGTCAATCCGAATGGAGCCGCTGTTGAAGAGGGCTAAGTTTGCGCCATCTACGGTTTGCAACATAGCCTGGGCGATTAAGTTGGTCAGGTTGGTGGGATAGTTGCGGACGCTGACTTCCCGGCCATCCAGGGCTTCAGTGGTGGTGGCAATGACTTTCTTGGGTTCGAATCCTTTGGCACGGAAGCTTTTAAAGGCTAGTTCCGTCCATTTTTCAACAACCTTAGCGGTTTCGGGTTCCTCAGAGATTTTGTCGGTGATGGGTTGGAGGTGGGATTCGAGTTTCAGACAATGTTTTTTTGTATCGTAGTGAAGATGGTGAATATATAGGGTACGGGCATTGCCATCTGCTTTAAAGATAGGGGTTTCGCTGGTGCTGCAGCGAGTAAACAATTTGGGTTTATCGACCAGTCGCCATTGTTGGATATTTTCGTGTTCGTGTCCTCCTAGAATCAGGTCGATCTCGGGTACTGCTGCTGCGAGTTCTCGATCCTGTTCCACAGTGAGATGGGTGACAGCGATCAAGATATCAACGCGATCGCGCAAAGCTTGTGCTTGTTGACGGGCAGATTTAATTGGGTCACGGTACTTTACATATTTAGCAGGATTGCTATTCAGGGTGACGCCAATTAACCCCATCTGGACTGCAGGCCCGCGATCGCCCTTGACTGAAAAAACGATCGATTGAGGGACATCTTTAAAGGCGACGCCTCTGGTGTCGGTGACATTGCCAGAGAACCAGCGGCATTTGGATTCTTGCAGGCGATGCAAGAATTGCGATTCAGAAATATCAAACTCGTGGTTGCCGAAGGTAGCATAGTCGAAGCCAACTGCGTTCATTACGGCCACCATTTGTTTGCCGGACAGTGTCTCGCCATCAACTTCAGCGGTTCCGAGAGCTGAGGGACTGAATGCATCTCCAGCTAAAATAGTATATGTATTGGGATTCTGATCCAGAAGTTGCTTTCGTACGGTTGCGACCCGCGCCATACCCCCACGTTTGCCCCCTTCAACCGGGCCAATTTCGTAAATATCATTGGCCTGTATGAGCGTGATATCTACTGTATGGGCTGAATGAGATCCGGCCAAGCCGGGAGCCAGAGCTAATCCGAGGGAAAAAAGCAAGCTTGCGATCAGAGCAAGACTCCATTTTTGCCACCGCTTTTTCATTTATGTTCTCCTGATTGCATTTTGGCTGTCCGCATTTGGGTAATTATGTCTGTGAAGGTATAGCGATCCGGATCGATGTTTCCTGAGCGTACTGAGGCTGTAACGTATGCGATGCAAAGATTTCATTCTAGAAACTTTTCAAAAATCAAATGCAGGATTTCTCCTACTAGTGATGACAGAGGTCTCACGTAGGACAATAGGACGCTGCTATGTACATGAGGTTTTGGTTCTCTGGGAGTTATTTAATCTTCCATCCTACTAAGGTACCATTTTTAGCTGTCATTTCTATGCCAATGGGAATTCAGTATAAGAGTCGTATTTGCTCAGGACAAACCTCGATCGGAAAACTCTCAATCGGTCAGTCCTGAACAACCCTGTCTATTGCGGTATGAGTGACTTGCAACAGGCGTGAGTTTTTGTTCTGGTCGGGTATTGTAGGACGCATGACATTGAAATTGAAGCGGTTTCGGAATTAGGACGAGCAAGACGTAAATCATTAACATCTTTGTCTGAATCCTATTCGATCTAGCCATTTGGAGTTTTGCTGCAGGAAAAACGCCTGGGTTACCAAATGGGTAGGGGTAAACAAGTCAGGATTTTTGAGCGTGCGGGTTTCACTCGCACGCTCAAAAATCCTGGCATCTGGAGGACTATCCCAAAATGAATGGGGTTTATGGCGCTATCTTGAAAACGGTGTGAAAGTTCTAAAATGGCCGATCTCGGTAGGGATCTTTCATTGTACGAGTCAAGCTGAGGAGCGAATGGAGTTATGTTGAGTCAGGAATGGAATCAGGGTCTTGCATCAATGCAACGTAGTGTTTTGTCTGCAGGTTTCGAGGCGGATATTGGATTATGCGATCGCGCCTGGGTAGAGATCGATCGAGCAGCACTAGCCTGGAATACTCAGCAAATCAAACGGTTGTTGTCGCCTCAAACGACGCTACTGGCAGTAGTGAAGGCGGATGCCTATGGCCATGGGGCTGTTTCAGTCGCCCAAACAGTATTGCAATATGGGGCGAGCTGTTTGGGGGTAGCCACCATTCCAGAAGGGATTGAGCTGCGTAAGGTTGGCATTGAAGCGCCGATCCTGGTTTTGGGGGCAACGAATGTGCCAGCACAAATCCGTGCGATCGCGCACTGGAAACTTCAGCCTACCTTGTGTACACCCAAACAGGCACTGGTCTTTGCTGAAACCCTTAAGGGCTTGCCGAATGCCGAGCCGCTGCCGGTGCATATTAAATTGGACACGGGTATGTCACGGTTGGGGATTGCCTGGCCCCAAGCTGTAGAGTTTGTCCAATTAGTCAAGCAGTTGCCTTTACTGAGACTAGCCAGCATTTATTCCCACTGTGCGACGGCAGACGATCCAGATCCAACCGTTCTGCTGCTGCAGCAGGACCGATTTGAGGCTGCGATCGCGCAACTCCAGTCGGCTGGCATTGCCTTACCCCGATTGCACCTGGCCAACTCCGCTGCGACTCTAACTAACTCCAGCCTGCACTACGACCTGGTACGGTGCGGCCTTGCCCTCTACGGTCTCTATCCCGCACCTCATCTCAAGCAAGCGATCGATCTCAAGCCTGTCTTGGCTGTGAAAGCAAGAGTTACCCAGGTCAAGACCATTCAAGCCGGTACTGGTGTTAGCTACGGCCATCGATTTATTGCCGATCGGAAACTGCGACTGGCTGTCGTTGGCATTGGCTATGCTGACGGCGTACCGCGCAACCTGTCCGATCGGATGACGGTGCTAGTCCGCGATCGGCACGTACCGCAGATCGGCGCAATTACGATGGATCAATTGATGCTGGATATTAGCACTGTCCCCAATCTACAGCCGGGGGAAGTGGTCACTCTATTGGGGCAGGTTGGCCAGCAACAGATTTCAGCAGAGTGCTGGGCTGCAACCTTGGGTACCATTTCCTGGGAAATTCTCTGCGGCTTCAAGCACCGCTTGCCTCGCGTGATAGTAGAATGATGTTTCGGATTTTGGAGTGACGATTTTGGCTTACTCTTCCTGATGGCTAACTGCCGCCCCCTGACACTTGCGCCCTAAATTGCACTTGAATTGCCCAGGAGGAGACAAGACACCGCAAGATGGAGTGGTACACAAGTAAGGATTTTGGGGCGCGCGAGTGGAACTCGCGCGCCCCAAAATCCTTACCTCTAGAAGACTACCCGCAAGATTAGTTCAAGGGTAAGGGTGTGGAGAAAATAGCAAGGAATTTCTGGGAATGGCAACCTCAGCAGCGGGTTTAGGAGCAATGGGATGGGTACAAAATCGCGATCGATCGTCCTATATTTTCCCTACACCACATACCTCGTCTTCCTTTGAAGCTTGTGGTCACCTTATTAGATTTAGTCGTCTGCCGCAAACCTGGTAGCATCATTAGTAAATGCAAGCAATAGTAACAGTAGCGGCATTTGGACTCAAGGCTCAAAGTGACTCCTCCGGTTGAAGCTGCTACTGCTACAGGGTTGTAGCGGGGGCCGGGTGTTGTGACTGAATTAGAATGTTTGTCCTATGGAAGTGCCCAGACAGATGAAGGGGTCTGTTTGTTGGTACGCATGGGACCGCATCGTATCTTGTTGGACTGCGGATTGCCAGATGTTTCGTCTTTGCAGGCTGGCACGGATGAGTTGCCGGCCGATCTTGTATTGTGCAGTCATGCTCATCCCGATCACGCTCGCGGTCTTTTGTCTCTCAACCAGGCTTTCCCGCAACTGCCTATCTATGCTAGCGAGGTCACCTGCCAGTTGTTGCCCTTAAATTGGCCAGAGATTGCCCCAGAATCAAGACCAAACTTTTGTCGAGCTTTGCCCTGGCGTTCGCCAGTCGAATTTCAGGAAGGGCTCAGCGCTCAGTTGTTTCCTGCAGGGCATTTACCTGGAGCGGCTGCTTTTTTGTTGACTTACACTGCACCTCAACCTCATAGCGGTGGGAAAGGCCATTCTTATACGCTGCTTTACACTGGGGACTTTTTCTTGTCAAATTCGCGCTTGGTGGAGGGGTTACCTCTGGAAGAATTGCGTGGTTTGGGGCCAGATGTGCTGATTGTTGAAGGTAGTTATGGAACCGCTCGTCACCTCCATCGTCGGCAGCAAGAAAGCCAGCTGATGGAACGGATTAGCCGTGCGATCGCGCAACAGCAATCTGTATTAATGCCTGTGCCACCTTTAGGCCCAGGACAAGAAGTACTGATGTTGCTGCGCAGCCACCATTACTTCACTGGACGCGATCTGGACATTTGGGTAGATAGTACGATTGCTGCAGGCTGTGATGCCTACCTGAAACTGCTATCGCACTTTCCTGCCTCTGTACAAAACTTTGCGCAACACCAATCTCTGTTCTGGGATGAACGGATTCGCCCGCGAGTCAGACGTTTGTCCCCCGATCGATACCCTCTCCTGAACCAGTCTACCTGTCTGATCCTCGCTGACGAGCAAGCCAACTTTAGTCAGTATTGTCAACCCGATGCAGGTCATTGCCTATTGCTGCTTCAACAACAACCCAGGCAGTTGGGAATGGTAACAGCAGTTTCAAAACAAGAGAAATTTGCCAAGCTCCACCTTCCCTTGCATCTGAATCAATCTGCTGATGCCCTCGAAACACTCTATTCAGCTGTGCAGGCTGGTTCTTTGAACATTGAAACCTATCTGCTGCCCGATCATTGCGATGGTGCCGGAACCACTCAGCTCATCCACAATCTTCGCCCTCAGCATGTTGTATTTGTCCATGGTTCTCCCCTTTATCTGGCTGATTTAACCGATCTGGAGGAATTGCAGAACCGTTATCAGCTCCATCTCCCTGGGGTTGGCAAACGCATTGAACTGCCAATTGGCGAAACATTTTTGAGGCCAGCCGTTCCTGATGCAAATTATGAAGGTGAGTTAACAGAGCTAGAAACGGTAGTGACGATCAATTTGCCCAGTACTATCACCACCGATCCGCGCTGGCAAAATTTTGCCGATACAGGGATGGTAGAAGCGCGCTGGCAAGGAGAAGAATTGCTATTACGCGGAGTGTTGCAACAGGAATTGCTCAATCACCTGACCCGGCATATCATTCCCATTGATACACAATGTTGTGGTAACTGCCAACATTATCACGGACAGCGCTGCTGGAACCGATCTTCCGCGTTATGCGGTTTCAAAGTCACCCCTGATGGCTACTGTCCTGTTTATGAACCCATTCCTTAGAACGTAGAAAAAATAGTAATTTTTTATTTGTCTATTCTGGATTGGATTCAGGATGGCGATCGCGAAGCTGTTCTGCCTCTGGACAATCATCAGAAATCTGCAATTCTACATTACCTCGAGGCACAGAAGCCAGCTTTCGGGTTACAGCACCGATACTTTCCAGGCGCACCATATCTTCCCAAGAACAGACTTCTTCTTCCTCTTCAGTCTCGTAGCGTAAGGTTACCAGATCTCCTTCAATATCAATAATTCGGGCACGTTCAATCCAACGTTGCTGGTCTCTCAAGAAAATACACACTTCCTGACCATCGCAACTGAGTTGATAGATCTTGCGGTGTAGCATGTGTCGTTTCTCCTGAGCAGATAATGTTCAACGATTCGATTTGTCTGATTCAAACTCTGCTAAGACTCACTCCAGGTTCCTTATATTCAAACATGTTCCAACAAGGTATTTAGCCTGCGCTGGGTTTCATCAAGTGGGGGAGTCTTGGTGTTCTCTGTTGAGACTGGTAGCATTGTCACCCACGGAAAAGAGCTATTAGGAATGCTAACTCAATTTCTTGAAAGTTTATCCTGAATCGGGACTAAATTGACATTCCAAAAGAATCTTCAAGGAGATATATGCACGCTTACAAACTGAATATCCGGACAAAGATAGATTGGAGCAGAGTCCAGCATGATAGTCTAAATAAACGATGGAGACATGATTTCAGGGCAGATTGAAGGGGTTTTCCCCTTTATGCTTTCCCTTGGAAATATGTAGAAAATAGATCCAAAAACTATCTTCACCTTGCTAGCATTACTCGTTATCAACCCCCATTGTAGTTGTAGTTGACCAAATGGGATACTCTTTTCAACCTAAAAAAGAAAGACTAGAGTTCAATTTTTTTGTCTGGTCTGCTATGGCTGGGGTCAAATTACCCTCTAGTTTAGGCAGTTATATGTTAAAACTCCATGAAGCAAACTGGGCTTCTCGAACAAGATCTTGTTAAGATGCGGCTGGTTTAAATTTATCAGGAAACTTGTGTTTGCGATCGCAGTCCAACAACGGCAGTATCAAACCTATATTCTCTCTGACCAAGGGAATCAATCTCAACTAGAGGTGGTTCCCGAGCGGGGCGGCATCATTACCCAGTGGCGCGTTCAGGGTCATGAAATTCTTTATCTGGATGCCGAACGTTTTAGCAACCCATCTCTTTCTGTGCGGGGCGGCATTCCTATTCTCTTCCCTATCTGCGGTAACCTGCCGGATAATACTTATACTGAACGAGATCAGGTCTACACGCTGAAGCAACATGGTTTTGCCCGCGACTTGCCCTGGGAGGTGACCGATCGGGTCACCCAGGGACAAGCCAGCCTCACTCTTGTGCTCAATAGCAACGATCGGACTCGTGCGATGTATCCATTTGATTTTCAGCTTGCTTTCACTTATGTGCTGCAGGGTAACAAACTGGAAATTCGCCAGCGCTATACGAATTGTTCTGCTGACCCCATGCCTTTCTCCACAGGATTGCATCCTTACTTTGGGGTGACTAACAAATCTCAGCTGCAGTTTGAGATTCCTGCAACTCAGGTTCAAGATCAGCACACGAAGGAAGTACGTTCATTCTCTGGCAAGTTTGATATTGATGCAGACGAAATCGATGTGGGGTTACAGCCTTTGTCTGGTCGCTCGGCAACTGTACGCGATCGCACCCGCCAGCTCCAACTCACCCTCAGCTACGACGAAACCTACACCACCCTGGTCTTCTGGGCCGTCAAAGGCAAAGACTACTACTGCCTGGAACCCTGGAGCGCCCCCCGCAATGCCCTGAATACAGGAGAGCAGTTGATCCGTCTTGCCCCCAGAGCAACCTTAGAAACCAGGGTTGTCTTGAGCGTATCTTTGTAATTGGATGTTGTAATTTAACCCTGTACCCCACTCCAAAGCTCAGTTAGGACATAAAGCCGTCTCCAAACCAGATTCAGCTAGTTTTCCCCTTCTGCCCTCTGCCTTCTACTGCATAGAATTCAGCTGGGTACTTTTTCAATTGAAACGATCGAAAGCAATCTCATCAATCAAGCCATTCGCCAGCAAGATTCGTCGTACGGCCACCAAATGCGTTCGATCCACATAAGCATGTTGTTCGTAACCAGGCAGTACGACTAGTGTTTGAGAGGCTGCATGTTGAAACGCATAATGGGATCCAGTTGTAGGTAGAACGGTGAAACCCAACTTCAGCAACAAATTTTCCAGATCGCTGAACAAGATGTTTCTAATCATGATGATGGATTGCCCCTTGCAACTGCTTTAATCGGCAATGATATGTTGTCTAGGCCACTGTTTTTTGGGCATGGATCGTTTTAATCGATGTCATTTCTCACAAAAAAAGAGGATAGCGCCCTCTTCGGAGACGCTATCCTTCCCAGTTATCTCATCAAACTCACTGTTTGTGATTGAGTTTGATGCCAAATGTCTCGTGACGATATTCTTCCAGTTCGATCTTAACTGGCTTCACATCCCAGATTTCCTCGCAATATTCCCGAATCGTACGATCGGAGGAAAATTTACCCATACGCGCCGCGTTCAGAATCGACATCCGTGTCCAGCGTTCCCGATCCCCGTATGCCTGACTTACCTTATCCTGACAGTCAATATAAGACTGATAGTCCGCGAACAGCATATATTGATCCTGACGCATCAGAGAATCCACCAGGGGTTTGAACATATCAGGGTCGCCACCAGAGAAGTCCCCTGCTGCAATCCGATCCATCGCTTCCCGCAGGTCAGCATTGCGCTTGTAATAATTCATCGGATTGTAGCCTTGAGATTTTAATTCAAGCACTTCCTGCGCGGTCAGTCCAAACAAAAAGAAGTTCTCCGCACCAACCTCTTCTCGAATTTCAATGTTGGCTCCATCCAAAGTCCCAATGGTAATCGCTCCATTCATAGCAAATTTCATGTTGCCTGTACCCGATGCCTCTTTGCCTGCCATTGAGATTTGTTCTGACAGGTCTGCCGCTGGATAAATGCGCTGTCCCAAAGAGGCACAAAAATTGGGCATAAAGACGACTTTAAGGCGACCGCGTACATCTGGATCCCGATTGACGACTTCCGCTACAGCATTGATCAGTTTGATAATCAGCTTGGCCATGTAGTACCCTGGCGCTGCTTTACCGCCAAAGATGAAAGTGCGAGGCTGAATATCGAGATTCGGATTGCGTTTGATCCGGTTGTAGAGCGTGATGATGTGCAGGACGTCCAGGTGCTGGCGCTTGTATTCGTGGAGTCGTTTGACGATGATGTCAAACATGGAGTCTGGATCTACCTCAATGCCAGTGCGCTTGAGGATATAAGCAGCCAGATCTTGCTTATTTTCCTTTTTGATTTGGCACCAGGAATCGCGGAAAGCCGCATCGCCCACAAAAGTTTCTAGCCCCTGAAGCTGTCCCAGATGCTTCAACCAACCCGGTCCGATTTTTTCAGTAATCAATCTGGACAACTTTGGATTGCTCAGTAGAATCCAGCGACGGGGCGTTACCCCATTCGTCTTGTTAAAGAAGGCGTCGGGCCAGAGTCTGGCAAAGTCTGGCATAACCAGCTGCTTCAGTAAATCCGTGTGCAAGGCAGCGACACCATTGACCGCATGGCTGCCGACTGTAGCCAAATTGGCCATTCGAATCGATTTCTCTGGATAATCTTCGATAATCGACAGCCGGGACAGCAATGCTCCGTCGTCGGGATACCAGGTTTTCACATCTTCCAGGAAACGATGATTGATTTCATAAATAATTTCCATGTGGCGGGGTAACAGCGCCTCAAACAAACTGACAGGCCATTTCTCCAAAGCTTCCGGTAAAAGCGTATGGTTGGTGTACGAGAACGTTTTTTGCGTCAGCCGCCAGGCGGTGTCCCAATCGAGTTTGTGTTCGTCCAGTAAAAGCCGCATAAACTCGGCAATGCTGACAGCCGGATGGGTATCGTTTAACTGGACAGAAAATCGATCGGCAAAGTTATCCAAATTAGGGTATTTACGCAGGTGAAGCCGAATCATATCCTGCAACGAAGCAGAGACAAAAAAGTACTGCTGCTCCAGGCGAAGCTGCCGTCCCTGGGGCGTATTGTCGTTGGGGTAAAGGACCTTCGAGATCGTTTCGGAAGACATTTTGCCAGCTACAGCGCCGTCGTAGTCTCCAGCATTGAATGCTTGGAAGTTAAAGTCATCGCTGGCTTCTGCTTTCCAGAGCCGTAACGGGTTGACTGTGTTGGTATTGTACCCAGGGACGGGTGTGTCGTAAGCAATGCCCTGAACTCTACGATCGGGAATCCAGCGCGTTCGTTGTTGGCCGCGATCGTCGTGATAATATTCTGTGTATCCACCGTACTTCACTTCAACCGCTAAATCAGCTCGAGGAAGTTCCCAGGGATTGCCGAAGCGCAACCATTTGTCTGGGACTTCAACCTGCCAACCCTCTTGAATAATCTGCTCGAAGATGCCGAACTCGTAGCGAATACCATAGCCAATGGCAGGAATTTCTAAAGTGGCTAGGGAATCAAGAAAACAGGCTGCTAAACGCCCTAACCCTCCATTGCCCAATCCGGGATCTTTTTCTTGCTCGATTAACTCATCCAAATCCAGCCCGACATCGGCGATCATCTGCCGCACCCGTTCTTCAATCCCCAGGTTGATCAGGTTGTTGCCCAGGTGTCGACCCATCAAAAACTCTGCCGAGAAGTAACAAACGATCTTAGCGTCGCTTTCGTAGTAGGTACTCATGGTTTTGAGCCAACGGTGAAACAGACGATCGCGGACTGTATAGGCCAGAGCCATGTAGAAGTCGTAGAGCGAAGCCTGATTCTCATATTTGCCTTGCAGATAGAAAAGGTTATCAGCAAAGGCACGTTTGAGCGCATCTATGCTCATGCCTGTGCGGTCGTCTTCGACGGGTACCTTGGTATTATCTGTGGGCTGGATTTGTTCTTTCGCGAGCATTGTCCACTCCTGAGAAAAATAACCTGAGAAACATCAATTTAAACAAATTTGGGGCCTAACCCGACGGTGCCAGCATAGACGGCGCGATCGCCCAAGTCGGCTTCAATCCGTAATAGCCGATTGTACTTGGCGATGCGCTCGCTGCGGCATAACGAACCCGTTTTAATTTGACCTGCAGCTGTGGCCACAGCCAGGTCAGCGATGGTGGTGTCTTCCGTTTCCCCAGAACGGTGACTAATGACGGGGCGAAAGCCATTGCGGATGGCGAGGGCAATCGTCTCCAGGGTCTCAGTTAAGGAGCCAATCTGGTTGAGCTTAATCAAGATTGAGTTTGCCACTCCCAACTCAATCCCTTTTTGCAAACGATTAGCATTCGTCACGAATAGATCGTCTCCGACAAGTTGGATGCGGCTGCCCAGCTTTTGACTCAGCAGTTTCCAACTGCCCCAATCCTCCTCTTGCAAGGCATCCTCAATCGAAACAATCGGATATTGCTCCACCAGCTTTGCCAGATAGTCAATGTATTCTTCGGCAGAGTGGGAAGCGCCATCATAAACATATTCACCGTCTTGGTAATATTCATTGGCCGCCACATCCATGGCCAGCGCCACCTGCTCGCCGGGTTTATAGCCTGCTTTTTCAATCGCGGCAATCAGCAATTCCAGCGCCGCCTGATTAGACTCCAAATTCGGGGCAAAGCCACCTTCATCACCGACCCCAGTCAGCAGTTTTTTCTCTTTCAAGACTTTGCTCAGGGCAGAGAAAACCTCCGATCCCCAACGCAGTGCCTCGCAAAAGGTGGGGGCACCCAGGGGGACAATCATGAATTCTTGAAAATCCACGTTGTTATCTGCATGGGCACCACCGTTGATCACATTCATCAGTGGGACAGGCAACAGATTGGCCAATGGCCCGCCCAAATATCGATAAAGTGGCAGTTGTAGTTCGCAAGCGGCTGCCTTTGCAGTAGCCAGAGAAACGGCAAGGATCGCATTAGCGCCCAGGTTTTTCTTATTCGGGGAACCATCCCGCTCGATCATTTTTTGGTCGATCGTGGCTTGATCGAGCGCATCCAAATCCAGCAACTCAGGGGCGATTTTCTCTTTAATATTGCGCACTGCTTTGAGCACCCCTTTGCCACCATAACGCTGGGAATCCTCATCTCGCAATTCGTGGGCTTCGAAACTACCTGTCGAAGCACCGCTTGGCACCTGGGCTAAACCGACAGCTCCGCTTTCGAGCAGTACCTCTGCTTCCACAGTAGGGCGACCGCGAGAGTCCAGAATCTCTCGGGCGACGATCGCCTCGATCGGGGCATCTGACTTGTTCAACATGGTTTCTCCTTCAATGCGATCGCAAAGTTATAAAAGGATCGATGGGATCGGTTGCGCTCAGCCAATTCTTCAGCGAGATATTCAGGCTGTACCGTTGATCTCAATTGCTCGAGACTTGCTGATTTCGACTAAACAGCAGCCAACATTGATGCCTCCTTCTCTGCCATCGACAGCATCAGATCGATCATTCGGTTCGAGTACCCCCACTCATTGTCGTACCAGGAGACAATCTTGAAAAAATGGTCATTTAACTCGATCCCCGCTCCCGCATCAAAAATGCTGGAATGGGGATCGCCCTGGAAATCTGTAGAAACAACAGGATCTTCTGTGTATCCCAAAACACCTTTCATCGGCCCTACCGCAGCCTGCTTCATAGCCGAGCAGATTGCTTCGTAACGGGTGGGTTTATCTGTTCTAAACGTGAGATCGACAACTGAAACATCGGGCGTTGGCACCCTCATGGCCATCCCCGTAAGCTTACCTTTCAATTCTGGCAATACCAGGGTTACTGCCTTTGCAGCTCCGGTAGAAGCCGGAATGATGTTCTGTGCGGCACCGCGCCCGCCGCGCAGATCCTTTCTGCTCGGCCCATCGACTGTTGGCTGAGTCGCAGTCATCGCATGAATTGTAGTCATCAACCCTTCCGCTAACCCAAAATTGTCATTGATAACCTTAGCGATGGGAGCGAGACAGTTGGTGGTGCAGCTTGCATTGGAAACGATTTTATCCCTGGCGGGATCGTAGGTATTGTGGTTAACACCAACGAGCAGTGTTGGCACTTTATCAGGATCCTTCGTTGGTGCGGAGAGCACAACTCTCTGAGCCCCCGCTTTCAAATGTTTGGATGCTCCTTCATAGGTGGTAAACAGTCCCGTAGACTCCACCACATATTGCACTCCGTAGTCTTTCCAGGGCAGTTCTTCCGGGTTCTTGATTGAAACACAGGGAATCAACTTGCCATTGACTACAATACCGTTCTCTTGGGCTTCTACGGTGCCTTTGAAGCGGCTATGGGTAGAATCGTATTTCAGCAAATAGGCAATGGTTTTGGGTGGAACGAGATCGTTGATGCAACAAAACTCAATCTCTGGGTTGTTGATGCCTGCACGAAAAACCAGCCGTCCAATACGGCCAAATCCATTGATCCCGACCTTGATCGTTGCCATGCAAAAACCTCCTTTGAATCTCTATAACAACGTCTGAATTCTGGCACCACAGTTAGTTTTGGCACCACAGTCGCGATCCGAAAAATCTGAAATTTTGCGATCGCGACCCAGTCAGAAAGCCAATCCGCATAACAAAAGCCTAACCCGGTCAACTCGCCTCTGCTCTATAGCCAATAGAAGTTGCATGTTTACCAGAATCACCAGAGAGACTACCCGGTGAGGTATCAAAGCTTAAGAAAACAAAAAACAGCTATATTTGTGATGGAGCCTACAGAATATGTGATTCGATTAATTTCCTCTAAGCAACCATCATCCTTCAAAATTTCATAACTAACAATTCTAGGATTGTTTGAACTTATTCAGATAAAACATTATGCAACTTCTTGCTAGATAGAAACAGGACAAGACTTAAGGTATCCCAGGGAAGGAAACAAGGCTAGCACTCATTGGCGAAAACACATATCTCCCTATCTGCATAAACGGCTCCTGTTCCCAAAGACTTTCCTGCGAACTGAAACTCCAGGTTCCAGCCTAGATTAGAGTCAGCAAGCTAGAAACTCCACCTTTCAACATGAGATTCTGCCTCAACATAGGGGAAAACAGCAAGTTTTTAAGCGCTATGCAAACTTACATCCTAAGAGTAAGAGAAATTTTAGCTGAACTTCGGGTCTCGCTACTCTCTTCTACAGCACAAAGTAGCAAGCAAGCAAGAGAGGAAAAATGAAATTTCAGCGTTTGCCTTAAGTTCGACCCAACTACAGAAACCAAAGATTTCCCCACCGCAAAACTCCAGATCTCTTTTATCAGGGGAGAGGGCACCTGCAAAACTGAAACAGCAAGGCAGCTATCATAATTTTCAGATTGTTTAAATACTGATTAAATACTGATTTTTGGGTCTGACAATGCACAGCACCTGTCGCAACCTTCACAATTGGTTCATTTAATTCATTCGTAAGCCACTATCAACCTCTCTAGACTCTCTAGAATTAAACAGTAGTTAAGCTTGTAAGTGTTTGTTAACCAGATAATCTGCCAATCAAGATGGCATTTCTAGTTAACATTAGCAAATCTTTTATCCTATAAGCTGAACAGTTGCTTGATGCAAAATTTAAGATTCTTTTCAAAAAGGATCCCTTTATCGAAAACAATTATTGACCGCGAACAATGCTATTGCAATTTCTTAAAAGTGAAACTTAAGAAAAAATTATTTTTTTGATAAATTGATTTCGATATTTTCTCTTTGCTGAGAGAAAGAAAATTTACACGTGCCAGTCTATATTTTTCATTGGCTAATACTATATTGAATACTTGACAAGTTTTCTACTTTACGAATTCAATAAGAACAGAAAATAGCGTTGTGCGTTTTGCAAGTGGTAACGTAACAATGAAAGTATCAGTTTTTAGTACAAAACCTTACGATCGCCATTTTTTAGAGGCAGCAAATGCTGACGCTAGCCACGAGTTGATCTTTTTTGAGCCGCGTCTTACTTGCGACACAGCAGTTCTCGCCGCAAGCAACTCAGCAATCTGTCCTTTCGTTAACGACAAACTCGATCGGGAAACCTTGACGTTGCTAGCTCAGCAAGGAACGCGCTTGATTGCTCTTCGCTGTGCCGGCTTTAATAACGTGGATTTAGCTGCTGCCGCTGAACTAGAAATGACTGTGGCACGGGTTCCCGCCTACTCACCTCACGCAGTTGCAGAACATACAATTGCTCTGATCCTGAGCCTCAATCGCAAAATCCACCGTGCTTATTCCCGCGTACGAGAAGGTAATTTTGCGCTTAATGGTCTCCTGGGTTTTGATTTGAATGGTTGCACAGTGGGCATTATTGGTACTGGTCGTATTGGTAAGATTGTCGGGAAAATTGTGCAGCAAGGATTTGACTGTAATGTGCTTGCCTACGACCTCTACCCCGATCCAAAATTTGAGGCCCAGGGTGTAAAGTACGTCGATCTACCCAAACTCTTTGCGATGTCTGATATTATCAGCCTGCATTGTCCGCTGACTCCAGACAATTACCACTTGATTGATGCCGCTGCCATCGATATGATGAAACCCGGCGTCATGTTGGTAAACACAAGCCGGGGGGCACTGATCGATACTCAAGCCATTATTGATGGCCTTAAATCTAGAAAAATTGGTTATCTTGCTCTGGATGTTTACGAACAAGAAGCAGACTTATTCTTCGAAGATTTGTCTGATTCAGTCATTCAAGACGATGTCTTTGAACGTCTGCTGACCTTCCCGAATGTCATCATCACAGGTCACCAGGCATTCTTCACTCAAAACGCTCTTCAAAGCATTGCTGAAACTACATTGAACAATGTCTCTGACTTTGAACAGGGGCGCTCTTGCAACAACACAATAAATTTGGAAGACTATTTTGCTCCTAAAGGTGCTGGATAAGAAATAAGGAGATTTGAGCAGGACTGGAATTGTCCGTTCAAACCTCCTTACTTTTTGTTCTCGACTCAATAGACCTATCCGAGAACTGGAGTGGAAGCCCCCCGAAGGGGAGCTTCCACTCTAATTTCCGGATGAATTTAATTAATTACCAGAAATGAACAATGAACAATGAGCTGTCAACAAGGAACAATCAACCAAGATTGACCTTAACCACTTTGTTCTTTTCTTCTTCCTGCTTGGGCAAGTTCAGCGTTAAAATACCATCCTTGTATTCTGCCTTGGCGTTGACGTTTTGAATGCGGGCAGGTAAAGGAATGACCCGTTGAAATTTGCCATAGCGAAATTCGCTGCGGGTAACGCCATTCTCTGCAGTCTTGGTTTCAGACTTGCGTTCGCCGCTGATGGAAACCGCTTCAGCCGTGACTTGAACATCCAGATCCTTAGCGTCTATCCCTGGGATTTCCAGTTTCAGATTGACTGTCTCTGGAGTTTCTTCGATTTCAGCGGCAGGAGAGAAAGACAGATCGGAGTTTTCCCATTTAGTGCTGGGAAGAAATGTGTCATCCAACAAGCGATTCAGTTGACGATGCAGCGTATCGATCTCTCGCCAGGGTTGCCAACGTACGAGTGTCATAACTTCAGCTCCTTCTATTGAGGTTTTGGGTTGGTTTAGGCGTTGCCTGAATGGGTGCCTTTGATTTTTATAATATTCAGTAAAAAAGATAGGGAAATTCGGTTTAGCACCCTTTTTATTTGGCAATAACCACACTCAAATTAAAGCTAGGAGAAAAGTTCGGAAAACTGTTTTTTTAGGTTCGGTTAATACGGTTTAAGAAGAGATCTCATTGTTAATCGTTAAATGTTAATTGGCAGAAATAAGATAAAAAGAGTTCGGGAAACTGATTTTTTCAGGTTCGGTTAATACGATACAGCAAAAATTCCCTGGTTTCCTTGAGCGAAGTTTCTTGTAGAAACGCGACCTGGAAGTTTATTTTGCAAGCCTTGCAAAGCAAGATTTACCAAATGAACTGTTTTTTAGTGCTGGCACAAACTCTATGAGAGGTAGCGACCCCTTCGGGGCACTAACCTTCTAAGTTACGTAAAAAGATGAATCTTCACCTGGAATCTATAGAACCTTATTGCATAGGTTTACTCTTCTCTGAGGTAAATTTAGAAAGCATCTTCAACTATAGAAATACATGAATTTTTCTCTTCAACTAAACCATCTTTTTACCCCTCTTGTCTGAGTCGATCTTTGATTTAGCAGCAAGCAATCTTTTCTAAACTGTCAATTGATGGATAAGAGTCGTAAAAAATCCTTATAGCGGTTCCCGTGCGACTGAAGTACATGGAAATGTGCCCCTGCCTTCGGCAGGGGCACATTTCCATACCTCACTAACCTGAGAATTGCTATATCAGTTGCGGACTGCTAGGGTTACATAGATATGTAACAATGATTGGATGGCTTCGTAAAGCCATCCAATCATTGTTAACCAGGGATGTACAATTTCCCCTAACCTTCCTTTTTGAGCGGCTGCTGTTGAAGACGATTCAAGTAAGACAAATGAAAATACCGCAGAATCTTTACGAAAACTATCACGCTCATGTTTACTTTAATGCACAAACCATTGCTCAAGCTGAACAACTTTGTGTCGAGGCTGGACGGCGTTTCAAGGTTAAGGTCGGCCGCGTTCATCGCAAGATCGTTGGGCCACATCCCCATTGGAGCTGTCAACTTGCCTTTAATGCAGCTCAATTTCAGGAGTTGATCCTGTGGCTGGAGCAGAATCGAAATGGCCTCGATATCCTGATTCATGGCTTAACCGGAGACGATCTTGAAGACCATACCGTTCATGCATCCTGGCTGGGAGAGCCGCAAAAACTGAGACTGGGATTCTTCAGTGCCTATACACAAAGCCAATAGGTTTGTAACCTGGGTTTGAAGACGATTTGCGATCGCATTCCAGGGTATAATCGCTCATCTCAAAGAGTATCCTACACCACTTAAAAGGGTAGCACCCCCGAAGAGGGCGCTACCTCCCGTTTCTCCCTACTAGCCCTAAAAATAGGTTATTTTGAAAGCCTTGCGAAGCAAGGTTTTCAAAATAACATTCCAAGTTGTGTACCCTACCAATATTTACAAACCGCATCAGGATTCGGTTGAACAGATTTCATTTTCTTGCCTCCGTCATATTCAAACGTTTCCTCACAAACACCACCACGCTTGAAAGCACAGTCCAGTACTGTTTGATAATTATGGACAGAATGGTTATCTACAATGTCAAATTTACCTGTGAGGTTGTCTCGGTAAAATGCAATCAGGTAGACATAAGGTAAATGTTGATATCTTTCCCCATGCAACGGAACACAGGGAACCTTGTCATATTCATTCTGAATGCGAATCGTTCGCGTTTCAGGCTTTTGTTGGGGGGCTTGTCGATCGTAGAAATTAACGAAAGCTGAGTTCCCGACTCGAGGAGAAGCATAGTTATAACTTGTTGCCGGGATTTTGGGTCTGCATAAAGCCAGATCGAGCGTAAACAACGTACTGAGCGTACAGCCTAAACTATGTCCCGTAGCGTACAGTTGGTGAATAGGTTTGTCAGATGCCTGATATCTATCAATTAAAGCAAATACCTGATTCTGCATTGAGGGTGTAGCCCCATCGCTATCAGCATAAATGTGATAAAAACCTGACTCGACCGCAACATCAGAAGGAACTGGAACGTCTTTTTGATAAGGAATAAATGCAGTATGGTCAGCACCAAAGTCGTCGAGCAGGTCGTAGAGACCGTCAGTTCCTCTGAAGGCAAAGATGTAGGTGTAGGGAGCGTGCTGCGATCGCAAAACAACCCCATAACATTCCACTCGCTTAAAATCATTAAAAACTGCATCAACCCCCGTCCAGGATCCAACAAACTCATATCCAGCAGGGGCAGTCACATTATCTGAATTACACTCAGCAGGTTCATCTTTATTAAAGGCATTATACGCTTGGATACTCGCATCCACTAAGAGCAATGCCTTATCCCGATCGAGGTCAGACGTTTTCAGATAAGTCATCGTATTGTCCATCGCAATATCCTCCAATGACGAGAAGCTTTCATATCTAGGCCATATCCACTGGAGAGGTTGCGATCGACCTACAGGCAGACCGCACCTCCCTTAAAATCTGCAAGCAATCAATCAGAGGGTTTTCAAATACTCTAAAAGTTCCTGCCTTTGTTCATCTGTCAGTTCATTGACTCCATATTCATGCCCCTGATTGGAATTCCCTTTCAAAGCGGTATCAAATTTGAAAGAGGAAGTGTCGTCAACATCTGAAGTAGAAACATACCCAACTTTCGCAGGATCGAACTCCCGGCTACCCAGATAAAAAACTTTGGAACGTTCTTCTACTGGCAGAAGCAATTCGTACAGGTTCGGGACAGAACCATTGTGCAAATAGGGTGCCGTAGCCCAAATCCCATCTAACGGACGAGCTTTATAGACCCCTTCCTCAGCTGCCGATTGCCCCGCAGCCACCGAGCCGAACTGCGAAGCATCCACGAGACCGGCATACTGTTCAAAAACCCCTTTCAAATTGGCAGCAGCCTCAAGAGCGTCCAACGTTCCGCCAAACTCAATCCGTCCTGCTTCGAGAGTGTGCAACGGTTGTTTAAACAGAGCACCACTTACAGCATTGAACAAAGGATTCAAGCCAGTCGTCTGAGCAGGGATTTTCTCAAATTTGGGAACCAGTCCCAGGCGACCTTCATACTTACCCGCATCTAGCTGCCGCCCAAGATTGTTCAACTCTGTCGGATCGGTTTGAACATCTTTGAGAGGAGTAAGATAAGCGTTATATGGAATCCCCTCTTCTTGACGAGAAATCGCTGTATGACACTGCAAACAATAGTTGTTGTAATGAACTTTTCCCCGCTCAGCAAGCTCCGAATTAATGGCAGGCAAATACTCTTCCGGCCATTGCGGAGAGCGCAATTCGGAAACCCATTGCTCAATTTTGCCCAGATTCTCAATTTTTAACGAAGAATCATAGGCAAATTCAAATTTTCCCAGGCCCTTATCGTCTGGAATGTCAATAGTTCCAAAGGTGCCCAGTACCTCACCCCCATTGCGAATCAACGTTCCCAAACTGAATGGGCCATTAGGAGCAAAACCTGGCCACTGAACGACATCAGATTCATTCGTGCCCCAGATAAAGGGATAACTCACGGGCGCATCAGACGGGCGAGCATTCTCAGGTAAGTCATTAAACGTCACCATCACCTGGTTAAAAATCGACCCAATCGCATCCACTCGCCCAAAGCCATAATGGGGCTGGTCAGGGTAAGCATAGTTAATGTCATTGTAGTTGGCTAGAGTCTCAGTTCGGGCCAGCAAATTGCCCCGCAGTTCATCTACGTCTTCCTGGTTAGCCTGAGATCCCAAAACGGCTTCAGCAAAACGATTGAACTTCTCTTCATCCTGGTAGGTGGCCTTCAGCGCCTCCACCAGACTGAGTTGAAACCCTTGAATATTGCCCAGAGTCGGCCCCCCATCAATCCGAATATCGGTATCTTGATAACTGAGCTGCGCTGTATGACAAAGGGCACAATTAAAGCCGACCCACGCTTGTCCGCTACGATCGACATCTTTGACCACACCAACGGGTAAACCATCTGGATTCAGCTCAGTTGGCTTGGTCGGTAAATAACGGAACGCATTAACATTGTCGTCAGAACGGAATAACTCCTGATTTTCAGCTTGCTCCAGCGCCAGGAACCAGGCATAGGGCATCAATCTCGATCCTTGATTGGTAAAATAGAACGATTGTTGCGTATCCTCCGTCCATCCTTGCTCCAGATTCACTACATTACCGACGGCGCTAACGATTGCTTCACCTTCAGTAATTTCTGGTCCCTTTTGGGCTATTCGTTCTAAGGAACATCCTGCAATTCCGCAGACCAAAACAAAGGAACAGAGAGCTACAATTAGCCTTTTAAACGGCATCTTCATTTGCCTCCTTTGACTTCTGCAAAAGATTTAATACAAGCGATATACGGCATAACAAACTGAGCAGGAGATAAAACCAGCGTCGTAGCTCATCTCCCGACTGCAGCCAATACTCAACTTAACTGGTGATACTATTCACCATCAGCTGCGGGTCCATCAAGGTATAAGGAAAAATTCGCTCCTGGTTGCGAGCATTCACTTCCTTCGAAATATCCTTCAGTTTCGCCTGATATTTCTTGATAACCTCGTCCGAGCGACCATCAAACTGACGTAAATCGTAGTCTCCAATGTGATTGGCGCGAATGTAGTTGAGATAAAACCCCAGGCTTTGAATCAATACGTTGTAGAGAGGAGGCATCAGTGCCATCAGGTCAGATTGTAAGAGCGGCGTTTGCAAATCGGTAGACGGCGGGGCCATCAGACAATAGGGCATGTTTGGAGCAAAGGTCACATATTGATACAAACAATAATGCACGCAATTATGTTGTGCAGTCGCCAGAAAGATGATATTACCAACCGTCGCAACCACATCATCAATGGTGTTGAACTGCGTCGGGAAATCAGGAATCCCCATCTTATTCTCTTGCAAACTGCCGCCAATTTCATCCCCCCATGCTTGTAACTCAAAATCCGCCACCACATCCTGGTCAGACTGATAGTAAAGGTGGACATAGTCTCTGGCAAATTCATGAATCGCCTCCCAAACTAACTGGCCATCATCCCGGTAGGGATAAAATAAGTTGGGATCTTCAAGACCTTGTTTCTTGATGTCGTTCGGAAACGAACTGCCTGTGAAACTATAAGTCCGCATTCCCTTGCCAAAAAATTCTGCCAATGTGTTTTGTTCGCAAGGAAGTACCAGACCAAAAAGCGGGATTTTACCTCCTGCATGGGTGGGTCTGTAATATCGTATCAATGTATTCACTGCCAGGGTATCCTGCCAATGGGGTTTCAGGAGCGCAAATAGGGGATGGTTCTGAGACAAGTTGCGATAGGTGGCCAGGACCAGGGAACCGACTAAATAATGGGAACGCATGCTGTGAGTCCACACCGTCTGCACAATAAGGTCAGCCGTCTGCACAAACATTTTGGCCATCATCCAATGCTCGCCATCAGCTGGCGTATACACTGGATTCTGTGGACTGGCTGGTTCTGTTGCATAGAGTTGAATGGCGAGAGGTCGCAAAAGCCCATTGTCCTGACGGTAAAACAGGGCCACGGGATTGGTCGTGTATTGTTTGCGGCCATCGATCTCTTTAGGATGATCCACCATCACTTTCAAGAGGGAGTAGTCAGCAAGGTAAAGCCGTTTCTCTTGCAAGGCTGCTTCGTAAGACTGGCCCGTTAACTGACTCACAATATCGTCAGCCTTGAAACGTTCTGGCAGCTGATGGTCTTCCGTTATCCTCTCAATCCAGGTCGGATTTGGCCCCGAAACCCGTTGCAAACCAAAATAGGTATCGTCATTGAAATTATCTAAGTATTGGCGATCGGGACGCTTGAAAAAGAAGAAGTAGTAATCTTTGAACTCTGGGAAAGGATAGCCTTTAATCAACCGTTTTAGCCCGATATAAATTAAGAGGGGTACAAACATCACAACTTTATAAAGGGTGAGAAGTGTCAGCTTAAGGCTGGGCCAAACAACCCACCATTTTGCCAATCCCTTTGTCGTCAGGAAGGCAAGATTGCCATTGAAACTAAAGTAAGGCGCGCTTAAATCATATTGGTATAACTGCCGCATCCGCTTAAAGTATCGTTCTCTTTTTTTCTTTCCGTTTGGATCGTTTTGCGGCAATACTAGTTTTTTGGCCATGATTTTCTCCTCAATATCATCACATTTTCTACACTTCACCATGACTTCTCCCTAAGCAATCGTGAAGAAGTTTTCATGTATTTTCCTCTTGAATAGGACAATCGATCGCCCCTTTCAAGCGGGAGTCGTTGACAAGGTAGAGACGTTTTCCGTTCAAGGCTGCTTGATATGATTAGTCTAGTTAACTGACTCACAATGTCGTCAGCCTTGAATCGTCAGCCTTAACACTGTCTGGCAACTGATGGCCTGCTGTTACTCCTTCAACCCGGATCGGATTTGGCCCTGAAACATGCTGCAAGCCCAAATCGATAGCGTTATTGAAATTGTCTAACGTATTGGCGATCGGGGCGTTTGAAGAAGAAGTAATACTCTTTGAACTCTGGGAAAGGATAGCCTCCAATTAACCGCTTTAACCCGATAGAAATTAAGCGGGGGTACGAACTCAATAGTTTATATGAAGGATAAGAAGTACCAGCTTAAGGCTGGGCCAAATGACATCCTATGTTGCGATCCCTGTCATCGTCAGGAAAGCAATATTACCATTGGAACTGAAGTAAGGAGAACTTAGATCGTATTAGCATAAATGCTGCATTCGCTTAAAGTATTGTTCTCTTTTTTGTTTCCCTTTTGGATCGTTTTGAGGTAGCACTCGTTTCCTTACCATAAATATTTTCCTGCCACTATCAGTGAACTATCAATATGATTTTCACATCTTCGCATCTTTTTCTTTGAAGGTATTATAAGAAATGTTACATAAATCCCATTTTTGACGCAAAAATATTTGTGATGTCAAATGACGCTTGAACACGCGCTGAAAATATTGCTAGATATAGCGCTTGGTTCTTTGTCCTACCTCGTTTTTTGTTTCTTAAGCTGCGAACAGCTGGACTCTATATCTGATAAGAATTTCAGGCAACTGAGCTTGATGACTTAATGCAAAATATGTTGTGGAACCAAAAAATATCACTTCAATCAATCTTGATTCACGTAACAATAATTCGGTTTGACGGGTTAGATCCAGAGAATTGAAACCCTGATTGCGTTGAGAAAATGAAGGTGGAAGATGAAAGTGAGAGAAATAAACGTACAGCATCGGTAATGAGTTTTGACTACCTGTAAATACTGATTTTTTCAGCATAAGGTTTTCATTTCTCTAATGTTTTACACACCTAATCAGATTGCGATAGAGGAAGTGCAAATGTTACGGGTGTTGCTCGAATAGCAGGGTATCGCCAAGGAAGTAGCAGAAGCCGCGATCTTGGTGGTGTTCCGGTGTTGCTATTCTGTACGAATAGATGTTTTACCTACTAGTTATTCATGTTTTGTTAGGGTGACTTGGGGCCTGATGCGAACGGGCAGTAAAGAGAAAAAGAGGAGACTTTAATGGTACAAAAGATCGCAAATTATTTGCTGAACGCAAAAATATATGAAAGTGCCAATTCAGAAGTCTATCGAGGCGTACGGGAGTCCGATCGCCGCTCCTTTATCCTCAAAGTTCTCAAGCAAGACTTTCCTAGCCCCCAAGAACTGATTCGCTATAAGCAAGAGTATGAGATTACCCGCAACCTGAATCTGGACGGGGTTGTCAAAGCCTATGGTTTAGAGCCCTATCAAAGAACGCTCGTCATCATTCTTGAGGACTTTGGAGCATCTTCTTTAAGCCAATTGATGCAGAATTCTCTTCTTTTCTCCCCAACTGAACGAGGACAGAAGAAAATTCACAGGTTTCTTGGCCTTGCGATCCAAATTGCCGAAACTTTAGGTCAGATTCATGCCGCCAATATTATTCACAAAGACCTTAATCCGTCTAATATCGTCCTGAATCCAGACACTGACGCAGTCAAAATCATTGACTTTGGCATCTCTACGATCTTAACTCGCGAGAATCCCAGTCTGAAACATCCCAACGTGCTGGAAGGCACTTTAGCGTATCTCTCTCCGGAGCAAACGGGACGCATGAATCGTGCCCTGGACTACCGCACAGACTTTTATTCCTTAGGGGTGACGTTCTATGAACTGCTGACGGGACAACGGCCCTTTGCCACTGCTGATGCGATGGAGTTAGTGCATTGTCAGATTGCAAAACAGCCGGTGCCTCCTGGCGAACTGTTAGAGAGACACGGTCAAGCGTCTTTGCCTATCGTTATCTCCAATATCGTCATGAAGCTGATGGCGAAAACCGCTGAGGAAAGATACCAAAGTGCTTGGGGACTGAAGGCTGACTTAGAAGAATGTCTGAGACAGTTAGAAACAACAGGCACGATGGCAGATTTTCCTCTCGGGTCTCAAGATATCTCTGATAGGTTTCAAATTCCCCAAAAACTCTACGGTAGAGAGAAGGAAATTGCAACTTTATTGGCCGCATTTGAACGCGTGGCAACAGGAAGAAAAGATGCAGCAGTTGGGGAGAATCCAGGAGAAAAAAATTCCCAGACTGACAGGGCTAATGCTGCGACCGAGATGATGCTGGTGGCCGGTTATTCTGGCATTGGTAAGTCAGCACTGGTGCAGGAAATCTACAAACCGATTACGGCGAAACGAGGCTATTTTATCTCTGGAAAATTTGACCAGTTTCAGCGCAATGTTCCCTATTCTGCGCTGGTCAATGCTTTTCAAGGATTAGTACGACAACTTTTAACCGAAGGGGCAACGCAACTGAGTCAATGGCAAGAAAAACTCTTGACTGCTTTGAGACCCAATGCTCAGGTTGTGATTGATGTGATTCCTGAGGTGGAATTGATTCTGGGTCGGCAGCCTGCTGTGGCTGCGTTGGGACCCACTGAGTCGCAAAATCGCTTTAACCTTGTCTTCAGCAGCTTCATTCGCGTGTTTTGTACTCAGGAACATCCATTGGTGATTTTTCTCGACGATTTACAGTGGGTGGATTCCGCGACGCTGAAGCTGATGGAACTGATGATGACGGATGATGAGACCCAATATCTGTTTCTGATTGGGGCCTATCGGGATAATGAAGTCAACTCTACCCATCCTCTGATGATTTCGTTGGAGAACTTGCAAAAGGAAAACACGATTATCAATCAGATTACGCTTCCACCATTAGGGCTTCATCATGTGAACCAGCTGATTGCAGAAACGTTGCATTGTACCAATCTATTGGGACAATCCTTAGCAAAGTTAGTGGCAGCTAAAACTCAGGGGAATCCTTTCTTTGTCAATCAATTTTTGACTACACTCCATGCCGAACAATTGCTCGCTTTTGATTTGGAGTTTTTGTCCTGGCAATGGGATATTGCTCAAATTAAGGCGATGGACATCACCGATAATGTGGTGGAATTGATGATTAGCAAAGTGAAGAAGCTGCCTGAACAAACCCAGAAAACGCTATGTTTAGCAGCCTGTGTAGGGGCATCTTTCGATTTACAAACGTTGTCGATCGTTTGCGAGAAATCAGCCTCAGATGTGTTTCAAGCGCTCTTGCCAGCAGTTCAATCAGGGTTAATTGTTCCCACGTCTGAGTTAGACCCTGAATTGTTAATTCAAGACTATAAATTCAATCACGATCGCATTCAACAAGCTGCTTATGCTCTAATTGATGACGGCAAAAAGCAAGGCGTCCATCTTCAAATTGGCCGACTGTTAAAGTCCAATTTTTCAGAATCAGAACAGCTTGAAAGAATATTTGAAGTAGTCGATCATCTCAACTTGGGTTGGAAGTTAATTACTCACGATCGAGAAAAAGTGGAGCTGGCTGCATTAAATCTAGAGGCAGGAAAAAAGGCCAAGGAATCAGCAGCTTATGTTGCCGCACTTCAATATTTGATAGCAGGTATTTCGTGTTTAAATGAAAATGCTTGGGAAGAGCATTATCAACTCAGCATCGATCTGTATAGACAACGGGCGGAAGTTGAGTATCTGAATGGTAATTTTGATCGATCTGAATCTTTAATCCATCTATTGCTAGAAAAGACCAAATCAGCGGTAGAAAAAGCAGAAATTTACAATTTATTGATTTTGCAGTATACCTTATTAACAAAGTATCCAGAAGCAATCGAAGCAGGACGAAAGGGTTTACAACTTTTAGATATTGTCTTACCTAGAAATGACTTCCAAACTGCATTCAAGATTGAATTTGATAAGGCGAAGACTATTTTGAGGGATCGAGAGATTTCTTTATTGCTTTACCAACCAGAAATCAAGGATCTAGAGAAGATAATCACTATAAAATTATTAGCGATGCTTCTGCCTCCAACTTATCTTTCTGACCAAAATTTATTCTTTTTAGTTACTGCAAAAAGTGCGAATCTTTCCTTTGAATATGGTTCTATTGCGGATTCAGCAATGGTGTATGTTTGCTATGCAAGTGTGCTGCTATCCTATTCAGAAGATTATCAAGCGGCTTATGAGTTTGCTTTGATGAGTTTAAAGCTTACAGAGAGGTTTCACGATATTGCTAATAAAGCTAAAGTATATCTTATGTCAGCGAACTTTGTAGCACATTGGATAAAACCAGTTCAGTCTCTTGTTTGTATAAACAATGAAGGTTATCAAGCAGCCTTGATTTCTGGTAACATAATATATGCAGGATATATGTTACATTGCATGGCAATTCATTCATTTTATCAGGGTTGTACTCTCGAAGAAACTGTAGCGAAGCAAGAAAGTTATTTATTGCTTGTCCAAAAGACAAATAATGTGCTGACTACAAATACCCTGTTAGGCTATCAACTCGTTACATTCAATTTGAGCGGTAGAACAAGGAATAAATTTTCCTTTTATAATAATCAAGTCACTGAAGCAGAATACTTAAAGAATATCCAATCTGAGAAAGATTATTTCTCTGGCAGCTTTTACTATATTCTAAAGTCCCAGATTTCTTATCTTTACGATCGCCCCAGACTTGCACTAAGATTTGCAGCTTTAGCGGGAACGATAATTGATTTTACCAGATGTTTTATTACAACAGCAGAACATAATTTTTACTACTCGCTTAGCTTGGTAGCTCTCTATTCAAACGCTAATGTAGAGAAGCAAGAAGTATATTGGGCACAACTGGAGAAGAATCAAAAGCAGATGAGAATATGGGCAGACAATTGCCCAGAGAACTTTCTGCATAAGTGCCTGTTAGTGGAAGCAGAAATTGCCAGGATTACAGGTAAGGATCTGGAAGCGATGGAATTGTACGATCGTGCCATTACCTCGGCTGCCGAACATGAGTTTATCCAAAATGAAGCGTTAGGCAATGAACTCGCAGCCAAGTTCTGGTTGGGAAAAGGGAAAGCAGACTTTGCTGCGCTTTACATGGAAAAGGCACGCTATGGCTATCAGCTTTGGGGCGCGAAGCGGAAAGTCGAAGATTTGGAAGAGAAGTATCCTCAATGGTTTAGCGCTCAAGCGACTCAGAGGGGCATTAAGACCAAGACCTCAAGCACGACAACGTCTGGTAGAGCAATTGAATCGTTGGATTTGACCAGCGTTCTCAAAGCATCCCAGACCCTTTCAGGGGAGATCGTATTAAAAAGCTTGTTGACAAAGTTGATGAATATTGCGATCGAGAATGCTGGGGCGCAACGGGGTTTTCTGCTGCTTGAAAAAGAGGGAAGTTGGTCGATCGAGGCAGCAGGGACGATCGACAGCGAACAGGTTCAAGTTTTGCAATCGATGCCGATTCAGTCTCATCAGTCTCAAGATCGCGATCGACCTGCTTTGTTATCTAATGCCATCGTCAATTACGTTGCTCGCGTTCAAGCAGATGTTGTCCTGGATGATGCGATTCATGCCGGACCATTTACCCAAGACCCTTACATTCTGGCCAATCAAGTCAAATCAGTCCTGTGTACGCCGCTGCTGAACCAGAACCAGTTAAGCGGCATTTTGTACCTGGAAAATAATCTGACGACGGCAGCGTTTACTACCGATCGTATTGAAGTCTTGAAACTGCTTTCTTCTCAAGCGGCGATTTCTCTGCAGAATGCCCAACTGTATGTGGCCTTGCGTGAAAGCGAACGCAATTTGGCTCAATTCCTGGAGGGGATCCCGGTAGGAGTTGTTGTGCTGCATGAGGATGGCGAACTTTACTATATGAATCAGAGGGCGCAGGAGTTATTGGGGCGAGGAATTGTACCGGATACGACCTCTGCTCAATTGTCTGAGGCTTATCAACTTTATGTTGCAGGAACCGATCGCATGTATCCTGCTGAGAACTTACCGGGTATACGAGCATTAAGAGGAGAAACGGTCGCTACGGACGATCTCGAAATTCATCAGGGGGACAAGGTTATTCCTCTAGATGTATGGGCGACTCCCATTTTTGATGAACAGGGTCAGGTGGTTTATGCAATTGCTGCTTTTCAAGATACGACCCAACGCAAACAGGCAGAAGCAGAACGACTGCAATTTAGTCGGGAACTGGCTGCGAAGAATATTGCCTTAGAGCAAGCCAAAAATGAACTCGCGGAATATAGCCGCACTCTGGAACAAAAAGTTGCAGAACGCACTAAAGAGCTTTCCCAAACGCTTGAAGTCCTGCAAGCAACCCAGGCAGAACTGGTGTTTGAGAATGCCCTCCTCCGCGACGACGATCGGTCTCAAACCTACGACTATCAAGTGGGAGGAAGTTTGCCCTTAGATGCGCCGACGTATGTGGTGCGGTCTGCCGATCGCTATCTCTATAAAGCGCTGAGACAGGGTAAGTTGTGTTATATCCTCAGTGCCCGCCAGATGGGTAAATCGAGCCTGATGGTGCGGATGATGCACCACCTGCAGCAGGAAGGACATCGTTGTGCAGTTCTGGATATGACTCGCATTGGCAGCGATGACGTCACTCCAGAACAATGGTATAAGGGATTAGCGGTAGAACTGTGGCAACTGCTGGATCTTGCGGACAGCATTCGCCTCGGCCCCTGGTGGAAAGAGCGGCAAGATCTGCCGACGGTGCAACGGTTGGGCCAGTTCTTTGAGGAAATCATGAAACGGGTTGGAGCAGAATTGGAGCAGCAGGATCGCCAGCTGGTTATCTTCCTGGATGAGATTGATAATGTGCTCAGTCTTAACTTTCCCATGGAAGACTTTTTTGCTTTAATACGGGCCCTCTACAATCAGCGGACGGTGAATCCCATCTATAAACACCTCACGTTTGCGTTCTTTGGTGTTGCGACTCCGGGAGAGTTGATTGCGGATCGCAAGCGCACCCCCTTTAATATTGGTCAGGCGATCGAGCTAAACGGTTTTCAACTGCACGAAGCACAACCGTTGCTGCAGGGGCTGTCAGAGAAGGTTGAAAATCCCCAAACTGTGCTTAATGAGGTGCTTGTCTGGACAGGAGGACAACCCTTTCTGACGCAGAAGGTATGTCGGATGATTCGGGATTCAGCAGCTGAAATTCCCATTAACACTGAAGCTGTATGGGTAGAAAATCTGGTGCGAACTCGCATGATAGAACACTGGGAATCCCAGGATGAGCCGCAACATTTGCGGACGATTCGCGATCGCATTCTGGGGAGCCATCGTTCTTCCCAGCTCTTAGCGCTCTATCAACAGATTCTGGCACAAGGGGAGATCGCTGCAACCGGTAGCGATACAGAACGAGAATTGTTACTAACGGGGATTGTGGTTAAACAGGTAGGACAGCTGCAAGTCTATAACCATATTTACCAGACTGTGTTTGATACAGCCTGGGTTGAGGCACACCAGGGGCGATAACCTGGAATTCAGCAGAGAGAGAAGCGTTGAGACTATCACTCCAGGGAAACATAAGTACCTGTACAAAAGCAATTGTATATATCGAAACTGGAAAATGCTTGAATCGCAAGGATTTCAGCCAATTGGAATGCACAATTTATTTTGTTCGATTCCTTAGATTGTTTTCCAGACCACTAAACTGACACAGCTAATTTAGTGCAATAGATTCAGATTATCGAAAAGGCTATAATCCTTATCCACACGACTTGGAAGGTTAGCGCCCCCAAAGGGGGCGCTAACCTCTATTTATTCGTGTCAGAATGGAAAAATGGGTCATTTTGAAAACCTTGCAGAACAAGGCTTTTAAAATAACCTTCCAAGTCGTGTATCCAACAAGCATCGGCAGCACTAAAGTGCCAACTACGAATTTACACAATCTTAGGAGTGTCAAACCACCACCCGAAAGCAGGTGATTTCAAGGCATTCGAATATTCGCCAAACCCAGCATCGCTTTTAAATCACTCATCCTGTTGCAGCGCAGAGGAAGACACTGCCACGCGTATTTGCAGCAGTTTTGGGGGGTTGCAACAATCGAATGTAAAGTTATAAGACAAGATCGCCAGAGGGTATTTACAAAGAAATCTCTATATAGATTAAATAATCGCAGATAGTTTTCAGAGCTACAGAAGGTTCTGATGCGGTTTTGCGTCGAACCTGCCTTAAGTAATACCCTGTCTCTTCTGTCTCTATAAGTCTCAATGCTGCAAGGCTCTGCAGCGTCAGCCTGAATTTGTATCAGAACTACAAACAATTTTCAGAATAAGAAGCGGTTCTACGCCTCAATTCTAGTGGGGAAGATTCGACGCTCAAGGCCCTGGTGAAAGGTGCTGGATGGAGGTTGCTGGCAGACCGTTTTTAGGACGATGGCCAGTTTTCCGTCTAGGTTTCAACAGGACAGAGCTGATTCTCAAATTCCTGATGGAAGCTGCTGGATGAGAACGCTGGCAAAAAAGTTTTCAGGACTAGGACCAGTCTTCCGTCTAGATTTCAGCAGGGCAAAGTTGACTTTCAAATCCCTAATTAAATTTGTTAGATGAAAATTCTTGGTAGAACGTTTCCAGAACGACCGCCCATACTCCGTCTAGCGCTCCGCAAGGGAGAGTTGATCCTCAAATCTCTGATTGAAGCGTACATTAGGGCAGCGTTGCCCTCAAAACCCTGATTAAATTTATTCGATGCAAATTACTTGTACAGCCATGAAAATCGTTCAGCGTTTCCTGATAATCTTTTCGGTAATATTGACCTGCTTCTTGGGAATGGGTAAGTCTATTCTTGCTGACTCTGGAGGCGTGCAAACAAGCTTAACCCCATATACCCTAGATTCTCCTCTGACTGAAAAAACAGGACGGGGCATCTTCTTTGGATGTATCCCAGAACCAAGATTACAATCAGACATTCCCAAAAATCCTTACTCCCCCTTAGGTTTGCCGGAGTGTAAATTTGCTAATTTTGCTTGGGCAACTTTTGTGGCTTTGAATTGGCCGACAGACCTCGATGGAGAGGCTTCAGAAAATAAAACAATCGGGCAGGAACCGCAGTCCCCCCGCGTTTGGGAATTCTATCCAACTCCGACAGGCACAGAGCTGCTTGGAGAAGATGAGGATCACTCCCCCATCCAATCTCTTATCCTGTTATCGGGTCAAAAAAAACAAGCGCCTTCTCCGACAATGAAGTTAAGACTGAATGAGGCTGCAGGGGTTTTTACCCGTATGATGAGCAATATCAGGGATAGAAAACCATTCCCCCCAGAGCTTGAAAAACTTGAAAAACCGTTAATCGATCGATCGGGTAATTACATTCTCAATGAGATTCGGATCAATCCGGTAGAGGCTGAACAAATCAAGGATGAAAGGTTGGACAGCCCTGAGAATATCAAGGACAAATACAGTAACAATGGGAAGGAGAAACCGTTTTTTTTACTGTACTGTAGCAATAAGAGCCATATACAAGACTATCCTCAACCTGGAGAGCTAAATGGGCCAGGTGTTCCGTGTCAAGACAATAAAGACGTAGGCGCAATAGAGATTAAAGCCGCCTGGATGGTTTTGCCAAATCCTGTTCCCGATAATAAAAAATCCAGGTATTACACGACGACTCGGGACTTTTGGATTGAGTCAGAGGACAAGGTAGTGGAAGATTTACCAGTTGCTTTAGTTGGTTTCCACATTATGCGGAAAACTAGTCGTATGGGGTGGGTTTGGGCAACGTTTGAGCATGTATGCAACGTACCACCAGATGAAAATGCAGACGAAAGTATCAAAGATCTTTGTAGGAAACCTCAGCACTCTGGTCAAGAGGGGAGCGTAAATGCAGATGATTTTGAGTACAATCTCTATGACCCCAACTGTGACGACGAATTGCCTTTTTGTCAGGAAAATACACCCTTTGCAGTCGAGCCTTATCTTTGGCGCGATGAATTTCCCCATGCAGTAACGACAAACAATAAAGAACAAATCCCATCTCAAATTATTCGAGAGGTTTCGATTAGTTCAGATGTTCAGGCGTTAAATAGAGAATGGCAACAAGTGCTGGCAGGGTCAGTTTGGGAAAACTATCAACTGATTGGGGTTCAATGGCTAAGGAGGCCAAGCACAGCTTATCAAGGCCGAATAGAGCCTGTTCCTGGGCCATCATTGGTGAATGTTACTTTAGAACCTTACGTTCAGCAAACAGACGTTGGATCGTCTTGCATCGCTTGCCATCATCAGTATGCGACACTGCCAAATGGAGCGTACTCAGATTTTAGCTTTTTGTTTACCAAAGAACATTCCCCGTTCTGACGGGACAAAAAATGCAAGGTAACTGACTAGGGCTGGAGCCATTTGTTTTGCGTTCAAGCTTCAGCCTCAACCGAGTTGCTTTGCAATCTATTTACTTTCTCTCAAGGAGACTCTTATAAATGACGGACAACACAACAGGATATTACTGGGAAAATTCATTGCCTAAGGCGTTGGAGGGCGATATAGAAAACCTGAAAGAAGGATCAATACAATTATCTCGGCTTTTTGCTTGGTCATGGTGTTCTGTTCTTGCTCACGAGGGAGATGCTCGCATTGCAGAGCAAGCTCTAAAAAGGGTCTTCATCAAACTGTTCAAGGAGCAAGGTCGGCATACAGGGGCGTATCAAACCTACGGAATTATTGATTCAAAGAATGCGGTGAGACAGTATTCCGAATATCTCCGAAACTTGTTTGCAGGGAACCATGATGCGATCAAGGTGGTGAATGATGAAGATGTAGTTACGATCAAAGCCAACCCGGAAGTTACTTTAAAAGCGGTTTTGGCAAAGTTGTCTGGAGAGGATTTGATGCTTGCAAGAGAGACAGAATTGCTCGCAAAGTTTGCATTTCTGGTGACTTTTGACAGTTATACAGGAGGGATCGTCGAGAATCACGTTCCCAATGAGGGAGAGGATGGAGATTTTCCGCTTTACAGTTTTATCTTATGTTTTCCACCTCGCCCTGCCCTCGGCGAGTACACAGTTACGGACCAGCAACTATGTCAATGGGCAACAAAAACCGATCCCAAAGAAAAGGGGTATCTGCCTCCTGCTTACATTCCCATCGGTGCCTGTACATAGACTAAGGTAAACGATCTCAGTATTAAGAGGCAAAAGGTAGGAAGACTTTTCCTACCTATTTCATTTTACGATTAAGCCAATGAGGATGTTTTGGGATTGATATGATTAAAAAGCCAAAATTAAAAAATAGCTTCCGGCTTGAAAAAATAGATTCGGCAGGTATATTTTTATTATCCGAAAAAGGAGCAGCATTCCTCAACGATCCGTTGTCTCAAAAGGTGATTTCCTTACTGGATGGTAAGCGAACTGAGCAAGAAATTGTCGCCCAACTCCGCAACGAGATCCCAGAGGCGTATATTTTTTATGCACTGATGGAGTTGGAGGAGAGGGGACTGCTCGTTGAGAGCGAAGCGGATTTAGACCCAAATTTCGCTTTATTTTGCCAGTCTTTGTCGGTCAATGCTAACGATGCGAGTCAGCGATTGCAATCGACTCGAGTGGCGCTCAGGGCATTGGGGTCATTGTCCTGTCAGAATTTGCACGAAAGTTTGGAACAATTGCATATCCAGATTGCCGATGATGGCGAGATCGAGGTCATTGTAACAGACGACTATTTACGAGAGGAATTAGACGCCATTAATCGAGCGAATCTCGAACGCTCTCGTCCCTGGATGTTGGTTAAACCGGTCGGTACGCTGCTCTGGATCGGGCCGATCTTCAAGCCTGGAAAAACGGGATGTTGGGACTGTCTGGCTCAGCGACTGCGAAACAATCGACCTGCTGAAGGCTTTATCCAGCGGCGCAGGGAGAGTTTTCCCCCATTAACGCCTCCCCTTGTCGATCTGCCGATGACTCGACAGATGGCACTGACAATGGCGACCCATGAGATTTTTAAATGGATTCTCCAGGGAGAAAATCGGCAGTTGGAAGGTATTATCGCAACCTATGATATACAATCTTTAGCGATTCAAAATCACGTCGTTGTCAAGCGTCCTCAATGTCCCTGTTGTGGATTTCTCAAATCCCAAGGTAGTCACCCCTTGCCGGTTATCCTCGGTAGTCGGCAGAAAAAGTTTACGAGCGATGGCGGCCATCGTTGTATGCCTCCTGAAGAAACCTTTGAACGCTATCAACACCAAATTAGTTCGATATCGGGAGTTGTGCGGTCTTTGGAAAAGCTACCCTACGACTGTAATGGTCTGGCTCATATTTATACGGCCAAACATCATTGGGCTTCCATGTTTGACGATCTGGAGGATTTACAAAAAAATATCGGCGGGCGCAGTTCGGGTAAAGGCAGAACGGACGTTCAAGCCAGAGCGAGCGGGTTTTGCGAAGCAATCGAGCGCTATTCTGGTATTTTCCAGGGGGATGAAGTCAGGATCGAGAGCAGCTACCAGAAGCTCGGCGATCGAGCCATTCATCCCAATGCTTGCATGCATTTCAGTCCAGCTCAATACGACAATCGAATGACATGGAATGCTCAACAGGCCGATCGGTTTCAGAAAGTGCCGGAACCGTTCGATCCAGTGCGAGAGATTGAGTGGACTCCGATTTGGTCTTTAACCCAGCAAGACTTTAAATATTTACCCACAGTCTACTGTTATTTTGGCTATCCCGAACCTCCCCAGCCTGACTGTTGGGCCAATACTAATGGTTGCGCGGCAGGAAATACCCTGGAAGAGGCGGTTTTACAGGGTTTTTTGGAATTGGTAGAGCGAGATAGCGTAGCCTTGTGGTGGTACAATCGCTTGCAAAAGCCAGCAGTTGATTTAGAGCGCTTTGACGAGCCTTATTTTCAAGCCGTAACTGATTACTACCAATCTATCGGGCGGGAAGTTTGGGTTATCGATCTGACTGGGGATCTGAATATTCCAACCTTTGCAGCGATTTCTCGGCGGTGCGATCGCGAGGTAGAAGATATTGTTTTGGGATTTGGTACTCATTTCGACCCGAAGCTTGCCATCCAAAGAGCGCTAACAGAAGTTAGTCAAATGCTTCCAGCGGTTTTGAACGCCAATCCTGATGGGACGACTCAATATGCAACCTCAGCTGAATCTCATGTATTGCAATGGTGGCAAACCGCAACATTAGAAACTCAGCCCTACTTGGTCCCCGATCCTTGCGCGGCTTCTAAATGCAACTCTGACTATCCAATCATCTGGCATGAAGATTTCTTAAAAGATATTCAATACTGTCAGCAGCTGGTTGAGGAAAGGGGCATGGAAATGCTGGTTCTCGACCAGACACGCCCCGATATCGGTTTAAATGTCGTTAAGGTGATTGTTCCCGGTTTGCGGCATTTCTGGAAACGGTTGGATGCAGGACGGTTGTATGACATCCCCGTCCAAATGGGTTGGCTTGAGAACCCTTTGGCAGAAGAGGAACTGAACCCAATCCCTTTGTGGATGTAATGTATTCAGCAGTCAAATTCCAATGTTTAATGTGTTTAGAAACTTATGCACTTATCTTCTAAATCTCCAAAGTTTTGGGCAATTCAAATCCAGTTCTCTCTAATCTTCCAGGTGGGAACTTTGACTTCAATTCCCCCTAATTTTTGAGGTTTAGGGAGGCTGAATCTGTATATTCCAATTCTCTATCTTCTTGGCCATGCTAAACGGTTATCACATCATTGATGCAGACTCTCATGTTTACGAGCCTCATTCCCTGTGGCAAACCTATCTCGAACCGGCATTTCGCGATTTTGCTCCCACTGCGGATCTGAAGATTCAAGGGATGTCGATCATGAGCAAACCTTCCGAAACACTTCTCAATGAGGGGGTTAAGCAGATTGCACAATCTCATCCTCGCTCGCTCGCTCAAGATTTTAACCCAGAATCGCAAGTGCAAGCGATGTACCGGATGGGAGTCGATATTGCTTTCGTTTATCCGACGCACCTCGCCTGGATCAGCGGTGTTGATACGATGGCATCCCAACAAGTCGGTGCCTATGTCCGCGCCTACAATAATTGGTTGCGAGACTTTTGCAGCTATAATCCGACAATCTTAAAAGGAGTAGGTGTTGTTAATTTACACGCTCCAGAAGAAATGGTTCCCGAATTACGACGGATCGCGGATTTTGGCTGGAAAGCCGTCTATTTGCGCCCCAATCCGGTCAAGGGGAGATTGCTCAACGATTCGGCTTACGAACCGTTTTGGGCAGAGTGCGAAAAACTAAACATCGCCGTCAGTCTCCACGAAACCACCCACAGCCGCGTTCCCAGTGCAGGTGCCGATCGTTTCCACACGCGTTTTGCTCTCCATGCTTGTTCTCACCCCATGGAACAGATGATGGCAGTGTTGGCTTTGATTGAAGGTGGAGTCCTGGAAAATCATCCGCGACTCCGGGTCGGCTTGCTCGAATCGGGTTGCGGTTGGTTGCCGTACTGGTTGTGGCGACTCGATCGCGAGTACGAAGACTTACAGTGGGAGGTGGGCGATCGCGTCAAGATGAAACCTTCAGACTATTTTCGCCGCCAGTGCTTCATTGCGGTCGAACCCTCTGAAACTTATCTCCCCAAGCTGTTAGAAGAATTGGGAGAAGATAATCTCATTTTTGGTTCTGATTATCCTCACATGGATCACAAACCGGATATTGTTGCCGACATGGTGGCACTTGAAGGACGATTATCTAAAACAGTTCTCCAAAAAATCCTCTGGGATAATTCCCAGCGATTCTATGGTTTAGCGTAGAGATGCAATCGTTTTAGTAACCCAGATAACCGATTGGGGAAATCTGCTGCAACTGATAAATTTCCCCGATATCGTTGTCCTCTAAAATTGGTGGCGGGGGAACTGTTTTTCTTTACATCTTGTTAGAAACTGTCTCAAACAATCCTACTTATCATGGGATATGATTTGACTCATATCTTGTATTTGATTTAGATAGTTGATTCAAATAACAGTGCGATCGCAAACCCCGAGAAAAAATGAGTACCATTGCCGATTATCAAATTATTACCAGAATTTACGAGAGCGCAAACTCCTTAGTCTATCGTGCTCAATTCAACACAAACGATCGCCCTGTTATCCTCAAAGTTCTCAAACAAGACTATCCGACCCCTTCAGAACTAACGCGATACAAGCAAGAATACGAAATCACGCGCTCTCTCGATATTGCTGGCGCGATCGTGGCCTACGATTTGCTTCCCTATGAAAATACTCTGGCCATTGTTCTAGAAGATTTTGGTGCTCAATCTCTAGACGTGTTGATGCAATCCCAACGATTTTCGCTAGTAGAATTTCTGCAGATTGCCATTCAAACTGCTGCCGCCCTGACAGAAATACATGGAGCCAATATTATTCACAAAGATATTAATCCCTCTAACATTATTTTGAATCCCGAAACCGGGCAAGTCAAGATTATTGACTTTGGCATTTCTACGCTCTTTGCTAGAGAAAATCCCCTGCTTAAAAATCCCGATGTTTTGGAAGGAACGCTGGCCTATATGTCCCCCGAGCAAACGGGAAGAATGAACCGATCGCTGGATTACAGAACGGATTTTTATTCTCTAGGGGCAACCTTCTACAAAATCCTCACCCAACAGTTACTATTTGAGACGCAAGATGCGCTGGAGTTAGTCCATTGCCATCTGGCTCGAGATCCTGTTCCTCCTCATGAAATCGATGCTTCAATTCCCAAAACTATTTCTCAAATTGTGATGAAATTGCTGGCAAAAACAGCTGAGGATCGCTATCAGAGTGCCCTGGGACTGAAAGCCGATTTAGAAGAATGCGACCGCCAGTTAGAACAAACGGGAAAAATCTCCGACTTTCCCCTTGCCCGTCAAGATGTCGTCGAGCGATTGCAAATCCCGCAAAAGCTCTATGGTCGAGAAACAGAAATTGAGCAATTACTGGCGACCTTTAAGCGAGCCACCCAACTCGAAACCCAATCAGAGGAAAATGAAACAATTTCCTCTGAAAAGCAGGTTGAAATGGTGTTAGTTGGGGGGTATTCCGGTGTTGGTAAAACGGCTCTGATTCAGGAACTTTATAGACCGCTCTCTCAACAGCGTGGTTATTTTATTGCTGGGAAATTCGATCAATTTCAGCGTAATATTCCCTATTCAGCTGTTATTGCTGCATTTCAGTCGCTGGTACGACAATTGCTCGCAGAAAGTGAGGCTCAATTAAATCAATGGCGAGAGGCACTGAAAACTGCTTTGGGAATTAATGGACAGGTAATTATAGATGTGATTCCCGAAATCGAACAAATTATCGGTGCTCAACCTGCCCTGCAAGCGCTAGAACCTACACAGGCTCAAAATCGCTTTAACCAGGTTTTTCAGAATTTTGTCCGCGTTTTTTGTCGGCGTTCGCATCCTTTGGTGCTCTTTCTGGACGATCTGCAATGGGCTGATTTCGGCACGTTAAAACTGATCGAACTGATGATGACCGATCGCCAGATCGAGTCTCTACTCTTGCTGGGTGCCTATCGAGATAACGAAGTTGATATCAATCATCCAACGATAGTTGCGATCGAACGATTGAAGAGCCAAAAGGCAATTGTGAACCAGATGATTTTAGAGCCGTTGAAATTAGAAGATGTTGCTCAACTGCTTGCAGAAACACTGAATTGCGATCGCAAAACTGTTGACTCGTTAACAGAATTAGTATTACAAAAAACCTCCGGCAATCCTTTCTTTGTCAATGAATTTTTGAGAACAATTTATCAAGAAAATATTTTAATATTCAATCGCGATCGCAAGTGCTGGCAGTGGGATATCTCCCAAATTAAAGCACTAGGCATTACCGACAATGTTGTCGATTTAATGTTGGGTAATCTGAGAACACTTTCAGAGGAAACACAGATTGTATTGCGTTTGAGTGCTTGTATTGGCAATCATTTCGATCTCAATACGCTCTCAATCATTGCTGAACAATCTCCGTCAGAAACCTTTAGAGAGCTTTTGCCAGCCATACAAGAGGGTTTAGTGCAACCGACTTCAGAGATCAAAACAACCCCGGAAACCCCGATAGCATCGACGTTAGTAATTCAAGATTATCAATTTCGGCACGATCGAATTCAACAGGCAGCGTATGCTCTGATCGATCGCGATCGCAGAACAATTGTTCATCTTCAGATTGGTCGCTTATTACTGGCAAACTTCGATCGCGATGAGCAACAGGAACGAGTCTTTACTCTCGTCGATCATTTGAATAAAGGACTCAAACTCATAGAAGATAAAGAGGAAAAGATTAAGGTATTGGAACTTAATTTAGCTGCAGGTAAAAAAGCAAAAGAAGCTATCGCCTATACAGCAGCGCAAGATTATCTTCGGATTGCTCGCAATGAATTTCCTGGAGACATCTGGGCAGAACGCTATACAATGGCGCTCGATCTACATAAACAACTTGCAGAGATTGAGTATCTTAATGGAAATTTCTCTGAATCTCAGGCATTGGTTAAACACTCGATCGATCGAGTAAGAGAGCCTATTGACAGCACAGACTTCTATATTTTGCAAATTATTCAACATACGTTACACGGGAAAGGTGAAGAAGCTATCGCACTGGGACGAATTGCTCTTCAAAACATGGGAATCAATCTACCAGAAGGCGATTTGAAAGCTGCATTAGAAGAAGAATTGATTGAATATCGCAAAAATTTAGGCGATCGTTCGATCGGTGAAATGTATAACAATCCTGAAATGGAAATACCGGAGCAGCAAGCAATCGTCAAAATACTAACTCGCCTCTTTTCTACTGCCTGGATGATAAACCCAACCTTAACAAGTATTATTGGGTGCAAGCTAGTAAACATCAATATAAAATATGGGCATACATCAAGCTCTATAGTATCCTATGCCATGTTTGCCACTATTACTAATCATGTTTTTAAAAAGTATCGCGATGGCTATGAATTGACCTCTCTTAGTATGAGGTTAGCTGCTCGATACCAAACTTTAATTCCTGGAGGAACAATACATAATATACACGCAAATATGTCAATGCCTTGGATAGAGCATGTCAGATTTTCCGAACAGGTTAGCGATGAAGCAATTGATATCAATGCAAAGATTGGTTTTTTTCAAGGTTTAGGTTATACCCAAACCTATAAAATATATACCCTTATCTATCAGGGTCAAAATTTAGAAATATTGCTGAGAGAAGCTGAACGTAGTCTTTATTTTAGTCAAGAAACTCAAAATCACTGGGCAACTAATTGTACGCTAGCTGCCAAAATAGTCCTCAAAAATTTAATGAGCGAAACCCAGAACAGATTGTGTTTTGCGCTGGAAGAACTACCGGAATCAGATTTTTTAGAAAGATGCAAGCAAACTCAAACGATGGCTGCTATTTGCTTCTATCAAACATTCAAAGCGCAGGCACTTTACTTGTACGAGCAACCTGTTCCATTGAGTTTATTAGAACAATCAGCTCGATTATTTGACTACATTCCAGCAACAATATCTATTGCCAAGCACAACTTTTATTACTCGCTCGTTCTAATCGCTCATTATCCAGAAGCATCATCTGACAAGAAACAAGAATATTGGCAGAAAGTAGAGACCAATCAAAAAGAAATGCGAACCTGGGCGGATAACTGTCCAGAAAACTTTCTTCACAAGTATCTTCTCGTCGCTGCAGAAATGGCTCGCCTTTCCGGCCAGTGGCAAGAGGCGATGAATTTGTATGACCGTGCAATCGAATCCGCCAAAGAGCATGAATTCATCCACAATGAAGCCTTAGGTAACGAACTCGCTGCTAAATTCTGGCTGCAACTGGACAAAGAAGACTTCGCTAAATCTTATCTGAGAAAAGCCCATCAAGGTTATCAAATCTGGGGGGCAAAACGCAAAGTCGAACAGTTAGAAGAAAAGTATCCGCAATGGTTTGTCTCTCAGTCTTCCGACTCTCAAGGCGCGATCTCGAAAACGCCAACCGAAACGACAACAGGTAGAGCTACCGAATCCCTTGACCTTGCCACCGTTATCAAGGCATCTCAAACCCTTTCAGGTGAAATTATTCTGGGTCAGTTACTGGCAAGGTTGATGAGACTTGCTATCGAAAACGCTGGGGCCCAAAAAGGGTTTCTGCTCCTTCCTGCCCAGGACGAAACCAAAGCCCTAGCAATCGAGGCAGAAGGTACAGCAGAGAGCGAAACTGTACCAGTTCTGCAATCCACCTCGATCGACACTCTCGATCCTGGCACCCAACTATCCCGACTGTCCGCTGCAATTATCAACTACGTCACCCGATCCCAGGAAAGCGTCGTCCTCAACGATGCGGTCAACGAAGGTCAATTCACCCGCGATCCCTACATCATTAAGGTTCAGCCTAAATCCGTTCTTTGCACGCCATTGCTCAATCAGGGCCAACTGAGCGGGGTTTTATATCTGGAAAACAATCTGACGACGGGGGCCTTTACTGCCGATCGTATCGAATTGCTCAACATCCTCTCTAGTCAGGCTGCCATTTCAATCGAAAACTCCCGTTTGTACCGCACCCTGGAGCAGAAAGTCGAAGAACGCACTCGAGAACTCTCCCAAACCCTTGATGTCCTCAAAGCGACCCAGGCAGAACTGGTGCTGGAGAATGCTCTCCTCCGCAGCGACGAGCAAGCTCAAGCCTACAACTATCAGGTGGGGGGAAGTTTGCCCTTAAATGCCCCCACTTATGTCGTCCGATCTGCCGACCGCTATCTCTACAAAGCCCTGAAACAGGGCAACCCCTGCTATATCCTCAATGCCCGCCAGATGGGTAAATCGAGCCTGATGGTGCGGATGATGCACCACCTGCGTCAGGAAGGACATCGTTGTGTTGTCCTGGATATGACTTATATTGGCAGCGATGAGGTGACGCCCGCACAATGGTATAAGGGGTTAGCAGTGGAGCTGTGGCAGTCTCTAGATCTGATGGATAGCATTCGCCTCGGTGCCTGGTGGAAAGAGCGGCAAGAACTGTCTGTGGTACAGCGTCTGGGTCAATTCTTTGAGGAAGTGATGCGGGTGCTGGGAGACGAGTTAGAACAGCAGGATCGTCGGCTGATTATTTTTCTGGATGAAATTGATAATGTGCTCAGTCTGAAGTTTCCGGTGAACGATTTCTTTGCCTTGATCCGGGCGCTCTACAATCAGCGAGCGGTGAATCCTGTTTACAATCGTCTGGCGTTTGCTCTCTTTGGCGTCGCAGTGCCAGCGGATTTGATTACAGATCGCAAGCGTACCCCGTTTAATATTGGGCACCCGATCGAACTGAACGGTTTTCAACCGCACGAAGCGCAACCCCTGTCTTACGGCTTATCGGAGAAGGTTGAAAATCCCCAGGTGGTTCTTAACGAGGTGCTGTCCTGGACGGGAGGACAGCCGTTTTTGACCCAGAAGTTGTGTCAAATGATTCGAGATAGCTCGGTGGCAATTCCTATCAATACCGAGGCAGAATGGGTGGAAAATCTGGTGCAGACTCGCATCTTAGAACATTGGGAGTCTCAGGATGAACCGCAACATTTGAAGACAATTCGCGATCGCATGCTGGAAAGCGAGCGTTCATCTCAGTTACTCGATCTCTACCAGCAGATTCTGGAGCAAGAAGAAGTGGCCGCAACCGATAGCATACAAGAACGCGAGCTGTTGCTCTCTGGAATTGCTGTTAAACAGTTGGGACAGTTGAAGGTCTATAACCGGATTTATCAGACCGTTTTTGATGCAGCCTGGCTTGAAGCACAACGGGTTATGGCTTGATCAGATCGCTGTGATGCCGTATGCAAAACTTGCGTTGCGATCGCAGTTAATGAGGAAATGCCGATCTGATGCTGATGCGTTTAGCACATTTGTCTGATGCTGAGGGAATGGAACAGGGTTGCTGTGTGCGATGCAATCCAGTGCGTTTACTGGAGATTGGGTGAGCGCGATCGCAACACCTGATGCACACGACTCGAAAGGTTACCAGGGGGCGCTAACCTCCATTGCTTCATGCCAGAACGAAAGAAGTGGGTTATTTTGAAAGCCTCGCTGAGCAAGGCTTTCAAAATAACCGTCCAAGTTGTGTCATGCCTCAGGCATCCGAGATCGTTTTGGGTTGCTCTACCTTTTGCCGAATCGAGCGTTCAATCTCCACAACCTGATCCCAACGCCGAGAAAAACATCGAGGCATTAGCAAATTTGAGCATGAATCGGCACTGCAATCCTTTCGAATCCCCAATAGACCTTGTCCGAAAACTGGAGTGGAAGCCCCTCTCAGGGGGGCTTCCACTCCAATTTCCGAATGAGTCTAATGGTAAACAAATGAGGAGCTTTGAACCCACTGTTTTCCCAGCACGCTCAAAACTCCTTATTCATTCAGGACTCCTTGTGTTGCCTGTAACTCAAAGTTGAGATCTAAGCGGACTTTTTCTCGATTTCGGCATGGATAGTGGTATCAGTTGTTTTTGCGGGAAGGAGTTCAGCCGTTTTTTGGGGATCGAGCTTTAAAATCAACACTGCCAATGGAGGCAGGCAAAGGTCGAGAGAATAGGGACGATTGTGGAACGACCATTCATCGGTTAATTTACCACCCAGGTTGCCCATGTTGCTGCCACCGTATTTGCGGGCATCGCTGTTGAAGACTTCTGTGTAAAAACCGGGTTCCGGTACGCCGATCCGGTAGTGACTATGGGGTTGAGGCGTGAAGTTGCAAATCGTGACAATGAAGTCGTCGGAGTCTTTGTCTCGTCGGATGAAGGAGACAACGCTATGGCTGCTATCGCTGCAGTCGATCCACTCAAAGCCTGCTTCTTCAAAGTCCTGGGTATAGAGAGCGGGTTCGCTCTTATAAAGGGTATGCAACTCGCAGAAGAATTGCTTCAGCTGACGATGGCGCTCGTATTCGAGCAGGTTCCAATCTAAGTCGGCCCAGACATTCCATTCGCTCCACTGAGCAAATTCCATACCCATAAACATCGTCTTCTTGCCGGGATGGGCAAACATATAGGTAAATAGACAACGAGCGTTGGCGAATTTTTGCCATTCGTCTCCGGGCATTTTGCCAATGATATTACTTTTGCCGTGAACGACTTCATCGTGGGAGAGGGCGAGCATGTAGTTCTCGCTGTGGTGGTACCACATACTGAAGGTGACGTTGTTTTGATGGAATTGTCGGAACCAGGGATCCATGCTGAAGTAGTCGAGCATGTCGTGCATCCAGCCCATGTTCCATTTGAGATTGAAACCTAATCCGCCAGCGTAGGTGGGCCAGGAGACCATGGGCCAGGCGGTTGATTCTTCGGCAATGGAGAGGGTGCCTGGAAAGTAGCTGAACAAAGCATCGTTGACCTGACGCAAGAAGTTAACGGCTTCTAGATTTTCTCGACCGCCATATTCATTGGCGACCCATTCTCCGTCTTCGCGAGCATAGTCAAGGTAGAGCATGGAGGCAACGGCATCAACCCGAATGCCGTCAATGTGATATTTATCAAACCAGAAGAGCACATTAGCCACCAGGAAGTTACGGACTTCGTTGCGGCTGTAGTTGAAGACCAGCGTGCCCCATTCCTTATGTTCGCCCTGGCGCGGATCGGCATGTTCGTAGAGATGGGTGCCATCAAAGAAGGCTAAGCCATGGGAATCTTTGGGGAAATGGCCAGGCACCCAGTCTACAATCACCCCAATATCGTTTTGATGACATTGGTCGACGAAGTACATAAAGTCTTCTGGCTTGCCATAACGGGAGGTAGGAGCGTAGTAGCCTGTGACCTGGTAACCCCATGACCCATCAAAAGGATGTTCGGCGATGGGGAGCAATTCAATATGGGTATAGCCGAGTTCCTTGACATAAGGGATGAGTTTGTCGGCCAGTTCGTAGTAGCTCAGGAAACGGGCGTGGGCTTTGAGTTCGTTGACCTGGACTGGGTCGGATTCACCGGAAAGGAGGCGGGTTTTTTTGTCTGAAGCGTCATGGAGCCAGGAGCCTAGATGAACTTCATAGACCGAAATGGGACGAGCAAGGGGATCGCCTTGACGACGATTGTCTATCCAGGCTTCGTCGTTCCATGGGAATTGTTCCAGATCGGCAACAATGGAAGCGGTATCGGGTCTAATCTCTCGATAAAAACCATAGGGGTCTGATTTTTCGTAAATGTGTCCTTCCCAGTTTTTAATTTCATATTTATAAGTCGTTCCCACCCCAATTTCAGGGATGAAAAGTTCCCAAACACCATTGTCCCGTTTGCTCATCTGATGTTCGCGACCATCCCATTGATTGAAATCCCCCAGGACGGAAACATTGCGGGCATTGGGGGCCCAAACAGCAAAGTAAACACCTTTCACGCCAGCCAGTTCTGTGAGATGAGCGCCTAGTTTTTCGTAGATACGATGATGGTCGCCTCTTGCAAATAGCTCAATGTCGGTGTCGGAGAGTTTCGCAGAGCGGAAGGCATAGGGATCGTAAATCACACGTTCGCGATCGCCCTGGCGGACACGGAGTTGATAGTTGGTCAGCTCTTTGCCTTCGATGGTGCATTCGAAGAAGTGGGGATGATGAACGGAGTGCATGGGATATTCTTTGCGATCCCCTGGACACATCACCCAGGCAGCTTCTGCGCTGGGCAAGTAGGCGCGCACGGCCCAAACTGTTTTACCGTTCTGGCTGATGCTGTGGGGGCCGAGAATTGAGAAAGGATCTTGATGTTGATTGCCAACAATGCGGTCAATTTGTTCAGGAGCAAGGGTGGTGGACATAGAATTATCTAAATGACTGGATGAGGTTATTTAAAGAGGGGAAGGTTTGCAAAGAGGCTGCTTTGGCTGCGATCGCAGAGCAAGGCTAAACAGTCTATAAAAAGCAGCATGAAATCTGAGCTAACCCAGAGATCGATTCAGTGAATGCACATAAAATTCTGGAGATCGCACAAGCAGCACACAAGGGAGAAAAGTCATTAATGAATCTGTAGTAAAACTTAGCAAATCATTACAAATATCTCAAATCATCATAGAGCATGGTTTGCGGTTCCGATCGACTGTTATGAACAATGTGCCATGAAATTAAATGAGTTTTCTAATTTTGAACTTCGATCGTTAGGGGGTGTCGATCGGTGACAAGATGAACTTGGATCTGGGGGCTTTTGGCTCTAAATCCGAATTTATCCCTTAATCCATGGACACCTGTAAAGCCGATATATCACAAATTTCAGCTTGCTTGAAGGGCTAGCGTTTGACATTCTTCAAGGTTAAGGCGAGAGCATTCCCGCTTCGCGATAAGATTTGGGTGCGGAGATCGCAGATCCATTGTCCTCGTTGAGCAGTCCAGCGAGCTTCAGGGAGTATCTGTTTGGTGAACACTATTCGATAAACAGATGGTTAATTCAATTCCAAAAAGCAACAATAGTCGCGAAACTGTATCGATCGCTGCGGCAAAACGGGATCATATCCTGGCTGCGATTGATATTGGCACAAACTCGATTCATATGGTGGTGGTGCGGATCGATCCCAGTTTGCCCTCTTTTACTATTATTGACAAAGAAAAAGATACCGTTCGCCTGGGCGATCCGGCCCAGAAAAAGGGCTTGCTTGCAAACCCGGCAATGGAACGTGCGATCGCAGCGCTGGAACGGTGCCAGGATATTGCTCAAAGCCGCAATGCCGAACAAATTGTCGCCGTGGCTACCAGTGCCGTCCGGGAAGCCAAAAATGGTCGAGACTTTTTGCAACAAATTGAAGCAGAGCTGGGGCTGCAAGTCAATTTGATCTCTGGCCAGGAAGAGGCCCGGCGCATTTATTTAGGCGTCCTGACAAGTATGAGTTTTGAGGGCAAGCCTCATATTATTGTTGATATTGGCGGCGGTTCTACGGAGTTGATCCTGGGCAGTGGTCAGGAGCCAGAATTCCTCAGCAGCACCAAAGTTGGAGCAGTCCGGCTGACTGCTGAATGGGTCACCACCGATCCCATCAGTCATGATGAATTTAACTATTTGCGCGCTTATGTCCGCGGTCGATTGGAGCGTTCTGTTGATGAACTGCGATCGCATCTCAAACCTGGAGAACTCCCCCGCCTGGTCGGGACCTCTGGCACGATTGAAACTCTGGCGGCGATCCATGCCCGCGAACATCTCGGTACGATCCCAAATCCGCTCAACGGCTATCAATTTAGCTTTAACGATCTGAGATCTTTAGTATTTCGCTTACAGAAACTCAATTACGACGAACGGGCAGCCATTCCAGGCATGTCAGATCGTCGTTCAGAAATCATCCTGGCAGGGGCCGTGATTTTGCAAGAAGTGATGGATCTGCTGGAACTGGAAGTCCTCACCGTGTGCGAGCGAGCATTGCGAGAAGGGGTGATTGTTGACTGGATGCTGACTCACGGTTTGATTGAAGATCGTCTGCGCTATCAGAGCATGGTACAGCGGCGCAACGTCATCAAAATTGCCCAGAAATATCGCGTCAACCTCATCCACAGCGAGCGTGTCGCCGCCTTTGCTCTCAGCCTCTTCAACCAGACCCGGAACGTGTTGCACCAATGGGATGACACTGCCCGGGAACTACTCTGGGCGGCAGCCATCCTCCACAACAGCGGTCACTATGTGGCACACTCCGCCCATCACAAACACTCCTACTATCTCATCCGTCATGGTGAACTGCTAGGCTATACCGAGACAGAAATTGAGACCATCGCCAACCTGGCCCGCTACCATCGCAAAAGTCCGCCCAGGAAAAAGCACGAAAACTACCGCAATCTGGCCAGCCGAGAGCATCGCAAGCTCGTGGATCAGCTCAGTGCTATCCTGCGTTTAGCCGTTGCGCTCGATCGGCGTCAGATCGGTGCTATTAAGCAGGTACGCTGCGAATACCACCATGGAGCCAAAGAACTCGAACTGAAATTGATACCCAGCAATCCCGATGACGACTGCGGTCTAGAATTATGGAGCCTGGACTACAAAAAAGGTGTCTTCGAAGCGGAATATGACGTCAAAGTCACCGTAACGCTGGAAGTGCTTCCCGTTGCAAGTGTGCGGTAACAATGATGCTTTTTTATACCCTAACAGAATGAGACATTCTCTATGATAGGAAGCCATCAACGACGAACGATGAACCCTCAACCCTCAACCAGCCCAGTCTGGTTCTGTTATAAAAAAGTGACCGTGCAAAACGTTTTCTGTTTCAGGGTCTTTGTGGTAATGGTAACTAAAGCATTGGTTGCTGCAACCGATCGCGAGTAGATATTCGGTGTTGGTAAATTGGATTGCAGTGTTGCAAACTGGACAGTTTTCTTTCACTTCAATCTTTTCGATGATATTCTGCGCAATTTCTTGAATGGTCTCGATCTGTTTTTCTCTGGTCTTTTGTCTCGCTGGCGTCCACAGGTAAAATGTGCTCCCTCTCCGAGTTGAAAAAGTAGGGTCGTCATACTTCAGTCTAGCCTTGTAGTGCGAGACGCCTGATTGGCTGGTTAATGCTAAATCAATTTTAAAAACATCTTTGACAGCGCTATTGGGGCCACAATACCGTTGCTGATTAAATTCTGCGGTAACGCTACCTTGAATGGAGTTAACGTCCTCATCCAGTTGCGGCAAAAGGACATCATCAATAAAACGACTGAGATTTTGTTTGAATCGATCGTTGACTAATTTTTGATGGTAGGGAGCCGAAAATGGGCCGAATTTGATGGCTGTTTTTTTGTTCATTATCTTCAGGTATCTTCTAGTGGGCTGATATCACAGAAGGCAGGAGGCAGAGGGTAGAGGGCAGAAGGGAAGCGTTTTTGGGCTTTTTGGCATGTCCTAATCTATTCTCATAGTGCTATACCGCTAAGCTGGCGCAATGGCTCTGGGTTGTAGAGAAGGACATAACACTTGGCCGATAGACTCGACAGCACTAAAGTGCTAACTACGAACTTTGCTCAATTTTAGCTGGGGCAAAGCATCAGGTCTGTTTTGGATTAAAACCAGTCCTCATCGTGGGGTTGGAATTCGTCAGGATCGTGAATATATCCCAACCTTAAATCCATATGCAGTTCTGTTTTCAGTTCTATCGATCGCCAGAACTCCATTCTCGTTTTCAGATCCTCTGGGGATAGGTATTCGTCGTCGCCAGATTTACTCGATTCCCTGACAGTGTATGGCGTTCTGACATCACTTGAATAGTGCCGATATAGTTTTGCTAAGGTTGGCCGTTCCTCTTCCCAGTGGCTGCCAAAGATCTCAAAGTCTCTAATCGAGGTCTGCAGTTCTGCAGCTCTTTTTATGGTTGAAATACTGCAGGCCGAGAGAGACCGTAAAACTTTAATGTCTGCCACTGATAAGGGGTGAACAGGTACGATCGAGATTGTCATCTATGGGCCTCGGGATAGAGAATATTGCGATTGAATGCTACGCGCTATTGAGCCAACGTTCTCTTTTACTTCTGTTCTCCAGCGGTGCCGCTCAGTTTTGGCTCTCCAAATGCCATGAAAACCAGTACAGAACCGGACGGGCCACAATAGCCACCCTGAGAATCGTTCAGCTTGCAGGCTAGGGCAGTGAATTTCCAGCACTGCTCCTCGGTTGCTGACAATTGTCGGGTGGTGAGTTCGGGAATGTTGTTGGCTTCACCGTACTGGCAGAGTCGTACTGAATGCTTGCGGAGTGGCAGTTGGACAGAGGGATGATCCCAGGCCCAGAGCCAGGTCAAATCATTCGTGTCGAATGTGCCGACGATCTGAACCGGGCAAGTTGCGATCGTACCATTGGGGGCGGAAAATACAATCTCACCGTTCTCTCGATCCACGCTCCAATCAGCCTCACCAAGGTGCCACACGTTGTCGCGTGCAGCTGTTTTCAGCCGAAGTTCTTCGAGACTTTGGGCAATCAGATCGCGATAGTTCATCGTATTAGGAGTACTCATTGTGTTGCTCTATGAGGAAATGGCCTGAAATCTGGCTCAGAACAGAATTGCTTCAAAAAGTCTACCCAATTTCAAGTCTGAATATACGGGCAAATAACGATATTTTTCTAGCTCATCCTGGCTTGACGGTAGAAATAGACCCAAACCTGATAGATCTTTTTCGTCGATATTGGGATTCGGCAAATGAACGAGTACTCGGTTCAGCAATCTCGCCAACCGCTCGTCTGTTTTTTGTTGCAGGTTCGCCTGTTCAGCAATCGTTGTCAAAAACTCAACCAGATCGACATATTGCTCGCCCCAATAATCATATTGTTTAAGTTTGCTGAGATCGATTTTTTTGAGGTCAGACTTTAGAATTGAATCGACGATGGCGCTGATTTGGGGTTGAATGTCGGCGAAATATCGATTCTGAGTCACAGTGTAGCTGCTATACATGTCGCTTCTTTCAAATTCCCTGATTTTTCCAGCTAGCTGTGCGCCGTCGAGCTGGGGATGGCGGCTGAGAAATTGGAATAGCGGTTGGTAATAGTAGTTGGGGGCACCGAGAATTTTTTGAGAAGAGAGGGTGTATCTGGCGGCATGGCGCAAGGTATAGTGAACCTCAATTGTCCCTTTGTTGCAATTTTGGAAGAAGAGTAATTCGACTCGATGGCCAATTTTTGGGTTGAAGCGGGTCACTATATCGCTGAGGGTTTTAATGTTCATCCATTGGGTTTTGTTTTGAGCCTGAATTGCATGTTCATCAGGACTAATTCGATCTAATTCTCCGCCATGTCCTAAGAATACAATTGCCCATTTGCGGGCTTCAAAAGTTGCATTTGCCCAATGCAAATAGTCAGCAAAGTTTGCTTCGTTGGCGCTGTTGGTGGTTTCTAGTGCCTGAGTCTTAATTTTGCCGTTGGTGATGATGTGTCTTGATAACCGGGCTGTCGCGTGCAAATCAGCTTCAACAACTGCAAGGATATTGTCACTCTGCAAGCCCTGTACCATCATTGCCAGGATCTCATCACCGAAGCGGGAGAGGTCGTTGTCGTAGGGCATCCAGTATAAGAAGAGCCAGTCGTAGGACTGTTTGCGGGTGGGAGAGTTTTGGGCTGGTGGAAGTTGCGATCGCACGCGATCGCCCAAAACCGCAGTTGAGCAAAACGCGAGGCTGCTTAAAACCCCATAATGGACTAACGTTCTTCGCTTCATCGAATCGAACTCCCAGGGTGAAGGCTGGAGAATTCAATTTTAACCTCAATAGACTCATTCGGAAATTGGAGTGGAATCCCCCGGAGTGGGCTTCCACTCCAGTTCTCGGACAGGTCTAATTTTAATCTCGATCGAAAAACTTGTATAGCAGAAGGCAGGAGGCAGAAAGCAGAGGGCAGAAGGCAGACGGGAAAAGTTGATTACATTTGGTTCCGTTTTTTTATACACCAATCCATTCTCGTACTGAGATCGCAGTTCCCTCAGCAGATCCAGTCAAAAGCTAACGCTTAGCACTTCACATTGAAGTGGCAGTCCTCCAGAAGTAAGGATTTGCGAGCACGCGGGTTCCACTCATGCGCTCGCAAATCCTTACTTGTTTACTACTACCGAAGTTATTCAATGCTCTATCTACTGACCTGTCACGTATAAAATAGATAAATCTGTAGTGGGCACTTTAGTGCTATCAGAGTCTATTGAGCAAGAGCTACAGCTTTTTTCATCACCCAAATTTATGACAACAAATTAGCTGTGTCACACCAAAACTTACAGATTCCCGTAAACGGGAATCACTGCACCGCGTACATCTTTAGCTGCTTCCGAGGCCAGGAAACAGACGACCTGGGCCAGAGACTCGGGTTGCACCCACTGATTAGCTTTTTCCGCGCCCATATCTTCTCGATTAGTGGGGGTATTAATGATACTAGGCAAAATCGTGTTTGCGGTGATGTTCGTGCCCTTGGTTTCGGCAGCAATGGCCTGGGTCAATGCGACGACACCAGATTTAGCGGCAGAGTACGCCCCAAGCCGCGCACCAGGTTGAGCAGCCCCTCTGGCCCCTACAGTCACAATGCGCCCATAGCCATGCTGCAACATAGATCTGAGGCTATGTTTGCAGGTCAGAAATGTAGTGGTCAGATTCAGGTCAAAGTCGCGCTGCCATTGTTCCAGACTATATTCATGCAGCTTGCCCATGTTGAAACCGCCTACGAGATGAATCAGGACATCCACTTGCCCCATTTCCTCAATTAAACTTTCTACTGCGGCCTCGCGGGTCAGGTCAGCCTGAATAAAACGAATGCGGGCAATATCAGCAGGCGCAAGTCTTCCCTTAAGTCGTTCTACATGTTGAGGGTTGGCATAGGGAATCGTCACTGCTGCACCCTGGGACAGCACGGTAGGAGTGACTCCCAACCCGAGTCCTCCAGTTCCACCTGTGAGTAACACTTGTTTGTCTTTCATTTATTTTGAGATCCTTCAGCGTCTCTTCTCTTCTCACCATAATATGTCGGTAGTCTAAGCTCGACTTTAGCTATTTGGAGAAGTTGGGCAATTTTGTAGAAAAATAGGGAGAGATGAATACAGTTCAATCTCCCCCCACAAAAAAACTATTTCTAGCATACCATTGCCTCTGGCGGCGCTGTTGTCGTGCTTCAGTGGACTCTTTTCTCATCAGATCTCGCACAAGTTCAGCTACTACTGGTGGGAGCGATTCTTTGTTCAGGCAACCGCACTGTGTGGGCAATCTTGCGGGTCATGGGTCTTTCCCAGGAGCAGCGTTTTTTCCGTTCTGGAACGAAGCAATGGGAGGTAGCGCCCCCTTCGAGGGCGCTACCCCTCCAAGTTGTGTACTACTACCCGATAAAATTGGGAAAATGAGGTTAGAAGTATGAGTTGAAGTGCTGTTAAGAGGGGCTGTTAATTTATGCGTTTTTATGTCAGCTCGGTAGTTGTTGGGTTGTTTTGCGCGGGCATAGTCTCGACTGCTGCCTGCGATCGCATCGCTGATAGCAACACCCCATCCCTAAACCCTACCACCCCACCTTCGCCTATCCATCAATCTGACTGGACCCAGACATTCCTACACGTTGTGCCCCTCTATGGTGTCGCCAACCAACCCATTGCAGTGACTTTCGATCTGTATGGTTCTGATGGCTGTTACCGTCAATCGTCAGCAGAAACCAGCATCCAGGACAAGCGTATCGTGCATCGTTACCGTACCTGGAGTGAAGGGGACTTTTGTACTGAAGCGCTGGTTCCAGGTGGATTTTCTACCACAGTGACGCCACCAGCAGCCGGAATGTATAGTGGAGAAGTGCTTAGAGATAAAGTAACGGTAGCCCGCTACACCTTATATCTTTTCCCCAACCGCCAGCTGGCTGCTGCCGAACTCAAACAGGCACTCCCAACCCTCAGTCCCTGGGAACTGACTCAGGTTGTGGTTCAGGTCACTCAGAACCCAGATAGCGACCTGGAAAAAGCGTTGGTGAAGGTTCTCTCTCCGTACATTGTGGAGGCCGATCCAAATGACCTGTGGCATGCGATCGCAACCTGGTTGAAGCAAACTCCTCATTTGGAAGTTGTCCAGGCAGCACGTCCAGCCCTGGAGCAACCTTCCCGTTCTGGTACGATCTCTCAGGCCGACACCAAACAAGCAATCTTGATACGACTTGAAAGCTCGTAGCGTATAATTTCAGCGGACAAAATCTCAGCCTTTAGAAATGAGGATTTAATCGTTGGTTAATTTGTCGGGGTGCCCTTTGTGGGTACCCTTCCCAGAAACTACCGAGACCATCAACTGGCATTGTTCCCACAGACTGGCCCAAAATACCCGATGTGGAGACTATCAGGGCAACCACAAGGGATTGCCCCGAGAGATGAATGGCACTTACCTAAGCAGATTACATCAGTTTGGCAACTGGTCAGTAGGATGGGGGGCTATGCCCTTTGCACATCACAGTCTCTCTGATGAGCACGCTTTGCTTTGCCCCTCCTACACTTAAGTTACACGACTTGGAAGGTTATTTTGAAAGCCTTGCTGAGCAAGGCTTTCAAAATAACCTTTTTTCCGTTCTGGCATGAAGAAATAGGGGTTAGCGCCCCCTTCGGGGGCGCTAACCTTCCAAGTCGTGTAAGTTAGTGCCATTTGTCCCTACAGATGGTTGACATTCTATGTAATTCTTGTCCCTTACAGATCGATCGAGAGCTAAACTAAACAGCAATGCAACTCTGGGTAGCGAGGGACCAAGTCAGAGTTTTTGAGCGCTTGGGAGAAACCCATACGTTCAAAATCCTGACCAAGGCAACACTATCTACACTCTGAAATATTCTATATAATCTTCGATTTGTAGCTTCAAACACTTTTTTTTCCTGACGTCCTTGATAAATACTTTTGTAAGCATTAGCTCTCCTTGCTCCCCCCAAACTCGCTTTAATCCAGGGTCTGGGGGTGGCTTTTTAAAAACATTTCGATTCAAATGTTAAGTTTGGTTGATTTTGCAGTCGTTTCGTACTTTAATAATATTTATAGGTTTACTGACTTTCCAGTTTTTTTGAATTCCAATAGCAAGATGTTTCTAGGGTTCCGGTTTAAACTTCTATTGTTTAAATGTCTGGTCCGAGAGAAACAACTTTTCTTCCAATCGTCATAGTTAATTGGCGGGGATAGGAAAGGCAACACGGCGGGAAAAAAGCCCGGGAGGAGCAATCGCAGCAGTCGGCTGCTATTAGCTTCCCGGGTATTTGTTTTTTAGAGGTGCATCAATTTCGCGCACCAGGTTGAGCGTTCAAACAATAGCTCAGCCCAGATTTCGTTTGTGTAGTTTCGGGGTGTCTATATATCATGTCCGATCGTTCCCTGTTTCAAAATCCAAACTCTGCCAATGGCCATCAAAGCAATGGTCATCAAAGCAATGGCCATCAAAGCAATGGCCATCAAAGCAATGGCCATCAAAGCAATGCTAATGGCCATCATTATCCGTCCAATGGTCATTCTAATGGCCACCGGCCTGCGGCCAACGGCCATCCCATCTCTACTGAAGCCGAACGTGCCCTGGAAAGGGAGACGTTATTGTCAATGACAGGATGGCAACAGGAAGTGTCCAGGGGGTTGGAGCTAGGATTGGACGCGGCTGAGAGTATTCGCGATCGCACCATTTCCACCTTCTCCCGGGGCGAGTTGCCCCACTATGCTGGTATCAACACCTTCCTGAAAGCCCCTTACCTCGAAGATGTGCGTAACGTCAGCAACTATGACGTCGCTGTCGTTGGCGTTCCCCACGATTCCGGTACCACCTACCGACCCGGAACCCGTTTTGGTCCCCAGGGCATTCGACGCGTTTCTGCACTTTATACTCCCTATAGTTTTGAACTGGGCGTTGACCTGCGCGAACAGATTACCCTTTGCGATGTTGGGGATATCTTCACCATTCCTGGCAACAATGAAAAATCCTTCGACCAGATTTCCAAAGGCATTGCCCATATTTTCAGTTCGGGTGCCTTCCCCATCATCCTCGGTGGCGACCACTCCATTGGTTACGCCACAGTCAGAGGGATTTGCCGTCATCTAGGCGACAAAAAAGTCGGCATCATCCATTTCGATCGCCATGTCGATACCCAGGAAACTGACCTGGACGAACGCATGCACACCTGTCCCTGGTTCCATGCCAACAATATTAAAAACGCCCCCGCCAAAAATCTGGTACAGCTGGGCATTGGTGGTTGGCAGGTACCGCGTCAGGGCGTGAAAGTTTGTCGCGATCGCGCCGTCAACATTCTCACAGTCACAGACATTACCGAAATGGGTCTCGACGCTGCCGCGAACTTTGCCCTCGAACGCGCCCTCGACGGCACCGACTGCGTCTATCTCAGCTTCGACATCGACTGCATTGACGCTGGTTTTGTGCCCGGTACCGGTTGGCCAGAACCTGGAGGCTTGCTGCCCCGGGAAGCCCTGGCTATGCTAGGCAAAATCGTCCAGAAAGCTCCCATCTGCGGGCTGGAAGTGGTGGAAGTGTCTCCCCCGTACGATATCAGCGATATCACCTCTTTGATGGCAGCACGCGTCATTTGCGATACCATGGGCCATCTCGTTGTTTCCGGTCAGCTACCTCGTGCGCAGAAACCTTCATACATTGACTCAAAACCCCAACGAGAGCTAGTCGGAGCATGGCATTAACAAGAGAGTTAGGGAACAGAAGGGTAACAATTGAGCGAGCGTACAGCGAAAAATTCTTCAATCCCCTCCTTAACTGATTCCTTCAACCACGAGCAATCAACCATGAACCATAAACCATGAACCATGAGCAATGAACCATGAGCTAATAATATTCGGCTATGCACGAAACTGACATGACCCGAGCCTTGATTCTCACGATCGAAGAGTGGTGGGAGGCGCAACCTGGACGTCCTCAAATCGAGACAATTCATTTGATTGTGGGACAGTTTACTTGTGTAGAACCCGCAAGTTTGCAATTCGCGTTCGCTGTCCAAAGTCGTAATACGTTTCTTGCGGGGGCAACCCTCGTTATTCAGGAAACGCCTTTGATTGCCTTTTGCGATCGCTGCCAGCAAGAATACCGTCCCGAAATCGGCCATCAATATGCTTGTCCGCAATGTCAGTCGCCTATGACTGACATTTGTTCGGGGCGAGAACTCAAGATCGATCGGATTGAATACTCCGAATCTTCATCTTTAGTTGACACATTTGAAAGTTTAAAGGTTTGAAGGTCGGTAGATTTGTAACGATTAGCAAGTTTGAAGGTTTGAACTTGCAACCGAGCGCGCTAACCTGCCAACCAGGCAACTTTCTCACCTTTCAACGGGTCAAACTTTTACCCTTAAACAGGTATTTTCTAATGCACCAGACCTTTGATGCCGCCATCGGCATAAATTTATTGCACGCCAATCAAGCCGGAGCCGACCATAACCGTGACCATTTCGACACTTGGGGCATTACCTGCCTCAACCTGATGAGCAGTCCCGGTGCCGGGAAAACTGTATTGTTAGAGCGCACCCTGGCTGCCCTCAGCCCAGAACTGAAACTAGCTGTGATTGAAGGCGACATGACGACCGAATTAGATGCAGAGCGCCTGCGACAGTACGGCGTTCCTGTCATCGCCATCAATACTGGGCGTTCCTGCCACCTGGACTCCAAAATGGTCGCAGGAGGCATCCACAGCCTGGAACGCGACTACACCCCTTCAACCTTCGATCTGGTCTTCGTTGAAAATGTCGGTAACCTGGTCTGTCCCGCTGAATTTGAAGTTGGAGAACATGCCAAGGTTGCCCTATTGAGCGTCACAGAAGGAGAAGACAAGCCGCTTAAATATCCGCTGATGTTCCGGGAAGCGGATTGTTTGCTGGTAACCAAACTGGATCTGGCACCCTACCTGGACATCGATCTCCATCGTATTGAGCGTAACATTCGCCAGATGAATCCCCATGCAACTATCATTCTCCTTTCCGCCAAAACCGGCGAGGGACTGGATGATTGGTTGAATTGGGTACGCTCAGCAGTTGCGTCCCAGGTAAAACGCGCACCTTGCCAACCTGCTCCCCAGGGTTGACCCCAAAGGAACTGCTTTTATCAATTGCAATCAACCCGACCCGATATCGGCAGTCAAATGCAGGCATTGGATCGGGAGGTGGCAAAATGCCTCAAAGTTAGGCAGAGTTTGGGGTGTAGAGGTGAATAGCGCTTACTTAATAAAAAAGAGGTCGGTAGTCTTATAGGTGTAATAATTTTTGAGCGCGTGGGTTCTACTCACGCGCTCAAAAGTTCTGACTTTTGGAGGACTATCGTCAAGAACGGTCGCATCCATAACGGCAAGCAGAATGACTGATGCAAAGCCTGGGGTCGCCAGTTTGTCGAAGATCCACTGCACGATACACCAACGGGTTATTCGCCTGGTTCGCAAAACTTTCTCTTTTTCCAAAAAGATGGAAAATCACATCTGGCAATACCGTCGTTGGCTGGTTCTTGAAAGTCGACGACCAGGGGGATATCGTTCTTGCCGTTGTCTGAGTACTGGCGTTTCGTGTTCTTCTGCGAGTTGAGAATGCCCTGATTCAAAGGTAAATTCGATCCCGTAGCCTGCGCCCAGGACTGAATAGAAGACAACTACGAACGTTTTTTGCTGCCTGGTTGCCAATGGCTCGACTCATCTGCCGATCGCGTAGGGGATGTGCTGTGCGATCGCAGCTGTCTGAATTGCAGAGTGGCAGACATTCAAAACCACACATTGTAATTCTCGATCGGCAAATTGCCTAAATATATGCGCGATCGCATAACAATAGCAAAATAGGCTTGCCTTACCACCGTCTATTGATTTACGATAACCAAATCGATCTGATTTTGAATTTTGAACTTTAATTTCCGGATCGAACAAACTACTTGAGGTTTCTTGTGTTTTACATTAAGCTTGATCTGATTTTGAATTTATGATTTTGAACTTTGAACTCAAGAAATCTCAAGTCGCAAGCGGACAAGCCCCAATCCTGGGAAGAAGTTCGCACTGCCTTTCAAAAAATCTGGGGCTACCAGGACTTCCGCCCGCCCCAGGGAGAAATTGTTCGTAGCTTGTTGGCTCGGCAAGATACGCTGATTGTGCTGCCGACGGGAGGGGGTAAGTCGATCTGTTTCCAATTGCCTGCCCTGCTGCAAATGGGGCTGACTCTGGTGGTGTCGCCGTTAGTGGCTTTGATGGAAAATCAGGTGCAGGAACTGCGTCAGCGGGATTTGCCTGCGGCGTTGCTCCATAGCGAACTGTCCCGATCTGAGCGCAAACAAACGCTCCAGGCAATGGAGCAACAGCAGCTGCGATTGCTTTATCTGTCGCCGGAGACCTTGCTCAGTCCGCCCGTTTGGCAGCGTTTGCGGCAACCGACAGTGCAGGTGAATGGGCTGATTCTAGATGAGGCACATTGTCTGGTGCAGTGGGGGGAAACGTTTCGTCCGGCTTACCGTCGTTTGGGGGCAGTGCGACCGGCGCTGCTGGAGACGAAGCCGATGGGCACTGAGATTGCGATCGCAGCGTTCACCGCTACCGCCGATCCCCAGGCTCAGAAAACCATCCGCCAGGTGCTACAGTTGCGCCAGCCGAGAATCTTCCGGCTCAGTCCCTATCGCCCTAACCTGAATCTGCGCGTCCAGCAGATATGCACGCCACGCAGCCGTCGTCAGGGTTTGCTGCACTTCATTCGCAGCCATTCAGAACAAGCAGGACTGGTCTACGTTCGCAGTCGTAATGACAGCGAAGAGTTGTCTGAATGGTTCCAGAAAAAGGAGTTCCGTACTGCGGCCTACCATGCAGGCTTGAGTCCAGAGGAACGGCGTGCTATTGAAGCAGATTGGCTGAACAATACGATTCAGTTTGCGGTCTGTACGTCTGCCTTCGGTATGGGCATCAACAAACCCGATGTCCGCTGGGTGGGGCATTTTCACGCGCCGCTGTTGTTGTCGGAATACGTGCAGGAAATTGGTCGCGCCGGTCGCGATGGCGATGCGGCTGAAGCGCTGATGATGGCGAGCGAACCCACGGGCTGGCTGGATCCGGCAGATCGACAGCGGCAGCAGTTCTTTGAGAAGAAACTGCGATCGCAACAACGTACCGCCCAACAGTTGGCCCGAAAATTGCCCCGCCAGGGCGATATCGAAACCGTCTCGCGGCAATTTCGCGACGGTGCCATTGCCCTGGCTCTGCTCCACAGCGCCAGACAGCTCCGCTGGACAGATCCCTTCCACTACCAGATCCAGAATGCTCCGAGCCGCCAGCAACCCCTGGCCAGGACCAGTGCCGCCAAGCCGATGTACGAATTTGTTCATACTTCTCAGTGCCGCTGGGAATTCCTGCTGCATCGTTTTGGCTTCCGCCCCCAGTCAGGGTCATTTCAGTGCGGTCATTGCGACAATTGTTTGAGAGGAAGATAGGTGTCAGGTGTCAGGTCATGTTCCCTAAATTGATCGGGGAAACACTATTCTGGATAGATTATTTCTCTAACAAAACAATGAGCCAACCATAAGAATCGCCAGACATACCTGAAACAGATGTAATCGTCCAACCATTAGCAAGATAATCGATCCCAATGCTGTTGACGATTGTTACAGTTGAACACTCCGATAGATACATCCTTAAAGCCACTGTATTCTCCTATTGTGCAATGGTGCCATCATCCCCTTTAATGCTGTATCAGTTGGTTTCTGTGCGATCGTCCTCAAACGGCAAAAATGCTGCCTCTCGGGAGGACTAATTTGCACTAATCTAGGAGTGCTGGGTGCGATCGCACCTTATCCACACTATCCTCCCCTCTTTTTCATACCCATTTGACTTGGAGATGCAATTGATGAAATCGGCGAAATACCCGACCAGTAAAGCTCTCCTGAGTCCAAAATTGCCAATCTAAAATCCAAAATGGATCGCAACTTCACCCATGACCCATCCCACTTCTGATGACGCCGAAATTGCCGCAAAGAAAGTCTTTGAGCGCGAACTGCTCAAGCAGGAGTACTTCTTTTTGCAGGCCACAATTGAAGATTACAATCGGCAGATCTGGGTGATTAAAGCCCTGGGTATTAGCGGCACAGGAGCAGCAATCGGTCTAGCCTTACAGCAAAAGGAAGCACTGATTGCCCTGATCGGTTGCGCGATCCCGCTCTTCTTCTGGGTTTTGGAAAGCCAGTGGAAGCACTTTCAGCGTGGCTTTTATCCCCGGATAGCGGAGCTGGAGACAATTTTGCGAGAAGAGAACGGCCTGCGAGGGCCTGCCATTTTCGGCAAATGGAGTCAAGCATTCAATCGCGGCGCACCTCCCAAACGCCAGAGCTATTTCCGGAAAGGCTTGCTGAATCCGAGCGTATTCGTCAGTTATGTACTGGAAATTGGCTGCTTGTTGCTGCTGAGCTTTCTGTTCCGGTTCCAATAACGCCAGTAGGCTACACTAAGTCCAGACCTATCAATGCGTTCAAGGCAATGGTTCTCAGTCATCCCACCCCACTTCCCCGGCCCTCTGCAACCGAGCTTTGGAGCAACGAGCCGCCCTTGGAAAGCGATCGCCATTTGCAACAGATTCTGACACTGCTGGCCAGCCTGGGCTGGTGGTGGCGCGATCGTCCCGATGCTCCCGGAGGTGGCAAGCATGACTTCTTCATGGCGGGTAACCTCACCATCTATTTCAATCCCAACCAGCTGAAAACCCAGGATTTTCGCGGCCCAGACTTTTTCGTGGTGCTGGACACCGACGATCGGGAACGCAAAAGTTGGGTGGTGTGGGAGGAAGGCTACCAGTTTCCCAATCTGATTATTGAGCTGCTATCCGATTCCACCGCTAAAGTGGATCGAGGTGACAAAAAGAAAATTTATCAAAACGATTTCAAAACCCCAGAATACTTCTGGTTTGACCCCTACAGTCTGGAGTTTAAAGGCTTCCGGCTATACCCGCTCTCAGGATGTTATCGAACCATCAAGCCGAATCGACGGGGCTGGTGCTGGAGCGAGCAGTTACAGCTCTATTTGGGGATTCAGGAGAAAAAACTGCGGTTTTTCACACCTGAAGACGAGTTAGTCCCTGCCCCTGCAGAAGCTGCCCGGGCGGAACGGAAACGAGCAGAAGCTGCTTATATCAAATTGCGCCAGGCCGAAGCCAGAGCCAAGGCAGAGCAGCGACGGGCAGAGCAAGCTGAAACCCGCGCAGAGCAAGCTGAAACCCGCGCAGAGCAAGCTGAAACCCGCGCAGAGCAGGCCGAAACCCGTGCCGCCCTCGAACGGCAGCAGATAGAGGAGGAACGGCAACGAACCGAGCAGGCCGAAACCCGTGCTGCCCTTGAGCAACAGCGGGCAGAGCAGGCCGAAACCCGCGTTGCCCTCGAACGACAGCGGGTAGAGCAGCTCTTGGCACAACTGCATTCTTTGGGGATTCAGCCCAACCTGAACGGGGAACCTGACACCTGACACCTGCCTCAACTCAAAAGTTTGACCGCAATCAGCTGTCGGGCTAGCAGCAGCAGATAAAGGGGATTGAGCAACAGGTAGCGTTTCCAGAGGCGGAAGGGTTCGCGGGTGAAGCGGAATAGCCATTCCAGACCGACGCGCTGCATCCAGGGGGGAGCCTGGGAGATGTTGCCAGCGTGGAAATCGAAGGCTGCTCCAACGCAGATCAGAGGACAGTCGAGGTGATGGCGGTGATGGAAGGCCCAGGCTTCCTGGCGCGGGCAGCCGAGGCCGATAAAGACGATCCCGGCACCGGATTGGCGAATTTCCTGGATGTAGGCGTTGTCTTCGGCAGAGGTGAGCTTCCGGAAGGGGGGAGAGAGGGTGCCTGCAATCTTCAGAGCGGGAAATTTTTTTTTCAGGTTGGTTTGCAAGGCTTGTAAAACAGGGGGCGTGGAGCCGTAGAGGAAAATGCTGATGCCTTCGGCAGCGGCGCGATCGCACAAATGCAACATCAATGTCGGCCCATAGACCCGATCGGTCAGCTTCGCTTCGCCTGGTTTACGCAGCAGGTTGAGCGCCCAGCGCACTGGCTGACCATCTGGGGTGACCAGGGTAAATTGGTTAAGGCGTTCGCCGTGACCTTTGGGATCCAGGTAGCCAGTCATAATACCATGCACAGGTGTCGGAGCCACAGTACAGGAGTGACACTGCTGGGCGCACTTCAGGATGAAGTCCGTGCATTCCTGGTAGGTGGTGCGACTGACCCCAATGCCTAAGACATTCCCTTTCACGGGCGGTGTTAGTTGAGTAGAACCATCCATAGTCGATGCACGCTGTAGAAGATTAAGGAATCGATCGCGATTGTCTTAGCTGATTTCAGCTTCTATATTCTCACGATTCCCAATCGACTGTCCGTTCGCACCCCGCCCGGTTGGCTTTTTGTTATGAGTTTCCCACCTGATTTATATGAGTTTTTATATGAGGTTAGCATGAGTTTTTTGGCCGATGGGAGCTGTAACCTTGAGTTTGAATAGCCTTTTTGATGCACTCCACCGACCGACAAAGCGGTCGGCTTTTTATTGGCGAGGGGTATGGCTCTTGTTACCTCTCCCCAAATAAATAACTCCCGACCGCGTGCAGTTTCTGCAAGCGAGCTAGGAGCTAGAGTGTGCATATCTGTAGAGTAGCAGATGGCAAAATTTTATGATTCTGTCAAATGGCTGAAGTTTTCTGGCGTCGTTTTTCGAGATAGATATTTGTTCCCAGCTATCGCATCAAACGACCAATATTCACAGTTTTATTACAATCCATCCTGGAGTATGATATTTCGATAAAGATCGCCGGATCGCTATAGACCTTTCAAGCTAAACCTGACACACTGAAACGAGTTGAGGAATCAACAGCAAGGGTGTGCAGCCCATGGCGGGTAACTTTCAAACTAAAGCGCGATCGCATCGTTACATCTGCGATCGCGTTTTTGGGTTGGAGATTCCTCCCTTCTGACATCGGCTGGCCGTCACAGCAATCGGGATAGATGTCCTGGGACGTTTGTAGTGCGGTCATAGCTCTTGGTTCTAGGGGCGAGTGGCGCTTAATTAAGCAAGAACTGAAAGCTGAAAGCATTGGAAATTCGTAGGGCGAGCAGTACGCACCAACCTTATGTAAGCGCCATTCGGCTCTAGGGGCACTGTTATCCGGTTAATCGCTCTGAGCGTAGAGGGCGAGTTCGCACTCCATAGATGATCTGCATCACCAGGGAACAGAGACTTCGATCCCGGAAAAGGTTGACCAGATTCACCCGATTGGGTGAATTCAAATCAATTTTTTCTTCGAAGCAAAGGGGCATAGTAATACTGTCCGCAGCGCAATGTACCCATTAAAATTCACAAAAGGAATTTAATTTTATGAGAACGGCAACCTTAGAACAGAAAGAATATTTATTCTCTCGTAACCTGGTCGCAGATGAGCTTTGGGAGCTTTTTGTCCGGGTTAGCAAAACAAAGAACATAACAGCTGCCGATCGGGATGCTCTGCAGGTTGTCTTCTTCGACTCTACAACCAGCCAAGAAGTGTTTGAGTTGGTCGATCGCATCTGCTGGTTGTTGCGTCGGGAACGGCTGCAGGTCGTTGGCTAAGATTCAGTCCCACGAATGAAGTTAGACACTATTCCCGCAAAGTCAGACATGAACTTATACGCGATCGCAGATCTCAACCTGAGAAAGTAGAGATATGCACACCTGACTCCCGACCGCGCTCCGGTCGGTTTTTTTTATGGGTGGGGGCATGGCTCTGAATCATGGCAGGTCATTTTCAAACACACGATTTTCTCAGTTGATTTCAGGTTCCATAGGCTCGCGATTCCCAACCAGGGCTTGAAATCTGCGATCGCGTTGCATACTTTTGAACGCCGGATTCTCCCTGGCCCAGGCTCGTACCTCATCTGGCCCCAATGCGATCGCGTTTTGCAAATTTTCAAATGCTAAATCATTGTTCCCTAACCAACCGTATGAGGATGCCTTATACAACAGCGCTTCATACTGGTCAGGTTGAATCTCCAGCGCTTTGTCGTAGTCAGCAATGGCTTCTTCCAAACGTCCCAATTGATCTAAAGCATTGCCTCGTTCAAACCAGGCTTCATATACAGTGGGATCGATCTCAATCGCTCGACTGTAACTCTTAATTGCTTCTTCTAAGCGTCCCAAATTGTTCAAGGTATTGCCTCTATTCAGGGAAAGCTTATAAAGCGTAGCTTCATCCAATTCTAGTGATTGATAAAGCTCGATTGCTTTGTCGTAGTAAAACAAAGCATGCTCGTAGTTCTTAGAAGCTTGGAAGGATTCTCCTAAAGCATTGAGAGAAGCAGCTTTGCCATACTGATAGCCAATCATACCTTGTATTTCTACGGCCAGATAAAAGTAACCAATTGCTTTTTCATGATCTCCCATCAACTGGAATACATTACCTAAACTTGCTAAAAAAGTGGCTTCGCCATAAGGATCGCCAATTCCACGTTGAATGTCTAAAACATGTTGAAGTAATTCGATTGCATCTTGATACTGTCCTAACGATTGATATGCATTGCCCAATTTAGCTAAAGTCATTGCTTCATCTCTAAAATTGCCAATTTGATGAAATAGATTTGAAGCTTCCCTGTAGGCATCGACGGAATCGCCGTGTCGTTCAATAAGCTGTAATGTATCGCCAATGAACTGAAAAATAGTTGCAGCTTTAACGATATCTCCTGATATTTTGTATGACTCTGATGCTTTTCTGTAGTAATTCAGTGCTGCTAGTAGTAGAAGCTCTTCATGGGAAGAGCGTTTGAAGTCAGATGGCTCAATATCAAGTTCAATATCAAGAAAACGAGGAAGAACTTGCTTTCTGGTTTCTACAAATTTTTTATTGTCACCGGAACCTGGTCGACGAGGTCGCGCTAGTGCATGGCTAATGACTGTTTTTTCTACAACTGAAGAGATCTCAAAAATGCCTGCACCCCAGTCAAAAAAATCAGGCGCGCGGCGAATGAAATATTTAATCGCAAACGCTGGCAGAATAAAGACAAAGCAAATATTTCTAAAATGGTCTCGAAAAAATTCCCTGCGTTGGTTTAAGTGACTGAGAATGGCAGGGACTGTGTTGAGATTGTAATAGTCCCCTTCACCGCCATACCCTGGCTCAATATAAGGCTCTAAGGATTTTTCTAAACCTTGGATAAACAGAATATTGACTTCATTTCGATCGGGGCGCTGTGCGATCAGATCGTAGAGATTATTGATCGGTTCGTTAATTTCTAACGTGGCAATGTGTTTCTGAGACAGATCGGCCTGCAGTTGTGGGATCAGGCGCTTCGCCTCTGCCGGGGAACATTGCACAAACACGATACCAAATCCCTGCCGCCGTTTGAGCGATCGCAGCAGGACCTGGTAAACCTCTTCCCTGGAGGGAGAGAGCGCTTCATCAGTAGTGTTGGCAAAACTCATATTGCCTGAATGGTCGCCAGTGCGTCTTGAAACCTGGGCAATCCTTCAATCAGGGGATGAACGTTGCACCAGATCTGCAAGCTCTCGTTCTCATCATAATAGCGATATTCCAGCAGGCAGCGATTCAAGAGCAACTTCAGCTGCTCAACTTTTGTCTGAGACGACTTTAGGGAGCAATGGTACGATGCTCCAAAGGAGCGGCTACGCCTTTCTTGGATGCCGCAGGCTTTACGCGCTCAATTCAGAAAGTCGGGATCGAGGCCCAATGCCTGCAACTGCCCTGGATCCAGAGTACCGAGCTTTTCCCTCAGTCGTCCCAACTGGTTTTCTGCTTGCTCCCTCAGCTGGCGTTCCTGTCCGAGCTGGCTGTCCTTTTGCTTCAGTTGGCTGTCCTTCTGCTTCAGTTGGCTGTCCTTTTGCTCCAATTGGCTGTCCTTCTGCTTCAATTGGCTGTCCTTCTGCTTCAGTTGGCTGTCCTTCTGCTTCAGTTGGCTGTCTTTTTGCTCCAGTTCCTTCGCAAAATCCATATAGGTTGCAAAGCGATTGCCATGGGCATAGTACGTATCCAACGCTTTAAGCAGTTGATTGACACTCAGTTCCAGACTCGGAAAGAGCGGAGAAACAATCGGCATATCCCCCCGGAACTGGGACATTTGGTAGGTGCCATTGACCAGATGACAAACGGCGAAGGTGGGTTCCTTTGCCTGCAGATGCTGTAGGTTGGCCAGCGCCCGGTAATCAAATATCCAGTATTCAGGAATGCCCGTGCGCTCGTAATCTGAGACCTTCTCAATCCAGTCATCTTTCCAGTTCGTGCTGACAACCTCGATCGCCAGCGTTGGAGCTTTATAGGCCGCTGCTTCAGTCTCTCTGCAGGGGAGCCATTGAGCTTTCGGCATCACCACCAGATCGGGCTTCCGGCCTCTGGGTTTTGCAGCCGCAATCTTGACGGAGAGGCAGCGCTTGACGACATAGTTCAGGTTGGCTTCAGCGAAGTACCGGCTCAAGAGCGTGTAGAGACAATCTAAAAAATCCTCGTGGCGACCGATCGGGTTGGGCATGGGTACCAATACTCCATCCACTAACTCATATAGAGTATCAGTACCATCGTCATATTTGAGATATTCTTCAAAGGTTTTGATTTTGGGGGTGACTAGTGCCTGAACCATAACTTTGCCTCTGCTAGTGAGACTAGTCTAGCAGTGCGATGTAGATAAATCGAGCGTGTAAGGAGGAATCAAATCTTCTCAATGAGTGGAGAGCCATCTCTCCCGGTGGTGTCTGTTCCACCGTCCCCACGTAAAAGAGTCACTGACTCCGGTCACGCTGGTAGTAAGTAATGAACCCAACGGAATGCAGACCACGAACGTATCCTAACCTGGTAGCCTAAACCGGGGGCGGGCTAGGGGAAGTCCGAAAGGGTTAAGGCGACTGAACCGTCGATGAAGCCTCGTGATTGGTCAATAAGTGAAATCAGGCTGACACACTTAAACCAAAAGGTGAATGGGTGGCTTACCGGCTTGCTAGTCCGTTAAGCAACAGACCGTATCCCCATCGGAGTATAGACGGAACCCGCCCCGGACGCAGCTCGCACATTCGGAACTACAGTAAGCCCGATGGGTTCTCTGATGTTTCTTTCAGAGTAAGCCGACCGTAAGGAAAGCCCAACCATCCAGCGGGTAAAGGATGCTGGAGAAAGCGAATGCCCCTGGTAATGCGGGGGATAGAGGTTCCAACTTTGCCTCACACCGAAAGATGGCAGACTTCCAGCAGGTCTTCAACGATAAACCGAAGTAAAGGAACTGAATCCACTGTGAAAGATAGAGTCCGAACGGACATCGGAGCAGGGAAACCGCTACAACACTGGGTGATTATCGACTGGAACCGGGTGAAGAAGCGTGTGAGGAACCTGAGACAACGCATTTATCGTGCTACTCAGAACCAACAATGGAATCGGGTGAGAAACCTGATGAAGTTGATGTTACGCAGCTACTCCAACCTGCTGCTGTCTGTGCGACGCATTACCCAGGAAAACAAAGGGAAGGGCACTGCGGGTCTTGATGGTCAGGTTGCCCTCACCTCCGACCAACGGGTCAGTTTAGTGAAGCAGATGCAGGAATATCGTCTTTGGCAGGTGCGCCCGACCA